>Ga0307515_10003267_pt1 | contig 34282 bp, 33 predicted proteins | sample 17_EM_MG_FD_194513 | JGI IMG/M metagenome (GOLD analysis project Ga0307515, IMG submission 194513) | Populus trichocarpa ectomycorrhiza microbial communities from riparian zone in the Pacific Northwest, United States - 17_EM | ecosystem: Host-associated > Plants > Roots > Unclassified | place...
ACCTAGCGACCTAGTGATTCAGATCCTTTTTCGGTTAGACCTCCGACTGCTCTGACAACTATCTTTATACCCCAATCAATTTGATTGTTTTACATTGTTGTGAACACCGAAGAGAGTTTGTTCCTGTCCTTGTCTGCATTAATGCATTGTCCTCCCCACTTCTCTGTATAGTAAATTTATGATTTTCTTTTATTTGCTGTTCTGTTCTGTTAAAGACGTCTCTTTGGTTTCGAGGCCATAGTATTTTAGTCTCTTGTTAGTTATTGATTATGATAGTTTTTGATGATTGATCGACCAGCTGTTCAGGACAGGGACCATAAATTCCTAACTAGAGCAGTTGAAGAAGCTTATAAAGGCGTTGAATGCGGAGACGGAGGCCCATTTGGTGCTGTCGTCGTTCAAAATGATGAAATAATCATGAGCTGTCACAATATGGTTTTGAAGAACACCGATCCCACAGCACATGCAGAAGTTACAGCTGTGAGAGAGGTGAGGACTTCAGACTCGCACTTTCCCTTGATTTACCTGCTTGCTTGGTGTTCCCTGTTGTGTCATTTGTGCTGGTGTGCAAATTGCTTTGGTAATTCCTGCAATATACGATGCGTGGATAATATAATTCTTCTCGCAGGCGTGTAAGAAGCTGAACCGAATCGAGCTCTCGGATTGCGAAATATACGCATCCTGCGAGCCATGTCCGATGTGCTTTGGTGCCATCCATCTTTCAAGAGTCAAGGTTGTATAGCTGAAGCTCTCTCTCATTTCCATGTGATGCTTAATGCTCCAAGTTTTTCCAAGTTTCTAACATGTTAGGCTTTGCAACAGAGGTTGGTTTATGGAGCTGAAGCTGAAGCAGCCATTGCAATTGGGTTTGATGATTTCATTGCTGATGCACTAAGAGGCACTGGGTTCTATCAGAAGGCTCACTTGGAGATCAAAAAAGCTGATGGTAGCGGTGCTGTTATCGCAGAGCAAGTATTCGAAAAGACAAAGGCCAAATTTACCATGTATTGATTTTAATGCACAATTTACTTGAAGAAATTTCAGAGGACCGACTCTTGTGTGTTTATTTATTGTACGAATATTATGCCAATATTATATCATTAATGATAAAGAAACACATTGTTTTTTGTTTTTTTTTAATCGTCCGATAATTAAATCGGCCTTGGTTTAGGGCTCAGGTCAATAAATTATGTGGATAAATCATAATAATATCATTTTAATTTTTTTAAAAGCATTTTAGAATTTATTATACATTTTGCTGAATTAATTAAATCATGAATTATTTTAATTATTAAATAATTCTTTAAATTCAAAAGAGGAGAAAACAAATATTTAAACAACAAACAAACTATTACTATTTTCTATTCACTACTATCCCTTCCCATGGATAAAAAGAAAAGTTGAAAAATCCAAAAAAAGAAAAAATGAAAAATCACATTCCCTAAAAATCCGGTAAATCCGTTTTCCATCTATTGGTTTTTTCCCTCCATATTTCTCACTTTCCACCCGTTTTCTACCAATGGGTCACGGCCACCCGGTCCTCCTCCTATCCCTCTCCCTCCTCATCCTATCATCCGCCACAGCCGACGACGGCTCCGCCATTATAAAACTAGCCAGCTCCATAACCCCGCTACCATCCGGCTGGTCCACAAAATCCTCCACCGGTTTCTGTTCCTGGCGTGGCATAAAATGTGATTCTTCCAACACAAGAGTCACCTCCATTTCCCTCTCAAAACTCAGCATCTCGGGCACTCTTCCTCCAGAAATCTCTACCCTTTCTGAACTACAATCTCTCACTTTTCAGGACAACCAGCTTTCTGGGGCTATCCCATCTCTCGCTAACTTAACCAATTTGCAAATAATTCTCCTGGACTCCAACAATTTTACATCCATATCTCCTGGTTTTCTTCAAGGGTTAACGAGTTTGCAAACGTTAAGCGTTGGAGACAATGTTAATTTGTCTCCATGGATGCTTCCAACTGATTTAGAACAATGTACAAGTCTGACAACGTTGACAGCCAAGGATTGTAACCTTTTTGGGTCCATTCCAGATGTTTTTGGGTCGTTACCAAGTTTGCAGAATTTGAGGTTGAGTTATAATAATTTTACGGGGGCTTTGCCACCTTCTTTTGCAAATTCTGGGATACAGAATTTGTGGTTGAATAATCAGCAAAATGGGTTAACTGGGAGCATTGAAGTGATTGGGTCGATGACTCAGTTGGCTCAGGTTTGGCTTCATAAGAATGAGTTTACAGGCCCTATACCCGATTTGACAGAATGTAAGAGCATTTTTGATTTGCAGTTGAGGGATAATCAGTTGTCAGGGATTGTGCCTGCGTCGTTGGTTTCTTTGCCGAAGTTGGTGAATGTTTCTTTATCTAATAACAAATTTCAAGGCCCTGTGCCTCAGTTTCCGCCGTCGGTTACCAAGGTTGACAATGATGGAAATAACAAATACTGTGCACCTCCTGGGGTTTCTTGTGATGCACAGGTGATGACATTGCTTGGAATTGCTGGAGGTTTTGGGTATCCGTCGATTTTATCTGATGGCTGGGATGATAATAATGCTTGTGGTTGGGCCTTTGTTACTTGTGATGTTGACAAGAAGAATGTTGTTACTGTGAATTTGGCAAAGCAGCATTTTCCGGGGAGGATCTCCTCATCATTTGCCAACCTCACTTCTTTAAAAAATTTGTATCTCAATGACAATAACTTGACAGGTTCAATTCCTGATAGCCTGATCAAGTTGCCGGAGCTAGTAACCTTTGATGTATCCAATAATAACCTATCTGGAAAAATTCCAAATTTTCCAGCGTCTGTGAAATTTATTACAAAGCCGGGGAACCCTTTTTTGGGGACAAAAGTAGACACTGGTGGAGGAACTACTACCTCAAGCGATGTAGGAACCACCAAGAAATCTGGAGGTATGATTGCAAGCATCATTGTTGCTGCTGTCATTTTTATTGCTGTGCTGTCAATTGTTTTATATAAATATAGGAAACGACCTCGAAAATATGAGAAGAAGGTGGGATGGGATAGTGGAAAGGCGCTTTTTAATAATGGAGTTGCAGGTGGAGGGTATAATGAAGTTTCGATTGAATTGAGCAGCCAGAGCAGTGTTGGTGAAAATGGCAAAAATATTTTTGAGGATGGGAATGTTGCTCTGCCCATTGAAGTTATTCGACAAGCGACAGATAACTTTCATGAGATTAATATTACCGGAAGAGGTGGTTTTGGAGTGGTTTATAGAGGAGAGTTGCATGATGGCACTAAGATCGCTGTGAAGAGAATGGAATCCACAGTGATGGGCACCAAAGGTATGAGTGAGTTTCAAGCAGAGATTGCAGTGCTTACAAAGGTTAGGCACAGACATCTAGTTGCTCTTTTAGGGTATTGCATAAACGGCAACGAGAGACTCTTGGTCTATGAGTATATGCCACAAGGAACTCTAGGACAGCATTTATTTGAATGTCACGACTATGGGTACACTCCACTTACGTGGAAGCAGCGGATCACAATTGCATTGGATGTGGCGAGAGGAGTTGAGTATCTGCACAGTTTAGCACAGCAGAGTTTCATTCACAGAGATTTGAAACCTTCAAACATTCTTCTCGGGGATAGCATGAGAGCCAAAGTAGCAGATTTTGGTTTGGTTAAAAATGCACCAGACGGGAAGTATTCTGTGGAAACACGATTGGCGGGCACGTTTGGTTATCTTGCACCTGAGTATGCTGGTAATCTTTTTGAATATTCTCATCTTTGTTGAAGGGATTTGTCCAATTGCATGTTCTTCTTAACTTTTATGATGATTGTTTGTGGCCAGATTTAGCAGTATGAAGATAGTAAGGTCAATTTGTTCACGTTGCATTTGAAAAGAACTACTCGTACCATAAAGTTTTTTCTTTCTTATGTCTCACATGATCAATTCATCTTAGCATCTATTTCGTGTTGTGACAATGGAGTTTTTTCATGGCAGCATTCTAGCAATAGCCATATTTTTGTGTCTTTTCTTGTAAACGCTTTAGGTTATTGGCTGCTGATAATGATTGTATATTTCTCTTGATTTGATTAACTGAATTAGCTAAGCTCTGTGAGGGTTGACATTTTATTGCTTGTGTTTCTATTGGGTGCACATGAGTGCAATTATGCATGCTGCAGCATGTTTTCAAGGATATTTATCGGTGTGAATTTGTGAGTTTGATTCTCAGATTCTGAACACTTTCCTTCAGTCTGTGATGAAATTATTTTGGAACAAGTTCCCTTCGTTTGTGGATGATCTAAATATGAATTGGATCTACTCTGTTTTCTGTCAGCTACTGGAAGAGTGACGACAAAGGTGGATGTTTATGCCTTTGGAGTAGTTCTAATGGAGATTATAACTGGCAGAAAAACACTGGATGACAGCATGCCAGACGAGGAGGCTCATCTGGTCCCATGGTTCCGCAGGATCCTGATGACAAAGGAGAACATTCCAAAGGCAATTGATGAGTCTCTAAATCCAGATGAAGAGACATTAGCCACCATTTATACAGTGTCTGAATTAGCAGGACATTGCACTGCTCGGGAGCCACATCAGAGACCGGACATGGGGCATGCAGTGAATATCCTGGCACCTCTTGTAGAGCAATGGAGGCCAGCAAGCCAACAAGACCAGAGTTTTGACATTGACCAAGACACCAACCTTTCTGAAACTCTGCGAAGATGGCAAACTGAAGAAGGTACTTCCATGATATCTGATGATGCTTCCTTCTCTCGGACTCAGTCAAGTGTTCCTTCCATGCCCTCTCGTTTCGTTAACACATTTACTTCAACTGATTGTCGGTGACAAAAGGGCATGATGACACTTTTGAAGAGAAGAGGCGGAAAGGTGAAGGCTAGCGAAGTATATCAAAGGCTTCATAATATTTGTATTTATTATTTCCTCTCTCTTTATTTTCATGATTTTATTTGTTCCAAAGCTGAACATTAGAGCTACGATAGTATTTTTCTTTTCTTTTCATTGTAATAGTCACTGTGACTATTCAAATCAGAAAAAAAAAGGAGAGAAAAAGGTGGTTGTATAATATTTCTGACCTTATTTTCATTATTATAATCAAGGTATATATTGTTTTTAATTGTGCCGGTTTCGTGGAGACTTTTAGGGTTTCTTCAGTAACAGAAATAATTTTTCTTTTTTTTATATAGTTTTTTTTTTCATTTTCTAGTTTTTTTAATGAAAAATTAGAAAACATGTTTATTTGTTGAAAATAAATTTTTTCAATGAAAAATACTTTTATATAATAAAATCAAAATCATAGTTTATAATAATTACCGTTTTGATACTTTGAAACAACTTGATGAATTTAGTAGATCTTTTTAGGTTATGAGAGCTTAATGACTATAAATCGAACCTATCTAATTTTTACAGTACGATGGCTGTATTTGTGATAATCTAATTGTAAAATATTAATCTTATTTTATTTAAAATAAAAATTATTAGATAATAGAAATCAAGTTTAAATTTCTCACCTTTCCTGCATTTCTTCATGAGGGGTAGGTATAATGTATTGTATCATATTTTATTCTCATGGTTTAATAAGTTAGCATTAATAATAACAATAACAAAATAACATAACAAAGAAAACTAAAAGAGAAAGGTATTTAATTCATTCACAACTCACCACTTTTCTTATACATATTATTATACATCAATGAAATTGCTTTTACTCTCTGTCTTCATTTTTTCTTCTTTTTGTATGGAATTTTTTTTTATCAAGATCAATTCCTCTTGAGGCAATGCATTTAATGGAAGTACAATATGAAATACCTTAAGAGTGTATTTGTCTAAATTTTTGTTTTCATGTCTGTTGTCAAATACAACTCTCTACAACACAAAACACAAGAGTAAAAACGTTAAAATCATACTTTTGTTGCTGTGTTTTTTGCTTTTAGTGGTGGGTCTCACCACTAAAAATAAGACAAAAAAACTCTTATCCTTACAAAAATTATATTTTGAAGTATTTTCAAATAAAGTTGTAGATAAAAGAAATATTTTAGAAGAAATAAAATAGATTTGGCATGCACACTTCATCAATAAGAAAAATTGCTTAATGGGTTAATTTGTCAAGATTATTTGTGCAGGGACTGTTTTATATTCTGGCCGAAGGGAAACCATGAATGAGACCATTACACTGGTGTTGATTGCATATACACTTAGGGTTCTTGTTTTATTAGCATTATTTTAGGTTCCCTTGCACAGGCTGCAATAAAACTCTTCCTTTCTTCTCAACCTAACAAACCGACTCTCCCATCCTAATTCAATTATCTACAATGAGAGGGTAGCATCTCATGAATGATACAACCATAGCACGTGATACCTTGGAAAGCAAGCTTTTAATATAGACACGAAGTTACTCTAGTCAATGAGATATTGACAAGACATCACTGAAGCTGCTACAGGTTTCCCTGATTCGAGAGATTCACTTTGTTTCCTGAGCATATGAAAGAGCTTCAGCCTGTGATCATGGATGGCATCAGTCAAAACACTCAAACTTGCACATGAAACTCCGGAAGTTGTCTCAACGATTCTGTGAACTTTCTCATTAAAATTGTCATATAAATGTATACATCTAACAAAGCGGTGTAATTACAAAAATTGTTTTGCATCTTCCCCTCCACTACAGGAATTCTTACAGTGCTTTTACTCGGCGGATGGATATCTTGCCACCATGGGGAAGACAATGACTAAAACAAAAGGAAAGGGTGGGGAACAGCAATAAATGAAAGCTTTATATTTTATTATTTGGCAGCCACTGTTATAAAATATAGAACCACACTCAACAAAACTTCCATCACAAAATTCATCCCAGCCTGCTTTCTGTAAATAAATAGAGTTGCTGATCCCAGGAGCACACATCAAGCAAGTCATCGATTTTCTTCACTTTGAATCAGATCTGTCCTTGCTGCTGCTTGTCAAGACTTGTAAAATCAAACTGAAGATGCCAGAATTATGAAGACATTTTTACTTGAATTTGCCGATGGATATGCACTAGGAATTCTACATAGGAGAGACCACCGACTGGAACCTTGTCTTCAACCAAATATGAGAAGAATGACATTCCTGTGGAAAAAACAACAGTAGGATTTTCACAAATCAAACTTGTTGAGGATATTTTGACAAAAAATCTTTCTGCATCTACTAGTATCAGCAGAAGAAAATTTAACACGAAAATGAGAATACTGCATGTATTACGGAGCACAATTCAATCAGATGTAACACAGATGAGTACATAATGCATTCACAAATCAAAAGCATGAGCCTCTTTGCTAAGTAGCTACTTGTTTTTCTGACCACAGAGTGGTTTATCTAGTCATCGTGAAATTTGTATGATGATTTATTGTTATCAAATTACTACATGATCGGTTAAAACATGACTTCCTCGCGAGAATCGATATGAGTTGCCATGTTGTCTGGCCCATGAAGTCCGGGAAGGTGATGTTGGCAAACCAACACTTCTGTCCCATGCACGTTTCCATGCAATGACCCAAAGTAATTCCTTCCTCATTCACATTTCAAAATAACCCCCCAGGTTATGAAGTATCAGAAATGGCCAACAAGTACTAATAACTACTTTAGCCGAGGTAGGGGGTAAAAGATAATGTGAGTTTTCAGGGAGCAAATAAACCAGTTCATTTTTGGTTGAGTTTACATTATGTGGTAGTAGGAATTACAGTTCCCTCAACTATATTGAAGAACAGGTCCAATGAACTCACCTGATGGATCTCCTTTTTTACACAACTTTAAGCTGCAATAGAAGAATTGCAATACATCAGAATGAGATATTGCAAGCACATGTGCAGATTGATTGAGAAAAAAAATATAATATGTCATGAAATTTTTTTCCTTCATAATAAAAAAACGACAGCTGAAACATCATACCGCAGGAAAGAACATCTTTGCCGTCGTATCTCATTCACCACATTATTTAGTTTCTTTGATAGTGGATTGTCATATTGCTCCAGAACAAACTGAGAATACTGAAATAATTAGTTGCAAAACATCAAACCTGAATAATTGAATGACTATGCAAAAACAAAATTTCTAATCACACATCAATGACAGAAGTCCACGTAGCTACAATGTTAATTATCAAATTAAAGCACCAAAAGATCTCAAAAATTCAAGCACGCAGGCCTCTATTATCTCCAAAAGTTTCATGCAAAAAATTGCGGACTGGGCTCTTTGAATTAGTAGTGTCTCACAAGCCCATTCTGCTGGACGCATGGCATCTTGAACATGTTGGTTTGATTGTCCGATACAGCATGCCCCAAACCAAGACTAATAATATTAGGTAGAATAAATTCTTTAAAAGGATGGTACCTGAGTTGGAATTTCAGCTACGGAGGAAAGGCCAAAAAGTTTTTGCAAGGTATCTGAATTAACTGAGTTCCCAATATATATTAAGCCATCCTGGCCATTCTCAAGAAGATAAATTCCATCCTCACTCACATATTCACTAGAAAGCGCGAGTGCAGGAGGGATACGAGATCCATCTGCTTCCTGTCAATAGGCAGAAACTTACCATTGAATTCAGGACAAAATATAATGTAGAATCAAATATAATAAAAAGAACACTCGTACCTGTGAATCAAGGTTGTGAATTGCAATCATCCTAGGATACACCAAGGGAATCGCTAAAGGTGTAGAAACTGAGGAAACATAACTGATCCAAAATGACCGATCATCAATCCTCCCATTGACTTTCAACCCTGTACTTTTAATTAATGCTGGAAGGGAGAGCAAAAACCCAAAAGGGAAAAAAAATCGAGGCATGTCAATTTCTTTGAATAAACTGTAAGAAGCTTACTGATAAAACTTACATTCATTTCAAATTGTCCTATGAACAAAACACATATTACAGAACAACAATGCAATTATAATAGTACTGATAAGAGGAGGGGATACCATTTATGAACAAATCAAAGTTTTCATTGAAAAGCTATCTACGAAAAACACATATAAAGCTATAGAAAAACTTAAAAGGAAAGATGCAACTACGTTGAACTAATTTACTTTTCTAACTTGCTTTACTTTAACCATATAAAGTTATCTTAATTCTTCAATGCTTTAGTAGGCTAACTCCCAAGATATTCTGCTATACCTCCCAAGTGTATAACGCTCATGTACAGGCATTAAACTGTTGAAACAGTTCCACAGCATAAAACATAATTAATTGTTGAGTGAGTACATAATAAATAACAGCAATTTCAACATAAACACTACCTATGAATAAGCATAAATCAATGTGCAAGAAACATATACCAAGGGTGTACAGGGGCAGAAGTTTAAGTGCCTCTGGAAGGATGAGTTGTCCTGATGACGATACTGTTGCACAAAATTTGCGATATGAAAGCAGAATGTTTATGCAAAAGTTTGTCACTTGTTCTTGGACAACCAAGGATGGGTTGGAAGGGATTTCGTTTGCCGCTGGAAAGACAAGCAGAGAAAGCGTCAGTCTTCTTACCTCAAAAAGATAAATACTTTTTGTACAAGTTATGCCATGAACAAAAAAAAAAAAACTTCTAGAAGCAAAGAGACATCCATTCTTACACAGCTGAAAGACCAAAGTTTGACAGGAATACATGCCATATTAATTTTCTACAAGATGTTAGATGTAAATGAGAAAACGTAACTGTTATTATTATTCTGGTGACCTGATATGTTGGATGAGAATGATACAGTGATCATGGTAAACCATAATGTGTGCACAATATAACTATAAAAACAGTGTAAAGAAAAGGACAGCAAAGAGAATGCATGACAGAAAATTCAATACCTTGCTTCAAGAAACACACAAATTGGGAATCCAAGTCAGCCAAGCGGAACAAATTACTTAAATTGTTTGTGCATGGCAGTGATAAATTTGCAACACGAATTCTTCTTTGGCCATACACAGTGGTGTAGAGGAGGGCACACTGAAAAATGAAGCAAACAATATAAATAAACAGACAGAAGAAATCTTCTCAACAAATGATAAAAGGGTAGTCGCACCACAGTCCTTCCAAATTTCATAATCCTAACAAAATCAACGCACTCAATTGCAATTGAGAGCAAAAATCAAATCATCTCTATCCCACTCAGTTATTGTTTCATGTTCAGGAACCGTATAACTAGATACTGCTTGTGTAATGTATCTTTGTTAATTGCATTATATGTCAGCAACAGAAGCACACAATTGCAACTGAGAGACAAAATCAAGACATCGCTCTGCTTGTGTAATGTTCAGGAACCATCTAACTAGACATTGCTCTTGTAATGTACCTGTATTAATTGCATTATATGTCAGCAACGAAAGCACACAATTGCAATTGAGAGCCAGAATCACGTCATCTCTCTCTCAGTGTCATTGTTTCATGTTCAAGAACCGTCTAAATAGATACTCCTCATGTAATGTACCAGTACCTGTGTTAGTTGCATTACATGTCAGCCATGATGTGGTGTTTTGTAATTGTCCCTGCAGTCCCTCTATACAAGGACCCTCGTAATCTTTTTCTTTCTTTTGCAGGAGGACCAAGGAGAGAGTTGAGAAAACCTTGTTCAAGGGGCAAATAATGGGGAAGTAGAGCTGGAGGTTATTAGACGTCATGCTTGACGTCCTACACATTATTGACAAATATTACAACACACACCTTTGAACATAATGATATTCCAAATCCTTCTATTCTTGTGTCTGTTTCATTGTCTCGAGTATCCAACCAGAACCAGAATAGCAGTAGCACATAAATTCCCGGTTACTGTTATCTTGGTCTGTTTAGAGGTTCTTGAACATGAAACAGAGAGAAAACCTGACAGCGGTTAAGTTTGTGTTTTGGATTACATAGGCAGGAGGTGGTTTGATTGGATCCATAGCTAAATGAATGGACCATCAAAGAACTCGAGGTTTCATCAGCTGCTGATTCCAAGACCTACTGATTCCAAGACAAGGCGGGAACCATCACATGGGTTCTCCATTTAACTAAAAAGAAACTGAAAGTAGCCTTGCATTATAGTTGAGATGAAATTCAAGGATTTAATTGCTTGGATTGTAAAACCAGATTATTGCTCAAACTTGGAGGGACCATAACATAATTCACCCTAGATGATATGAAAGTAGATAGAACCAGCAAGTACTTAAAGCTGTGGCACATGACAAGAAAAACCAAGGTACCTGAAAAGCACATTCCGTGCCATCCTGCAATTTATCGTCATGTTTTAATGTGACCATTATAGTTTTGTCACAATCAATCTGCAAAGAAAAGGAATGATTACAGATAGAGCAACTAGAAGTAAAAATGCCACAAAATATACACATTGCCTCTTGACTAAAATGAAGACAGAGGAGATAGGAAATTAACAAATGGAATTAAGGAGCCATAAAAAAATAAAACACATAATGAACCAGCCTCCAAGAGATCAACCCAAGCCAAAATAGATTCTTCTACCTACTTGATAATTTGTTAAGAAAAGAAGTTTCTGGAATCTGAATATGATTTACATTCAGTCTGATGCTTTAAAAAGCAAAGTTATTGTCTAGCATCAACAAATAATGGATCTCATAATGACAGCTCACAAGTTCAAACGTTGAGTACTCTCATTACCAAAGAATTAAAAATGTAATAAGCTACCAAGAGTATGAAAATCAAGAATTTCACAAAAAAGATACAAACCACAGCCAGGTCAATATCTGTTGGAATGCGCTTGCAAAAGTTTCCATGGTATTCTTGAATTTGAATGCCCTATAAGTAAACAAACCAAATCAATTTCCCAGTATCAAGTAAAAAACATACAACCAATCAATTTATATCAGGAAGAGGCAAGGCAACAATATAAATATATATACGATGGAAGATTTGGCCAAAGAAGATGGTAGCCATGTACACACACATAAACATATATATCCAAGAAAAGGAGAGTACCTGGCTGCACCTCACACGCATCACTGCCTCAAAACCTTGAGGCCTTGTGACATTCCATCTAAGATCATTGTACAGCTTTGCTGGATCAGAGACAGCAGAGAAAGGATAGTAATAATAAACCTGGTATAGGATGTGAAATATTTGAAGTCATCATCAGAAATAAGCCAGCAGCTCTATGAAGAACCTAGAAGTCATTCACAGCATATTGCTAGAATCCATACACTGGGTGATATGTATAATGATATGATGGTGAAATGTTAGTCTAAATCATATATTACCAATATATGCGTATTATCCAGCTTGCCTACAAGAGAGCACCCAGCATCTTTCTTTCCTAAGGGTTACAATGGCAATATCTTGTACATGATATGCAGTATGGAACAAGGTACCAGCCTAAAAAACTGAGAAACCATAACTCACTAAGAGGATTCAAGGTCCACGGCAAGTAATTACGTGTTTCAAGTTTCATTCAACATGTTTACATGATTTAGAACAAAATCTTAGCAGAAATGCAACATGGGATGAGTACTACGCAGAGAAACTGACTTAAGGATCTAGGTCACAGGTCACCAAAGAATGGAAGACATACTCAATAAATCATTGAAAACTGATGTTTGACATCACTAAATAACCCAGAACAAAAGTCAAATATCATACAGAGAGGGAAAAAGGAAAGAAAAATGAGAACCATAGCACAGAAAGAACAGGCTTGCTGCCTTTAACAACAGTGAACTACTGTAACAACAGGCTCGCTGCCTTTAACAAGGCACAGAAAAGATAAAATTCCAACATCCATGTTGTCAATGTACTGATACTGTGAAACAATTGTTAAGAGTACAAAGGTGGCACTTCAAGTTCAATTAATACCTGCCCTCCAGTTGTTTTAGGTATGACAGAGATAGAAGCAATGTCCACATAAGTCTGGGTAGTGATGAACACATCAACACAGACCTAGAACACATTCAGGAAAGTAAACATGATTAGGCACATTGAGGTAACAGGGTATATCTCTACCAGCTCATGATTATGATCAATGTTAAGAAGGGAAAACGAATAACAAAAAGGCTACCTGATATTCAGCAAATTCAATGGCCATTTCCTTCAAAGTTTTGTCGGCTGGTTGGAGTAATTTATGGGCCTCCTGCAATCCAGGAAACAAGAAAATACTGTTACCAAAACCTCGGACTATATTCTACAGATGAATTGACTGTTTCTTCACTTCACTACTTATGGTAGAAAAACACGTCAGAAACAGATGAACACTACTATAGAACATATCATAACCCAGTACTTCATTTCCAATAACAGTCCCAGAATAAGAAATTGGGTAAAATGTTGATACTTCTTCCAATCTTTCAGAGCATAAAAGAAGAAGAATTGTATTTAGGAAAGGCTACAATTTTTTTTTTTTTGTGTGGGCGTGTGCGTGCGTGCGTGTGTCACTTTACAAAATCAAGGCCTACATGACCTAATAAAAATTAATTATGCAGTCCCTTTCAAATATTCATGGATGGGATAACATTCAGTAGTTCTCATTTTAATAATTCCACTCTGAAGCACGACAAGCAAGAACACAACCACAACAGACGGCAGGGGAACACATGGATAAGTTAAGTATACCTTCTCCCCTGTAGAGATGTTACTTCTTCCCTCAGCCTCTCGAGCAGAAAGGGCTCCAACACCAACAGAAGGTAAGACTGAAAACATAGTAGAATAATCAGAATACTCCATGAGAATAATTTCGTTTTAGGTTTTGTATTGGTAGGAATAAGCAGGAAAGCTCCTAAGGAGTAATGGGATGGAGAAAAAAATATAAAATTGCCTAAAAAAAGAAACATGCTAAAAGAAAAAAAGGTATCCACAAAACATACATATAATTTGCATTTAACAAAAGAGCGAAAGTGAAATAGTTGCTTAATTTAATGAAACTATGACTAACAACATAAGCCAGAAAGCCTCCTCAGATTGAATCCAAATCAAACTTGATGAAATTTTAGTACAAGTGTTTTATTCTATAACTCTCACACGAGAGAGAAAGTTAAACCTTTTTCTCTCCATTTCACAAGTCACTTCTCCTTCAGGTATTTTTGACATAATCCTTAATATTACTATTCACAGTAAGTACAGGCAATTACAATGATTTAGATGATGACACACATGATCACATAATTTGCAGTATGAACACTTGGTATAAAATATGATTCTCTATTGTGCATCTGGCTGAATAGCAACAAGAAATAGAGCTGTTTTTTTGTTCTCAAATGATTATGTGCCTGGCAAAGTAACCAAGAAAAGTACAAGAATGCGACCATCATGTACTTTTAAATAGGTCAACGACAGGAAAATATAAAAGAAAAAAAGAAAAGAAAGGCCAGGGGGGTGATGACAAGTTCATAAGCTTGCCTGATTGAAATACCAAAAGCTTCCCTCCAGTATTTTTCATTGCCAAGAATGCTGCCTGAAATACGAAAAATGCATTATAAATTCCAAATAAATGTTCTGAATATCTGAAGATATGTGTATGAGTTCATTAAGTATATGACATTTGATTCCAGACGACATCTATAACCAATCAATAGCAACTGACATTGACGAACACGTATCATCATCCTACCAAGGTTTTTCCACTAAAACAATCATAGAAAATAGTGAGAACCGTATGCATCAGACAGTTTGAACCAGCTAGGTTGTCGCTCTGGAAAGATAGAAAATAGTGTTTTGAATGTAGCGAATGAAAAACTTCGTGGACAGTTTATGAATAAATGAATATTTCATTTTATTTATAAGAACATGCATGTTTTGTTGCATAATATGTGTTTCCAAATGCACTATGTTGTGCATGAAACTCGAACTAGCCCATTTCAAATATTCTTCCTGTTAAAATTAAACATATGGAACCATCCAACTGAATTGGTAAATTTGAAGGATTGAGTATCATGGACAGAGCAAAAGTCAGCTTCACCTTCCCTTCAGAAAAGACATATCTGCAGTTATCATCCACAATCTATACATATACAGTTTCCACTAGCAAACATGAGCATACCTTGATTGCTGCACTGAAAGATGATTCAGCAATTCTACTATTCCGAAACATAGTTGGAATACTTTCCAATAATAGCTCCAAATGTTGACGGCACTGAATCCACACAAGAAACCAAAATAAATTATTAAAAATAATAAAAGTGGTCAGTGTCTCTAAACATAAAAACCATAACTCAACGATGACCATTCATTTGTTGGCTCTTGAAGACCAAAAAGGATCAGCAGAAACAATGGAAGGCCTACAGTCCAGATGGCTAACCTCAGAAAGCGGAACAATAACATCAGTTTGCAAAGGAGTATAAACATCATGTATATCAGGTACAATAAGCATCAGTGGCTGCAAACATGAGTAAGAAATCAAAATCAACACTTAAAACTTTTGATTGAAAATAATTGAAATTTAATCAGAACCATAAATCCAAGTGCAATAAAATGATGTGCTGAAGGTTGGTCGTAGATCAATAACAATTCCCAGAAAAGGCATGAGCAGAGGAAGTCATCACTAAACAACATCTATCTGATCATTCAATCTACTTAAGGTTCTCCATCAATCTCCTTCCACTTCAAAGATACCATACATACTCCAACAAAAGAATATATCAACTTGTATCTTCATTAAAAGATTTCATGTCTACCTGTTGTAATGCCCGTTTCAAATTGTAAAAATGGATTGTTGAATCAAATGTTGCAATGCCCACCATTGTCCGTGGCCCTTCCTGCAATGAATTTTTCGGTTCGTACATCAGTAACTAACTACCATCTTGTTAGCAAATCTATGCACAACATGAAATATGAGCTACAGTTAATTATCAACAGCAAACAGAATGGAAGAATAGATAAATAAATGCCAGTGAAGCTCAACATAAAATTAATGCCAGAAAATACACACCAGATGAAGTGAACACAGTCAAATTCATTCAAGTACATGCTAAAATGTTTCAGAAGTGGACATAAGACTCACTGGAAGATCAGCAATAACTTGACTAATTGAGCTGCAAGCTGCAGCAGTTGCACCAGTTTGTATGGCATGCATGGATACATCAATTAGGAAGAAATACACAGCCGGCATGGGATCACGAACCTAAGAGACAATAAATAGAGAAGAATAATATATCCAGTAATACATTGATAACGATTGCAACAGAACCAAGGACTGGACAATATAGATTGGATACTCACATAGGCATCCAATTCCAATTACAAGAGAATAGAGAACAAATGATATTTAAAAAAACCACAGCTTCTTATATAGAAACAAACCATGAATTCTTTTGTGGCCACAAATTCAACTGTTCCCCTGCATAGCTCGGGCCTTTCATCAGCATCTCTACGTCTACCATCTGGACCTAGATTGCAGAGGTAGTCACGGGGAGTCTCATCAGTGAACCCTGCCAAAAACATGTAAAATTGTAAAGTCCCCACCATGCCAGCATGTTCAGGGAGCAGAGCAAAGCCAAATAAAGTGCTTTACCTGTTAACAGATCTATAAAATGATAAGGCAACTAGTTATAAGTTGTACATCTCAAAAGAAGGCTCCAAAATTGAAAATGATATGTTGGAACATGAATAATAAACAATATCTAACCTTGAATGAAGTATAAAAGATATCAATGGATTCTGATAGTGATAAACTAAGCATGACGCAAATGATAAAAGAATTTTTCCTGTCTTAGGTAACCAACTCATCCAGAGTGACACTGATAAGGATAAGACTATTTCAAATCCATTATCACTAGCAAATCAAATATTTTGCAACATTCAGACAGCCTAACAATTAAAACAGCAAAGAGAATTCCCAAAAAAAATAAAATTGTATGTGTACTGACCACACAAATTGCATATAAATCGCCTCCCTTGATCAATGAATTTCATAAAAGGATTTATGTAGCCTTTGCAACGAGAACAGCGAACAGGACCACTTTCTCCAAAATCAACAACCTACAAACATAATTTTTATGATATAAAAATTTGTTGTGATTTCAATTGCTCAATTCATCAACATGCATGCAATGATCCGTGCTCTTTTACCTGGGTAAAAGACATTTTAATGAAAAAACTTGCAAGTGATGATAATATAGGTTGGTGATTCCCAAATTGTGTTAGATACAGTATTTTAGTTATTTTTTCTGGAGATCAAACTTCAATGAGCTAGATAGGAAATTGGAAATAGAACTAAGAAACAAGGTTTGATGAAGAAAACCATGTTTCACCTAGTAATGAACAAAAAAAAATTTCTTTTCAATCAGGAAAGAAGAAAATATCACAGTAGAGATGCAATGAAGAACAAAGAAATCGTCATTACCTGGACAGCCTCCTCAGATGAATGAGGAAGGGCCAGAGGTTGGACCAACAGAGCCAACTGCATGCCAGATGTTGATAACAAATCAACCGTGCATGGAATCTGAAATGTTGAAGGAGTCAATACAACATCACAAACTGTAAGTGCTCACAATTGTTTTTTCAAATCTGTAAGATGCCAAAAAATAAAAAAAATACAGCCAGCATATGCATATTAAAGGTTTAGTCTAACCTGATTGATGGTACACCTCATGTAGCGTGGACTGCAATTCCCAGTGTCTGTAACAATGTAGTCACTTGTAGCAGGCTTTACAAAAGGACAGAATCAGAAGAGGAAATGATAAACCACCAGTTAAATTAATTTGGCTTCACTAATATGCAAACTCCACAAAGACAACAAGAACAGAAAGAGAAAAATCAAACAGAGTTAGATACCGGAGGTGGGTTGGCCTGATTTCCTGCACGAGTATCATGTAGGATCACAGAGGAACCTGGAATGGGCCGGGGAATTTGATTGGGATCAATCTTTGATGCCCCTGATAAAGGACTTCCAGTGTGACCAATAACTGGTGATATAGCAGTCATTTGATTCGGTAGTAGTGGCGGCATTCCAAACATTCTAGGTGGTTGTGCAGAACCGGGAATTGGTGGAGGTTGAGCAACCTGGAAAAATCCATAAAATTCAGAATTCAGAATCTTTGTTGAGGGAGGAAAGAGATGCTTATGTAAAATCAGGCAAGAAGCAACACCCGTTATAAGCAGGAGATGGATCCCCACAACCTAAACAAACACACATTAGCACAAATCCTCTAAAATCTGTAAAGGCAGATAGCCCCAATCTTCCATGAAATGTAGCTCTTAACATAACCAGAAATTTTCAGATTCTAGCTAAAGGAGAAGCTGGTGGCGGCCTCCTTATTCCCTCTTCTTTCCCCCATTTTTCTTTACTTTGCTCTTCTGTCTTTCTTTCTGAAGGATGAAAGTACAATTACGGGAGAAAGAATGTACAACATTAGTTAGGAGAAGACATCCTTCAAACTAACATTAAATTAAAACATCTCAAGCGAAAAGGGCACTCCAATTTCTCTAAATATCTTTAAGAGAAAACATTCATAAAAGTCCAAAAGGCACTGACCACTGGTGCTCAAGAACAGTAATATAGTCCGCAACTGGCTTGAAGTGAAAAGATACTTGAAATTCTTGCATTAGTTTCCATCCAAATGAACAGATGATCTCAAAAAAACAATAGAACTTCATAAAGCCATCTTCCCCCTTCTTTTCTCTCCTCTCACAGCCTCCCCTCTCCCACCTTCTCCCCTTATTTTTTCTCTTTTTCTTCTTGTTCTTCCCCCTCTATTCTTTACTTCTATCTTTTTACTATCCTCTATTTCTACGTCCATATACTTGTAAAGTTGGAAGACATTAAAGCTGTCTTTTATAGTTAGACACACCAAAGCTGCTGCAAATCTACTAGGTTCCATGGTTTCTACCTGATATCCAGCTTCAATTTTCATCGTCTACCACCAAAAACCAGTTATATGACTCTAATTCTCAGGTTACAGACTAGCCATAGTCTCTAGGTTCAATTTTTCAAAAGAACCATTAAAACACCAATATATGCTCTGAAAAAGATGTCACTATCATTTCCTCGGCTAAGAATCTGGCTGCTGAAATGCGTAAAAAAAACCCCTTCACCGCATTTATACTACACTGTTGCAGAGATGTTATAAAGGAAAAAAGAAGATATCAGAACCTGAAAAACTTCCAGTTAAGAACCTCAATATCAGCTTCTTATCACTTGACAAAGTAGTGCATACCACCAAATTAATTCTTTGCACTCAATAACACTTTATGATATAGTCTAAACATCCAGATGTACGTCAATGCATATTTTTGTGGACCCTTTCATCTTCATATTATAGAACAGCATACTGTCCCTCCTATTATTCCAATTCATGCTTCATTTTTGTAACTTTTTCCAACCATTTCTCTAAAGCAAAACGGAGCCTTGTGTTTGAACAAACATCAAATGCAATCCCATATAGAATGCAAACTATTTCCAATAAAACATTTCTGAAGCTATCAAATATAGCAGAAGAGCTAGCTTACTTGAATTATAAACAATTGGGAAACGCTAAAGTTGAAATGAAGTTAACATAGATACACTATAACAATTGAAATTTCCCAAACACTGCAGGATATAAGATTTTAAAACACTTACAGACTGTGGTTGCATCTGTGGTGCAAAAGGAGAACCTATAGGTGGTGGTGTCATCCCTTGCTGTGCTGAAACTGGTGCCCCTTGAGGTGGTGCATAAAATGGTGCCCCTTGAGGTGGTGCTGAAAATGGTGTCCCTTGAGGTGGTGCATAAAATGGTGTCCCTTGAGGTGGTGCATAAAATGGTGTCCCTTGAGGTGGTGCAGAAAATGGAGCAACTGGTTGGCCACTAAACCCTGAACTCCCCATTAAAGGGCGCATGCTTTGAGGGGGCGAGCGAGCCACCCCCATTGTTGGTGGAGGACCCATAGGTTGTTGCTGTGGTGCACTAACAGAGGGAGGAAAACGTGGAGCGCTCTGGAAAGCAGGGGCTGGTGGCCCATTACTTACTAAACCACCAAATGAACTTGATGGGGGCACATTCTGAGGAGGAGAAGAAGATGATGCGGCAGGACTTGGACGAGCACCTACTGGCAGTGCACCAGAGACAGGACCCGCTACCATACCACCACTGGTATAGGATTGGAATGACCCAGGTGGTGGTCTGGACCCAAAGGGTGGTGGCTGACTGAAAGGCGGCCCAGTAGGTCTACCAGGGGCCACATTTGAGGAAAATGTGGATGGAGATCCCGAGGGAGGCACTGAAGGTCTAGGAACAGCACCAATAGGTGGTGCGCCCGGCCTGGAAAATTGCGGTGAAGGAACTGAGGAGGGAAATGGTGATGGTTGGCTGAATGGCGAAGGCCTGGGAGCTGAATTCGCCATTGAAGGGGGCCGATTGAGATTCAAATTCTGGAAATTATCAGATAAAATATTCGGGTTTTGCTGATAATTTGGGTTATAATTAGGTGGTGGGGATTGTCTAGGTGCCCCTGGAGGCACGTTAGAAGTCATATTTTGTCAAACCAATCCAACCTAAAAACTCCTCCTTTTATCTCCAACAAGTTTCAATCTTCGATAAACAGGATCAAACCCCAACCTAAATCTACACGTTAAAACAAACAAAACCCAAATCTAAATCCATACAATTCATAAAAAATTCACTATACTACGTAAACCCGCAAAAAACAAAACTTATACTGAATTGCAACATAAATTAATGTAATAATCTGAATAATAAATAAAGCTTTATTGAAAAAACAACAGAGAGACAGTTAAGTACCAGTGATCAGAGAGAATTGGATCCAGCAATTCAGTGAAAAGGATCCAAAGGGTTGATGGATCTGAGAGAATTGTGATTAGGGCTTTGGAGACAGAGTGTGTGATTAATTTAGGGGTTTTGGGATCAAGAGAGGAAGATCCAAGCAATCTGTGAGAGAGAGACGGCAAAAGACAGGTTTTTTAAGAAATTGATTTTCCTGTTAAGTTTGGAAAGTTAGAGGGGGCGTTACTGCACCTTGTCGCGTGTAAGAGATTGTAAGACCTTCGCCACGTCATTGTTTTGCGGGAGAAGTGAAGGTTTCTAACCACTCAGATTGTGCCATTTCAGCATTGTGATTCCTAGTCAGCTTTTATTTTTGCTTTCTTGGGCATAAATTGTTATTATTATTTGATAAATGGGACAAGGGATAAATTGCTTCTGTCCTGTATCCAAATTAACCTTAATTTCCTTTTATAGTATCCAAAATCTTTTATGTATATATTTACAAACAACTTTTTTTCATATTAAAATTGTGCTAACTAACAAGTCATGAAGTCTTAAATAGCTGGTTATGAGTTTCAAAAAATCTTACAGTTTAAAATTATTTTTTTATATATTTTTATATATTTATATCAAAAATAAATTTTTAAAAATAAAAAATTATTATTAAATATATTTCTAAATAAAAAATATTTTAAAAATCAATCACTACTATAATACTAAATACATTCTTATATGTAAAATAAAGTATTTCCTTAGGTTTCAAGGCACTACCCTTGCTGTTGTCTCTGTAATAAAAATTATTTTAATATATTTATAAATATTGTTTTTTTTTAAAAAAGACAATTACCATAGTGCTCACGTCCTGCAACCAGTCAACAGTACAATGGAAGACTTGTCAATAGTCATATATTATACTGGGCTACAGAAGAAACCTAAACCCAAATCTGAACCAATGCCATGCCCCAGCCCATTGCAAGAATTGATTTGCAGCCATTGTCACTTCCCCAACCTTATCCACCACCCACTCAAACACACAGCATATGCTATTCCTTCCATGGATCCACTCCTTTTCTCCTCCCCCACCCAGAAACTCTACACACGTTGCTTTTTTGTCCATACCCTTTAAAACTCAACACACTGACAGGACATAGAAGCCAAGCCATAAAACACAAAAAAGTTCACTAATGGCTTGTGCAGCTACAAGAGCCACTTTCTCTTTCAACCTTCCTCAAGGACCTCAACTTCCCTCTCCGAAGTCCAGAACCCATCTCTCCAAAATATCATTCCTTTCCATTCATAAACCCCAAAAGACTCATTTTTTCTCCCTTCACTCCATTGATGTCTCCAAAGAAGACAAGACACCATCTTTATCAGATTCAAGCCTGACCAATCCACCAGCTGAGTCCCCTGTTGAAGAAGAAGAAGAAGGAGGAGGAGAAGAACCAAAGTTTGATAAGAGGCGGTTAGAAGAGAAGTTTGCAGTTTTAAACACTGGGATTTATGAGTGTAGGTCTTGTGGTTACAAATATGACGAGTCAGTTGGTGACCCATCATATCCAATACCACCAGGGTTTCAGTTTGACAAGCTGCCTGGTGAATGGAGGTGTCCTACTTGTGGCGCTGCACAGAGTTTCTTTGTGAGTAAAAGTGTTGAGATTGCTGGGTTTGCGCAGAACCAGCAGTATGGATTAGGAGGCAATGCACTTACATCTGGTCAAAAGGCTGTTCTAATATTTGGGACCTTGTTCGTCTTCTTTGTTTTGTTCTTGTCAGGGTATTTTCTGCAATAGTAAACGGTGAGGGTTTTCTTTTTTTCTTTTCGGTATTGTTATATGATGCTGTACTATATGTATTTGAAGTTAGTAATAATTGCATTTTGAGTTACACAAATACCAGAACATGGAGTTCGGAATCGAATTTCTTCTATCAAATGAAGATCTTTCGACTTTTGTCTCTCTTCATCTCCAGGCTCTATTGCTCAGTTAGCTCATTATTCATTGTTTTGTACTCTATCAAGCATGCACCTTGTCTATGTTGCAAAGAATTGCTGAAGCACAATTGACTGCAAAAAATGTGAGAACAAAAAAGCTTAGATTCATTGAGAATATAATGCGATGAAAGGCTTGAATGAGAAGGGGAGATGAACCTCTAATTGAGCATGTTAACACAGAAACTTCATCAAGAATGGCGTTCCAACCCCAACTCCAACCCTGGATAGAAGGGGCATCTACAGAGAACCATCTCTGCCTCCTTGATCACCGGGAGAGCAAGCATGATACCGAAGGGGGGCTCTAGCAAGTTATTTCCAAGCCGTAAGCAACTCCAGGTCAATTTCAGTCATAATCGCCTCACAAATTAAAAGCACTGGACGATCAAGTTGTCAGGAGCAGATCGAGTTCTAACTAGAAAACAGCTTCTACCTGTTATGCAATCGTTTATGGTTTCGAAAATAACAATCCTACAGATGCTGTCAGAGTTGCACAGAAACTCTGAAAAAGCAAATAGTTCAAGTCACTAAAGAGGATACTGCATAGAATTAAATCCAGAATCATTACACCATCCAAAATAAGTAACTGACAACGTTTCTGATCTTCCCGATATAAAACACTACGGAAGAAGACCCGATGTTGTAATTCCAGTGATCCAGCCCGATTACAACAACACATTTGTATGATACAGTTATATGACAGCCCAGTAAACAAATTGGAAAATCCGGAAGAAAGAAACTGCAACATGAAAGAGGTAAGATGCAGTATGCTAACTCGCCCCAAATCAAAACTGGATCTCAAAAGACCACCGTTCACTAAATTCAGCATGTTTCAGTATCCAAATAAAAGTCTTAACGGCCTCGACTCTGGTGGATGCATACCGTCCAGGAATAGCATTCTGTGGCTGTTTTACCCAAACTGAGTAAACTCGTCAGAAAATGAAGATCCATTGCCACAGCTATGTGGGTGGTCAGAAAATGTACATGATTAACCAAATCTACAGTGTTACTGCTGTTTTAAATCTTATATTTCTTGAGCTAGAATATCTGACGTCTCCTGAGCTACTTGTGTCTTAACCTGGTAAACCTGCTTCAACTGCTTCTCATTTGGACCCCTTGATGTTGTGTCTTGTCTGAAGTACATTCCAGCGTCTCCTGCTGCTGTTTTGTTGATCCAATTGGTGGGTGGTGATGGAAGTGGACCTGTGTTGTGCTCAAACTGATTGTATAAATTCGTTGTGTATCCTGGATTCGGAATTCGTGGTGAGATCACTGCAGGTGCCCTGCTTCTGAAATTTTCTTCCACAGTCAGAGCAGACACCCCAGTACTCAAATCATGGTACTGTTGATGGTACTGCACTCTGTCTTGAGGCCTAGAGTTGTGTCGGTTGCCTTGCACACCATTTGATGAGACAGGATACATATGATTACTCATTAGGCCTTGCTGGTTATTGTAATGTGCATAATGATAGTTTGGATCGTCCCCATAGCCCCTTCCATAACCAGCTGGCCCAGCAGGTCTTGGCCTGTTGAATGTGTAATTGCCTCGAGAAGATGAACCGTTTGGTTTGATATTAAGGGTGTTCTTGACAAGACGATGAGCTGCTTCCCCCAATACAGGGCCAGCTACTGCTCGGGGTACTTGTGGCCTGTAGGACAGGGACAGCACATGCAAATTAGTTCATTTGGGAGAAAATGAAAACTTATAAGCCTTTGAATAAAATTCCTAACAATATATGTATTTGGTGAAAAAAGAAAAGATAATAAAGAAACCCCATCCTGTCTCCACAGATAAATGGAACTATATGCATTGTCTGTTAAGAATAGTGATCATGACAGAATGTCAGGCATATTCAACCTGACCAACCGGCCAGTTAAAGCAACCATGCAGATGAACCATTGCAAAGATGTTTAAATGCATATTCATACCTTTCCCTGCCTTGCTGTCTGCGGCCATTATCTTCATGCCATAATGTGGGAAACAGTTTAATATCTGTAGGTTTTAAGATCTGCAAATTGCAAGAACATACCTCAAATTAGCCATGGGCATCTTTAAAGTCAAATTGCCAACTAATATCAAACACTGTGATGACACAACACATTATCAAAAGAAAATGTCTTCAAGGAAACAACATATGAGCATCCTTGCATCTGCAAACTGAACATGACCATTATATTACTATTGCATCAGCACTTACACCAATACAGTGGGGAGCAGCTTTAAAAAACAAAAACAAGCAACTCTACTATGACAAAACTCAATTCAGAAACTTTCATTTCAATTTCCTTGAACACAAGGAATGCCTCCAGTTTACTGCCCAATTATACCTACAAAACACATGGCTAATACTAAACCAAAGGTTGTTTAAACACAGCACTATGTCCAACTAATTTTCATAGAAGAATTCCAGTTTACTGCTCCAGTAAACTCTGTAATTTGAAACACAGTAACACTACGATATATCATTCTGTACATGAATAGAATCACTACCCCTGTCATCAGGCGACAGGAACTTCATGTCCTTCACTTATCTACTCACAAAGAAATAAACCAAATCTACAAGCATCCGGAGCTCACAAACCTTTTCAGGCATGACTACACCCTCTGGAGGTTCTGGGATGTGTCTATGACTTGAAGGAGTTAGGTATGTGATATTTCTGCAAATAAAAAATGCACAGCATTACAGCAAAGATCCATTAGCTTATAAAAACAGCAGTGGAAAAAGCTGAACTTACAAAACTTGGTTATACTCTAAGGTTGGCAATCCATTGATAGGAGAAGGGACCACACTTCTCCACACATTTCTTTCAGATAACCAAAGATAACCATTCATTCCACCACTGGAAAAAATAAGCAACAAATGAGATGATAAAGCCAGCACACATAAAAAATGATTTGAAACCTTTCAAACTACAAATCAATCCACAACAAGGCCAACTAACCTAGCTCTCGTGTCAATTTTCAAAGCAATTCTTTCACTAACAGGTAAACGATAGTTATGATGATAGTAAGAAATGACTTGTTGAGACAATGGATGAACAGGATGGACATATAGCAAATCACGCATCACACTATTCCTGACCTGCTCTTCCTCCTGCAAATAGCAAATTAAAGATTAGCATACTTGACATCCAGACTATACAGAAGACTGATATGCCAGAAACAGCAACGCATAACTACTAAAGACTCAAACTTATTATAGGGGTGTGAACAGGACTGACTGCCAGCTTTAAACTACCCTTGGTGCTTACAGATTAAATTTAAGGAGAAATTTGAGTACAGGAGGCTACATCAGAAACCAAAAAACTGATCAATTTGGTCTGGAAATGACTCAAAAGTCAAAATGGATTATTCATGTACAAATTTTATAACAAAATTATTAAATCATGAAATTGGATATTTTTCTATTAAAAAATTGACAAAACTAGAAAAGAAAATAAGTTAAAAACTCCTAGGTTGACAAAAGGCATATGATTTTGGGTTTACAACCTCCTCCTTCCTTACAGTAACATGAAAAATAAACTTTTGTGAAACTTTTGTTGCAAAAGCATCTGTAACAAATAAATATATTTCCATGACATCCATATTTGAATTGATAGTGTCTCCTAAAATCTTAAATCATTACTCGGAATTGGTCTTTAAAATCCTTCTCTTTGCAAAAAACTTGGTTTCTAAGACAGTGGCATTTCTCCATTAAATTGGTTTTGCAAAATCTTAACTGCAATTATTTTACTTCAAGTTTCTGAAAATATCAGCGAGTAAAAGCCTCCAATAGATAGCTGAATATACAGAGGAGCAAGGAAAATGTAGTTTGTATCTACAAGAACATGTGCTGAGCAAAAGCCTCCAATAAAATGACTGATGCATACAAGAGAAAAGAGAATGTAGTTTACTAAAGATGAAGTTATTGCATACTACTTTAAAACACTAAATACCATTAAAGTTCTTTCAAGCTTCTTTGTTTGGGCAAGTAATTTCCTCTCATCGATGAATGGCAATTTGGCAATACCCTGGCTTCCAATAAATATAAGGTAACTGTAATCAGTTGATAGCAGAAAAAAAAAGTATAATTAAAACATCTGATTGATAACTGATTCAGAAGAATTTACCTGCCAAGCAAAGCGCTTGCCATTCATGTCAATTTCAAAATCTGCCCACAATAAAGAAACCCAATCAATCTTGTGCAGAAGATAAACATTCTGAGTAAATCGATAAATTTCTTTCCATCAATTCTTTTACCTGAGGGGAAGAATTGATGAATTGGGGAAGATGGGTCGGTCATCAATTTCCTGTATTCTTCTGGCAAAGCATTAGAACTGTAATACACACAACAGGAAAAAAATCAGCACAGAAAGAATAATCAGACAGAATCCCAAAAGTAAAATAGAAAACAAAAGGAGTTTGAAAAAAAAAAACACCTCGCAGCTGGTAGGGTCCCCATAAGTTGATCAAAGGGTTTGAATGGCTCTCCAAGAAAAAAGGTTATTTCCATCTCATCCAGATCCTTAATATCTGAAGCAAATGGAGCATAATGGTATGGATAAAACCTGAAACAGAACAGAATTCAAAGTTTAATTAATTGCAGTAAAGAACAGTATCATATAAGCTTACAGAGTAATAGGAAGCCTTTTTTTTTCGTTTGATGAGGAGAGAAGGAAAAGCTAAATTTAGGTGTCACATGCCAGAGAAATTGGATTATCTGGCAGGTCATGCCTAAAATCTCTGGGTCAAAACTACATACAGAACGGATAGAACTACATTTCTCAACTTTAAATGAGCCCGCTGTGTCCTCTTTTCCATTATTATTTTACCAGCACGTCAAAGTCTCATTTATAAAACTTCAAGAAACTACGCATTCATAAATAGGTTTGTATGTTTTGTGCACATGCTTGTACTTGAAATTCCAATAAAAAACTATGTCAACCAAATAAAAAAAAGGCCAGAGAAAAGAAGCATAATGACTTTCGAGTTTCAGCCATTATTGAACTGACCATTGCCAAGAGCAAACACCCTGGTAGTAATAGCGACAGACCCAACACAAACCTTCCACGTACTTCAAAACCTGCATGATCAAATGTTAATTTCATGTTTTTCAGATACATGATTGATCATATAGAAAACAAGTGATGGGGAGAGGGAACAGACAAAAAGGAAAAAAATTAGCAACTTAACAAAAAATTTATACTCCAGAAATCATATTTTGCATACTCCCCCACATTCCAACTTTTCTGTCACTCCATGTTTCTATTTGTTATGATGATAATCACTTACTTTTTCTCTGTTTATGTACTCTTTTCTTTTATTTTCTTTTTTTGGTTAAGACAGTGCATAATAGCATTCCATTCAAGGAAAAACATATAAAATTGCTTGATTTTCAAAAAGCAACCTTAATTTTCTTGATGTAAATCTGTGCAAGTTCACCTTATTATATTACACTTTAAATCCAAAGTCAATATACGATGAGAAATCTTAAAATGAAAAGGTGGAGAAAAATATGGGTTTGGGATGATATTAAACCAAAAACAATCACATCAAAAGGATTTTTAATCATTCATAGAAAAAAAATTCTTGGGGACTGGAAACTAGAAGCAGATAGCACAACAGTACTTAAAGATCATCCAGATAAACGAATAACTAAACTCTTAGGAACTGGAAATGGAAAACCAACAGCCAGTTAGTAGCACAACAGTAAGACCAGGGTCACTCAAAGATCACCTAGCTAAACTAACAACTATAATGAACACCAGCCCAGCCCATGGTGTATCAGTTAGAAAAAGGGATACGAAAGACTCATCTGCATGTATTTCATCATGGCAAGGGATCTTATAATGAAGCACAGAGCGTATAACTTGCAGTACACAAAATATAATTAGAAACGTACAAGCAAACTTGCAGCTTTTATATTGGAGCCAGGGGGTTTTTTAGGTGAGGAAGGACTGGAGGGGGGAGACAGCCGGTTGTCATGAACTACCGTGTCCAAACAAACTCTTGCAATCAAGAGAAAACCCATATAATAAACTCTATGACTAAGTTGCGGAGCTAATTGCATGATGAGGAGAAAGAAACTAACTTACCACATCTTTTGTAACTTTGTCAATCTCCTCTTCATTTGATAAATCAAATTTCTCAGCATAATATCTCTCTTTGTATCCAGGCTCCCCTAATTTAACCTGAGAACAAGAAAAATGAACCGAATTTTATGCCAGGAAAATGGACAGCCAGGAAGACAAAAGACTGGCTTTCAAATGGACTGACCTTGTCCTCAGTTGGCATGCAAATATCAAACAGAAAAGGAGCATGCTAAAGTGAATATTCAATATTAAGACACTCACTGCTAAACTAAAATAATCTTTCATTTTTGAACCACATAATAAAAGCCACATTGATAACAGGTAAAATAAGACATCCATGGCGAAGGAAGCCCGAAAAATGAGAGAGGATTGAGGTTACTGTCAAAAACTAAATGTTAATGAATTGATAATAGGCTCATTTTTGTTTAATATAGGTCCTAAACAAATTCTCTGCAGGCAAACTCAAATCATAACACATTTATTTAAATCCACATCATCAAATGAAAACACTTTAACCACAAACCTTATCTACAGGTGGTGCTTGTATCTCTTCAGAGAGATCTCTTCTTGCTTTGTGTTTCATTTCTTCATTATTCTCGAAAGCCTGAAAATGGATAATCCACATAAGTGCAAACAGGAAAAAAAAACTGAGAAGACTGTTTGTATATGATTCCAAAGCTCAAAATTTGCCACAGAAGAAAAATAGAAAGAAGAATAAATAAAGTCTGCTTTAGAATGAATGTACAAAAATTTGATGTGAATCTTAGAGAACCAAGAATTTCAAAAAAAAAAAGAAAGGGTGTGTGGTTCCCTCAAATTCACCAGCTCCAGCACACAGATCAAAATCTTATTACTAGACCAATTTTCAAAGTGCGTCTTAGACTTTGTACCTTATGGTTCACGGAATCCAATACTACTGGCTAATAAAGATAAATCAGGAGTAGCATATGAGGTTATTTAAGGCCGCATATCCCATGTACTTTATGGATCAGATTTACAGTTACAGATAAGTTAAATCATCACCAAGATTTTACATAAATTGCCATCTAAACATAAAATGTTTCTAGCCAACAAGGTCCAAGAAGAGTGAGCATGCCAATACCAACAATGAATAATAAGAAAACAGACACGTTCACATTAGACCATGCATAGAGAAAGAAAGAACCTGTTGTATACGAGCCCTCTTCTGAAAGATTTGCTCCTCGTAAACAGCAACAGACTGAATAAAGTGTTCTACTTTATCAAGGAAAACCTGGATACACAAGCTAATTGTAATCAGAATGTTTATTAGAACTCATGGTACCAAATAATGGTACAATCATTCCCTGGAAGTAACCTACAATGCAACATAAGCATAAGAAAAGCAAGCCATGATAATTTAAAAGGGGAAAGAGATGGAAGAACTAGTTTTTGGCAAGTCCAGCAGAGAGAAGGAACTGCATAACCATGTGAATATAGCTGAGCCAGTGAACCTAGAAACAGCAGATGTTATGAGGCTTGGGAAGCTACATCTAAGCCTGTCCCAATCATTTTTTCAGGACCCAAGCTCAGTCAAGATTGCTTTCATGATATTGGCAACAAAGAGCGATAACAAATAAAATGAGTCTACAAGCCAAGTAAGACTTACAGAACCAAAAACAAACTTCTTTGAAAGAAAAAGAGGAAAAAAAAGTAGTCTAGAATAAGTAGGGATCAAGACAGGCCACAACATGTCTATACCCTCACTAGAACCCACTGAATATTACAGCACATGTTTAGCAAGGAGGTCATTCTAGAAATTCAAGTTTATAAGTTGAGCACAACCTAAATTTGATTTCCAAGAAGTAAAATAAAAGAGATACAAACAAAAAGGTTGGAATTGGGCAACTATGATCTAATTCTAACAGAAGATAAATTAAATGCATCAATAATATATGAACTACCTAATATTTGGAACAATACCATCCTGCAAACATAAAGCCCAAAATCTCATGTTACCATGGATGTCCTCATGTGACAGCTAGTCCACATCAATTCAGATAGCTATAGGATGAAATGGAAGGGTTTAAAGAGTTCAAAATTAAGTCTGAAATTAGAAAACTCAGATGTTAGCCTAAACTTTACAGGGTTGCATACAGTTTCCAACTGATCATAATTGTGATAACTGAACAAAGACAGATGTACAGTATAAAATTAGACCAAGGCAGTATTCCAATTCTTTAACAGACTTTGATATAAGAAACATGAACCAATCCCAATTCCAAAGTATAATCAAAGATAGAAGTCATGTAGAGAGCATAAAAAAGAAAATTTACCTCACCCGCAAGAGTAAGATAACCACCCATTGCAGAGAACTCCCTTCTATAAATATGCATCAGTAAGTTTATAGCACCCTGAATCAGGAAAGGAGGTAATAATGAAATTAATAAAATTTAACGAGTCAAATACATTGTGTAGACAGCACCAGGAAGAAAAAAGCAGCGAAGAGAAAACCAAGAGGCAACAAGACTGCAAAACAAAATTATAGCCCACATGAATAAAATAGCAATATCTTTCTTTTCTGTTGACAAAACAAGATTAGATTTCATCACAAAAGGTAGAAGAGAGAGGTTGGAGAATAAGAGACAGTGAGTGCCATTTACTGTTATAGCTTAAAAGCCTCCAAAAGAACTAGATGCAGAGCAACACAAACAAGCTATAAAACAAAAAAAACCACTACATCCCACAATAATTGTTTGCTAAGAATTGATCTTTGAAAAATAAACTGAATGGAATTCATCATGTTGTTCAGCAACAAACTCATTTTTGTAACCATTGCTCATTACTTACATACCTCCCGAATTTCCAATGTTGGCATATGCGGAAGAAAATCATTGCCAACAAAAAAACACATAAACACAAAGTCATCCACTATCTTTTCGAAGTCAATTGCAAATGGTGGGTTTGGAATGTCCAGATCATATTGCAGATATTCTCGCAAAACCCAGATGTTGAGAAACTGTTAAAATAAGGATATGATTTAGAAGTAGTGAGACAAGAGATGGAAAAGAATGGAAATAGTTGATGTCTGTTCTTCAACCTGATATTTCTTCTTGTGAATTGGGGTATCATCTACCACATTCCAATCTAAAGCATCATCTCCTTGCTTACCACGACATTCAGCTGCAAGATGACCAGCTTGACCACAGAGAAAACATTTATCCTGTTGCCCTGGAAATATGACCATCTGTACAATCCAGGAATATAAAATTTATGGATTGAACAACAATCAGATGGAAACAACAATGAAAACTTTAGGAAACTTGAGCTCCAAACCTCTCTTAATATTGAAAAGTGAACCTCGTGCGTAGCTAAAGACAGCATAATCAAATCCGCATCCTAATCACAAACAAAATATTTTCATTAGCAGTTAGGTGTCAAATTAATAACAAAATAATAAGACCAGGAAAATGACAATTTGCCTAGAATCAGAAACACACTTACCAGACCATACAGACAGTGGCGTGTGTTTGGATTGAAACCGGGAATGTTGCGTTGCAATCTTATATAAGACATGATTTTGTGTTCTCCCTCACCAGGAACATTTGCATCAGAAAGAATAACCTTCAAATAATCACCCAATGCAGCCCCATAAATAAATTTAGAGAACACAAAGTATCCTGAAAAGCCAGATGTATATTCAAAAAGATACAGAAGGGATTACTCCACGAACAAGGAATCATCCGATCTACAACAAACTAAGCCAAAGGATGACATCCCTCACACCTTGGTATTCTGCCAGCCTGGATTGTGATTCAATCTACTTTGTATATAATACTGAAGCGCAATCGAAAGAACTGCCATAAATTGAGTGCCAGGTGTTATAACATTAGAATCACGTGTTTCGGGCTTTTCTTTAACAGATAAAAGTACCCCCTCAGCCTCAAACTCTTTCCTCAGCCTTTCTTCTTCAGCTTCCTAAATACATTATAAATAAAATAACACTGAGTTCAACACTTCCACAAAAGGGGATCCACTAAAAAACCCATTAAAATATCTCAATCTTACTGCTTGAGCAGCATCTTTCGCAGCTCTAAACCGTCGTGACCGTTGCTGATTCATTTTAGCTCTTGGAGCAACCCCATCTACAATTAACTCAAGTAGGAAAAAAAGAATCAACTTGAAATGATTTTAAATTCAATAAATACAAAAAACGAAAAAGAAAACCCAAATTCAAAATAAATAAAAAAAGAACCCTACCAATTGCCATAAAAAGTAGCTTCCTTGGACGAACCAAAGCAAATAAATGATCAATGTAAACAAATATAGACTTGAACACATCATCATAAGTAGCAGGTGCAGGCTGTAAATAAAATCAAAAGTAAGAAACCATTCAGCTTATTCAATTACACCGAAAAAATAAAATAAAAAAACCCTTCTAAACCCAAATCATCAAAGTTGACAAGTGACAGCAATCAAATTGCACACACAAAGGAGATCTTCGAAATCTTACAATATAAATTTCTACATCTGGTGAAAATATGAAAATTGACAACCTTTAAATATCACAAACAAAACAATCCCATCTTTTAAACCTTACCGAAGCCCTATAACTTGTCTAAAACTGTAAATGCATGTTCGTTTTAAACACTATCCATCAAAATTAACAACAATGACATTAAACACGCAAAAAAACACCTCAAGCAAACCCTAACTAAAACTTTACAATCTGCACAAGTATAGGCTTGCACCAAACACTAACCATCAAAATTTAACAACAGTCAATTACGTTTGCATCAAAATTTAACAAGAATTAAATTCCAAGTTGCTCCTTCAAAACCCTAGAAAACTAAAACTTTCGCAAAATTGTGCAAGTAAAAGTTTGTAAAAATGGACCTTTCCTTCAGGATGGAAGCAGGGATGGATAATCCCGTTCATATCCAGATACAAATTATCGTACTCGATACCATTAGGGTTAGGTTTTGAAACATCGATTGGTTTAGAGTTTCCATTCGAATCTTCTTGAGGTTCCTCTTCAATTACATCAACAATTGATAGCGGGTACCGGTCTGCGAGCCACCTGTAAAACGCCGGCACACCCATGGTGGGACTTTCTGGCTAAGTCAGGCTCTGGTTCGATCGAGATCGAAGAATTGGTGAGAGTGGTTTTACTTGGGGTTTTGATTGAGAGGGAGGGATCAGTTTGGCGGTGATAGGTGCGGTGCTTGCGGTGGCAGGTGAATGGACGAGATTGCCCTCGTAGATTAGTAAAGGGGGTTCGTTAGGCGTCGTGTGTGGGAGATTGGGTCGAGGAATGACTGCGGGCGGGGTTAATTTTGGGGCTATGTGGTGCTATTAGCATAAAAAGTCAAATGTTTTGGCCAAATAATAATAAAAAAAAAAAAAATGGAAGAGTAGCATTATTTATATTTATTTTATTGTGGTTCTGTAATGTTATATTTAATTAATATTGTTTTTCTCAAACATTTATATCGTGGTCCTGTTATGATTCAGAAATATGTTATTAATTAAATATTATATTTCAGAATCACAATATCAATTACATGCCCAAGAGTTCTAATAGCTATTCTCATAACCTTCCAACCAAAATTCAGTAGCTAAATCTCCA
>Ga0307515_10003268_pt1 | contig 34272 bp, 13 predicted proteins | sample 17_EM_MG_FD_194513 | JGI IMG/M metagenome (GOLD analysis project Ga0307515, IMG submission 194513) | Populus trichocarpa ectomycorrhiza microbial communities from riparian zone in the Pacific Northwest, United States - 17_EM | ecosystem: Host-associated > Plants > Roots > Unclassified | place...
TATTCTTATATATATATATATATATATATATATATATATATATATATATATATATATATAGAGAGAGAGAGAGAGAGAGAGAGAAGGGGGGAGGGAATGTCAACTTTCTATTGATAATTCTTTTAGAAGGCTTGACTAATAGAAATAGTGGAAAGCATGTAGCAAAATTGCGGTCAAGTAGTAGTTTTTTTAAAGAGGCTGAGGTACAATACAAGTCAGAATTCCCATCATTACAGCCCGTGATAGCTTGAAAAAAAGCAAACCCACCAGAAGAACAACAAAGTACGCACTGATGAATTGTTTTCTAGTCGAGCATCCAATCAGACTGTCACTTCATCACATAAAAAAGCTATGAATGAAAGCTACTATTTGCCATCCCCTTTCCAGCCATCAATAATTATATGAAAAGAAGAGTGGGAGAAGACATTCTAACCACGAAAGATGACGTTTTCATGGCATCTATTGGCTTGTCTTGTAATGCCCTCAGTACAGTCACAGTTACAATGAATTCCCTGATGACATGACACCCTATAATGCCTTGATGACATGAATTCTTATACTTCTTCTGTATTGGGTAATTTGGTAAATGATATTCTTAAAAGTTTTTTTTACTAAAAATATATTAAAATAATTTTTTTAATTTTTTATACTATTACATTAAATCCATTCAAAAATATATAAAAACATCAATTTAATATTTTTTTTAAAAAAAGATAAACAATTTAAAAAACTGAATCTATTATATTGTCAAATATATCATAAAAAAGAAAGAAAGAAAGTGATAGAAATTCATTCAAGAACAATAGGATAAAAAAAAGTTGATAGAAAAATATTAAACGCAAAGGAAGGAATTAGAAAGAAAGAAAATGATTGGACCATAAAAATAAATGTCGCCGTCGTCTTCTTTTTCATAAAAAGACCTTTCTCAAATGTCAATCTTGTTAGTAAAAATGGTGTCATCCACTTCGAAGAAAAGACACGCCTTAGTTACTAAAATTTAGATTTTTATTAAAATTTGTTTGGACAAAAATTAAAGGTTATGATATAAAAAATCAAAATTAAAAAGGTTAGAAGAGGGGTTTTGTTTTGCACAAAATATCTTTCACACATATAAAAATATTTTAGTGCTTGGTAAATAAGAATGTAAAAATATAATAACTTTGAAATGATTCTCATGATTTTTTCTTATGATAAGATGATTTCAATTGCGATATATGGTGATGGTTATTATGAAAAAAAAAAAGAGAAAGATTATTGAGAGAAGAGATAGTAATAAAGGTCGTAGTTGTTGTAGTAAGATGGTGATAGTAAAGATGATGATGAAAGTGATGGTGGCAAAAACAATAAAATGACACTGATAGTGGTGGTTGTGTGATGGTTGTTGAAATAGTTTAATTATATTATGAGTTAAATACTAATCATAAAGTATTTTATGAAACTTTATGAGTTGAAAATATTTTTTAATAAATGAATTAAATTTATAAGTTGACTATAAAATATTTTATATTGACCGATTTTTCTATAAAGTACTTTACAAAAAATAAACACAAAAAAAATAAAAAATAACTTCTTATAAAATATTTTACACAAAACAAACACTCTTAAATGGCTGATAAATAACTTCTCATTTGAGATTTTTTAAGTAATTAGAAAATAGTTTAGGAAGTTAATCTTATGTACCTTACTCAAAAAAAGTTAATTTTTAATTTAAGAGGAGGTGGAGAAAAACTTATAAATAGGAAAATTTTGAAGATTTGTGTTACTTTATCTTAAGTTAATTAAAATGAATTAATTAATTATTATAGTATGAGAAATTATTTAAGTAGTCCCCTAATCAATGTTAAATAAGTATTTACCTACTAAACTTTGTAAAAGACCCAAAGTGCCACGCACTCTCTTTCCTTTTCAAAATACCGAATCCCTCCAAATTTCAAAACAAAAAAAATTACCTTTATCTAATCTCTCGTCACAAATTCCCTTTAATGGTGGATTTTACTGTCAAGAAATGGTGTTCTATTTCTATAAAAGATATGGTATTGCTAACACGTGGATTTAAAGCATGTTTAAAAATACGATAACGGTTATATTTTAAAGTATTTTTTTATTAAAAAAATATATTAAATTAATTATTTTTTAAAAAATTATTTTTAATATTAAGATATCAAAACAATCTAAATATACAAAATAAAATAAATTTCAAAATAAAATAAATTTCAAAATTTTTCAAGAACATAGTTCGATAAAACTCCAAAACATATTTTAATAATATTTGTTGGTGGTGGAGTGTTATGATTTTCTTGATACTCAAATAAAAAAATTCAAACAATAAACACTTGTTATTGAATTGTCCAATCAATAGCTAACACTTGGCATGATATCTAGATAGAGAAGATTATTACCTTTGCCAACGTTAGACATGGCCAATATTCTTATGTCTCGTTTATTTGTTGGAAAGTAGTTTTTTTTTAAAAATAATTTTCTTGAAAAATAGATTCCTGGAAAGCAAATTATTTTTCAATGTTTGGTAGTGTCATGAAAAATCAATTGAAAAACACTTTACAGTGTTTGGTTATGTCATAGAAAATAAGCTGGAAAATAACTTATTAATATTTTTTTTCAAGTTTATTAAAATAATGAGGAACAAATATTACAAATTAAAAAGTTGAATGAGAATGAAATTGAAAAAAAAATCTAATTTCATAAATTATCTCAAATAAAATAAATAACAATCAAACTAATGGAGATCAAATCTAATAGATAAAAAAAACTGAAAGATGATGAAATTAAAATAATAATAATTACAATTTCATAAATTATTTCAAATAAAATAAGTAACAATCAAAAGAATAAGAACCAAATTTGATAGATAAAAAATTTCAATTAAAAAAATAATAAGAGAAGAGTAAATAACAATCATAAAAATAAGGACCAAAGTTAATATAAAAATCAAATTAAATCAAATTCTAAGAGAAGAAATAAAAAAAAAGATTCAAAACAAAATATATATCAATCAAAAATTTAAGGATCAAATTTTTTATAATCAACAAATAATATGATATTTCTAAATTTTTCATAACTTTTAAAAGTATTTTCCACCCAAATTTTACAGATTAAAAAGATCTTCTTGTTTATTAATTGTAAAATGATTCAGAACCCTATTAACTTTAGGTTATTTGTTTTATTTGGACGATACAAATTATCTTAATTAAAGATTTTCTAGTTAGAAACTGACTTCAAGACTGGATTTGTTTCCCTTTCTAGTTCTTAAAATCAGTATTTAGAAAGAACTTTCTCATTAATTATAATTCTTTGGTCCAACCTGCATTAACAATTTCAATACAAGTTTTCTCATGTTTCCTCCGCAATTTATCTTCTTCTTTTTGCAATCTACTTTCATAAATTTATTCTCTTAGTTTATATTTTATCGTCAAATACATATTTTCTTTACAATCTTTTTATTGTTTTATTTACAAATTTTTAATTTATTTATTGCTTCCTTATAGTTTCACAGGCTTTATAGTCCATTACTCAATTGAACCTTATGTTTATTGTTGTATTTGGACTTTATAGTATAATTCAAACACTATAGAGCTGCTCTTGATATAGACAATCATTGCTTGTAATTGGATTAATCCCTAATCCACACTTGTTTGAACTTATTTGGTTCTAGATTTTGGTAGAGCTCATATCTTACTTGATTGCGAGTTAAGTAATTTATTTTTTTATGTAATAATTACCATGATATATATATATATATATATATATATATATATATATGAATTCATATAATGCCTTAATGACATGGCATTATACAGATGAATGTTAAGAAATGTTACAATGAATTCTGATACGAAAGAGAGAGAAAAGCTGACAGAAGTTCATCCGATGTCAAGAACAGTGGGAAGAAAAGAAAGTTGATAGAAAAATGTTAAGAACATAGGAATTAATTAGAAAAAAAAAAGGGACCATAAATATAAAGTCACCCTCGTCTTCTTCAAATATCGATGTAGTTGATGTTATCCATTCCAAAGAAAAGGCATGCCTTAGTTACTAAAATTTATATTTTTATTAAAAATGTGTTTGGATAAGAATTAAAGGTTTCAATTTGAAAAAAATCAAAATTAAAAGAAATTAACAAAAAGGGCTTGTTTTGCATAATATTTATTCCACACATATAAATATTTTATAAATTTTTGTAAGTATTTAAGTGAAAATATATTAATTTTAGAATGATAATGTTCTTTTATGGTGATGAGATGATTATGGCTATGATAGTGATGCTAATACTACTATTAGTGGAGGTGGTGGTTATAAAAACGAAGAAATAGTTGTAGAGAAGTGATAGTAGTAAAGGTTGTAGTAGTTATAGTGTGATGCTAACTATGATAATAGTACTGGCGGCAAAAATAAAAAGACAAAAATAGTGACGGTTGTTAAAATAGTTGAATGATATTATGAATTAAATATTGACATTGATCCTAAAATATTTTGTGAAACTTTACAGGCTAAAAATATTTTTTAATAGACATACTAAGTTCATAAGTTGATCATAAAATATTTGTATTGATTAATTTTTCTATAAAATAATTTACGCAAAATAAACACACAAAAATTAAAATATCTTATAAAATATTTTAGACAACAAACATCGATATATATTCTTCTTCATTCTTTTTTAGTGGTTGAAAAATAGTTTAGGATATTAACCTTATCCTCGCGAAGTTAATTTGTGATGTAAGAGGAGGTAGATAAAAACTTATTAATGGGAATAATTTAAAGATTTGTGTTCCTTCATATTAAGTTAATTAAAATGAATTAATTAGATATTCTAGTATGAGAAATGGTGTTCTTAATGGTGGATTTTGCAAAACAGAAATGGTGTTCTTAAGAGATGCATGGTGTTGCTAGTACGTGGATTTGATAGTGTTTAGGCCTAATTTGTTTCAAAATACAGTAACTTTTACTTTTAGATATATTTTTAAAATATATTTATTTTAAAATAATATTAAATTGATATTATTTATAATTTTGTTTACATTTAATTTTTTTTAAATCAAATAATAAACACATGTAATTGAACTGTCCAATGAATAGCTAAAACACACAAATCGAGATTAAGAAGATTGATTACCTTTGCCAATATTAGACGTGACTGTTATTCTTGCTGCGTAAATGGACTGTGACGATCTTGTGGTCACATGCTCAAGAAAGCTTTTTCATTCATATATGTGCACAGGATTTTCCTGTTTATTAATTATAAAATGGTTCAAAACCCATTTGGATTATTTGTTTCCATTATTTAATTTGAACATTGGAAATTCTCTTAATTATGGGGTTTTTTTTAGATCGAGATGGATCTTATTCATGTAAAATATATTTATTATTAATATTTTTTTATTTTAAATATTCAATAATATTTGATTAATGAATTTAATGTTTGATTAATAAATCTAAAGTATTTATTATTAATAAAGGCTTTCTTTATCTTTAATATTCAATTATATTTGATTAATAAATCTAGAGTAAAGATAAAGTACATGAAACTAAAAATCTTTGAATATAAAATTATAAAGTTGTTATAATTATAAGATTCCTATTGCATCAAAGCATTGTTCCTAAATATTCTTAGTCAATGTTTTATTAAAATTAGACATTAATTAGAATTGCTGAGACTGGTGCATATTATGTTAATTCTTTTATGAAAGGAAAAGGTTGCTTTTATAAACTGAAATATAAAGGATACTTGAAACTAATATGTAGGTGCTTGTCAGATGTTATGTACATTGAAATGATTCGCAAGAGAATTTCATATGGAAAGATTACTATGTCTATAAAAATGTTCACGTGATAATTATTTAAGTGATCATTAGACTTGAAATCACTAAGTTATCTTATATATAGAGTGTTATGCTTTAATATTGATCACATGTTGTTCTAATTAAGGGTAATAGATAGACAAATATTATGTATAACATAAACTACATGAAGATATTTAAGTAATGAAAAAATGATTCATCACCCTAGATACATTAGATAAGTTGAATTGGTCGACCGATTGTCCATGCCAAGTGAACCGGTCGATCGTTTGTTCATCTGGGATGAACACCTAGGAATTTGCAGAAACCGATCAACTAATTGACTTGAACAATTTGAACCAGTCAATCGTTTCATCTATTAAAGGAATAGTAACAGCTACAAAACAACTAGTTTTTGCTAGAAACATATATATAACTTGTATTATTGTGGAATTAAATACAAAAATTTAATACACACACACATACAAGTTATTTTAAGAGCAAAAACAACTTCAGATCATTAATCCTAAATCATACTCATATTTACGTATTAAAATCTTCATATTCTTGCATAAAAGTATAAATTCTCACACTCGCTACACTTAAACACCTTCATACTTTCTAAGTGCTACATGGATCTGTTTTGAGACTTGTTGATGCAAAAAAAAAAATTTTAAAAATATTTTTCCTAGTTTTTTTTATTTTAAAAGATTTTTTTTTATTTTGCGCTATTATGCTTTTCTATTTTTTTTCTATTCGAAGGGAATACTTTTTCTATTTTTTTTTCTTATTTAGTATTATTAGAGTTTTTAGTTCTTTCTATATACGAGGTTGTAATATCCTTTTGTCATGTGAGATTGAGATGAATTAAAATTAAATATTTTAGATGTCACCTTATAATTATAGCGTTCTTGATTTTTAAGAGTTTTGACTTCTAACAAACATCGTTATCCTTCGTTCCACATGCGTCAGTTGGTTTCAGAGTCCAATAATTCCTTTCTTATGTGTGCTATCGAATTACCATAATTGGAGGTCATAGATAATTTGTATCAGTGCCCAACAACCCTTATGAATGTGTGATTTAAAAGTGTTAGAGACCCATGATCATCAGTAGGTTATGTGATTTATTGGATTTATAAGTGTTTTTATTTTTTTCATTTCTTCTTAAGGACTAAGGGGCTAAGGATGATATGTAATATATTAATTTTTATTTTTGCATAAAAAGCTCTTAAGTAACTATTTAGTGAATGATGAAGGTAGTAATATGCTAGCTTTCTAATCTTGGTTAGAAAAGAAGGTGGTGGTAGAGAACAGGGCAAAAATGTTAGGTAGAACTAGGGTTTATTAGCTTTCTTTTGTATTTTTTATTTTTGTCAAAATAGAATCAGATTTGTTTTTCTTATTATTATTTTTTAAGAGAGAGCGAGTCAGAGAATTGAGCGAGGAAATTATTGAGTGTAAAAAAAAGGAATATAACAAATGTTGGGAAATGTTTGAGGCAACTGATGAGAGCCTTGATAACAAACAACACTTTTAAAAAAATAAAAGTTTGGATCTCTAATTTTAGCACTAATTCACAAAATTAGAGATCATATATTCCTTGTTACCAAACAACACATTAGAGCTTATTGGATCTCTAATTTTAGCACTAATTCACAAAATAAGAAAAGGCAAAGATGATCAAAAGAGAGGAAGAAAAGGATATTAAAAAAAAAAAAACACTTTTATTTTTCTAGCCCATATACCATCGGGTAATCAAGATGAGAGCCTTCGGAAAAGCAAGATAGCCCTTTTCGGGCCCATGAAAAAATTTGAGAACAAATTGAAACAATCAATCAATCTTTCCACGCAGAGCTTCGGTCTTGATTTCCATGGGAGGCAAAACTAATTAACAGTGAAGTGCCAGGCAGGGTAGGAGGAAGCAGTAGCTGCTGACTATAGAGTATGATGAAGTCAATGAAATCTCTAGGTTCATGTAAACTCCCTGTATGCAGGTGCTTCCCTTTTCCTTCAATGGAAGTCCAGTTCCAGACTTCTAGTCGTATCTACTTTCTTTTTTTCTCATCTCCACCTTTTATTACTAAAATTGTTTACCACTATGATGTTCTTAAATTCTTTCCTTCTTAATTCTAAAAGAAAACATTTAAAACTATTGATGTTTCAGAAAATGCCTTCGTTATTTTGTAAATTTCATTTTCCATCCAAAAGTATTGTTAGTGTAGCAATTAAAAAATGCTAAATAGCGCTGGAAAACACTGTAGATGCAGATTAAAAAACATTAAACTTTAACATCTTTTTATATGATACATTAATTATTACCAAAATAATCAGAGGTAAGGAAGATTTTTTACATTTTAAAAACACATTAAAATTATTAAAATACCTTTAAAAGCAAAAATATCAATATTGACATCAAAGGGTAATTTAGTTCTTGCAAAATTGTTTTTTCGTAACTATCATATAAGATGAGAGATAATTTTATATGGTCAAGTATAAAAAAATAATATAAAAATTAAAATCACAGTGAAATGATCAAAATACTCTTGTAGTCAAAAAAATTAAAACTAGCCTCATGAGGATTTTTCAACTTTTCACAAAGATTTTTTTTCTTTATTATCATATTAGCTCAAGGGTAATTTGGTATTTAATGAAATATAACAAAAAAAAACAAAAAAGACAGTCGCATGTACAACATTTAGAGCCGTGTGGGAGGCGCTCGCACATTTCTAGCGACACATGTGGTGTCTCCTGACATCCAAAAATATCCTTTCACCGTGTTGTTGGAAGCGCCGTCATGTTTTTTTTTTGGTGGAGTGGAGTGTGTCGACAAGAATTGTACAGTTTGTCGTTAATTGACCTTTTTCTTTTCTTTTCTTTTTCCTCCCTCAAGAATTACACCTTGGCCCTATTTGTTATTTGTATTTTAACTTCAGTTCGTACTTTTTTAATTTTTGTTCTTGGTCCTTTTATAGAAGTTTTATTTGTTTTTAATTTCGTCATTCAATTCCAATTTACCAAATATTATATTTTCTAATCTGGTCCTTATTCTTTTTATTTCTAATTTTTTTCTTTGACTTCTTTGTAAAAGTATTATTGGTTTTCAATTTCATCATTCAATCCAAATTGATGGTATTATGTTTACCAATTTGGTTCTTATTTTTTTTTATTTCTAGTTTTTTTCGTAGCCTTTTTGTAAAAGTTATTATTCTTTTCAATTGCATCATTCAATCAAAATATTGTTATTATTTTTATGTTAATTTTGATCCTCATTCTTTTTATCTTTTTTGGTCATTTCGCTAAATTTACTTTTCTTTTCAATTTCACCATTCAATCAAATATAAGATTTATTTTGTATTTCAATTTTGAACCTTATTCTTTTAATTGATATTTTTTCTTTTTGTATAATTGAAATTCTTGTTTTAATTTCATCCTTCATGATTTTTCTAGATATGGTGCTTCGGATCTAATGACCTGGGTCACGAGTTTGAAAAGTTAACACATATTTTTTTTATATATAAAAACCTTTATAATTCTCTTTGTTTTCTTATCAAGTTATTCTAATCTTATAATCTGGGTTGCGAATTTGACGGGATATCTCTAGTTGGGTAGGCCATAATTACCACAGGTTTGTAATGTTAACTCGGGTTGACTAGGATCAGTTTATATATATATATCCCATTTTGTTATTTCATATTTAATGGGCTGTAAATTGATCATTTGTCTTCTTTTGAAAAAATATATTTTTCTAGGTTATCCTAGTCACTTTTCTTTTTAAATTTGATCAATCCAGTGTTCTTTTCTATTATTATTTTTTGTTTAATTGAAATAAAACCAACTTATTTCACTCAATCAGGTTTATGATAGAGTCACATATTTTTCTATTTGTTTTAAAACACGTTTTAGGGACCTAAATATCATTTTTTGTGGAAAAAATAGGTCAGCCTTGTGATAAAGCGCGGACACCAAGGCTAGTTTGTTTCCTAGACAAACTTTTCATGTGATTTATTTTAAAAATGTATGTAAAAAATTTATTTTGATAAAAAAATTTAATTGAAAAGAATAATATAATTAGAGTTTGTTTGTTTTGCATAAAATATTTTACAGAAAAATGCTTTCCTAATTTTGTCATGTTTGTTTTCGTAAATTATTTTTCATAAAAAATTTTCTTTTGTTTATTTCCCATAAAAAAAATACAAAGAAGAAAAGAAAAAAGAAAGTGTAGAGTATTCATCATATTTGATAGGTACACTTATAAATGGTAAATATTTAAAAAAATTTTAAAAATAAAAAAATGAGTTGCTTATCATAATAATATATAGTAAAACAAAAGAAAAAAAAAAGGTGTAATAATGACATGAAGAATATGACATGTTCAACTATTTAGATTGAGGATAATTATGTATTGTCATACGTGTCTTGATCTTTTAAAACTTGCCATATATGGGCTGTGTGACAAAGGATATATATGGGCTGCAAAGAGCGCTTATTTATTTCTTATTTAATATTTTTTTATTTCTAAGGAATCTCTAGAGGGAGATTGTTATTTGCATTTATTTTAATGATTTCTAGAGCCATGACCATTATCACAAAGAATCATCTTGCATTCATGAGATTGCATTGAATTTGGCTTGTTATTAATACTATAATTATTCATAATTAATGTCTAATTATAAATACATAATAAACCTAACAGACTCTGCTCAAATATATTACTTGAAATATTTGGCATCAAATAAAGAAAATTAACCTATATAATACCCAAGAAGAATAGAAAATATTCATCATTACCATTTGTGTTGATATAATATGAAAACCTGTAAAAAGACTAAGAGAAAAATAATCCTATATATATATAAAAAAGCTCAAGATACAAAACACTCTATATCATATATAAAAAATCCTTTATAAATAAAAAAAAAGCTCAAGATACAAAACACTCTTATATCATATATAAAAAATCCTTTGAAAAACTATTAGTTTATTTGATTATAAATATATTCAAAATTTTATTAAAAAAAACCCAAGAGATTATTTGAGCATCAAATAAAGATATTTGATTTTACTATTACTAACTTGAACCAATTTTTTTACAAAGAAATTACACTTTTACAAGTGTGGTATGGGTGCACAACTAGTATATAATATATATCCATAATCCATTCAATATTTGTTGAATTCCACTCAAGATGGGATTTAGTATTAGTGTAATAAGTAGGTTCAAATAAACAAGGTGAAGTAACCTTGGCTAGGGAAAGACACGATGATAGGATAGTGTTTGGACTAACATGAATGAATAGTCATAGGATTGTGTACATATAGGAGTACATGATGGGAGATTTGGAGGAGAATATGATCCAGGGGATATCATCGTTATAAAATTGAGACTATAAGTAGTTAGTAGAGTCCTAAAATTAACTGGATGATGAGAGACAAGACAATACTGTGTTGAAGTTGAAGAATGAAAACCATATATAGAGACTGAAAAAGGGATCAGAGATGGAGCAGTATAAGAAGTTTTACAAAAGGGATATAAAGTGGAAGGAGGTGAGGCAAAGGATAACTCAAAAAGACATGGTTATAGAGTAGAAATGTGAAGGCAAATCCATGAAGAATCGACAGTATGAGGATAGAAAAACAAGGACTATGATTATAGAGAGGAAACTAATAAAATCGACTTAGTATAAGAAAAGGAAGAATCATGGAACATATAATGACAAATAATATTATAGATATGATAGTAAAGAGATCCATGCAACAATATTGTATGAAAAAAGAAACAAAACGTATAAGCAACCAATAATTAAGTTGATCTGGATTGTAACCATAATGATTTAAGATATCAAGTCTAGGTGATCCAAACTGTAATCAAGGAAGATAGACGGGGAAGAGAAAAACAAAAAAAATAAATGGATTACTTATATGAGTATGGAATGTGACAACTTTTTTGAGTATTTTAAAAAAGATTGAATTCTCTAAAACACTCATGGAACTAGAAGTTGTTGAGGACTAAAACAAACACAGCCTTAGAAACCAAAGGAAACTCTAAGTGGAGGGTCATGTGAGCACTATTATCTTGGTTTGCAAAAATAAAAAAAAACCTAAATAGTTCAAAATATAACGTTTACTGTTTAATAAGTAGATCCAATAGTATTTCACTAAGAAAAGTTTAAAGCCAAAAGCTACATATCTTGATGTAGTTATCTAAGATAACATTTTTTTGAATCTTCTTTAAAATTTATATTTTCTCTTCTAATTAATTTGTCTAGTTTTCATTAAAAAAACTTGACAATTTATTTTTAATTGGACAGACTCTACTCTTTTTAAAATTAAGGTTTTTCCAATTAAGAATCAATCTTTCCCTAAAAGTTTGCCTTTTCTTATGGTTTTTTCAAGAAATATTTCCTTTTAAAAATAAAAAGATAATGATTATTGAATATAGTTTTTAAGCAATCCAATTTCTACGAAGTTTTAACAAAGTATTTGTTTGGTATTGTTGTGTTTTTATAACATATTAACTTTATTTTTTATTTTAAAAAATATTTAATTAAGGTTTATTTTATTTTAAAACCAAAGTAAAAAAATACTTTTAAAAAAGTTATTTTTACAAAGAAGTATAACATCTATTTGATCATGGTTGTAAAACCTAATTTGGATGTCAATACATGGCAAGACCAGGGTCACGGGTCAGGATCTTCTATTTAAAAAAACAAATGATAAAAAAAATATTATTTCAACAAAAAAAATAAAAAAAAGTCAACAGATTAAGGGTCGGGTTTTGACCGGGTCGATCAGGTCATCGGGTTAACCCAAGCTTTTGATCAAGTCAACCAAGTTTTGTACTTCTTCTATTTTTTTCAACCTGGACCGATCTGGGTCACGAGTTTACCTAGCTAGTCCAATTTTTACTATTATGTGTTTGATAACAAGTTATGAAAGTACATTATTAGTTATCAAATATGACTTTTATTACATCATATCCATTAAAATTATGGGTTTAAAACCTAATCCGGGATTGATTCAAGGCAAGGCTCAAGTCACGGATTAGAAGGATCGACCCAGAATGTTTTTTTTAAAAATAAAATAAAAAATTAAAACTACATCATTTTGATAAATTTTTTTTGAAAATAATAGCAAATTAATTGATGGTTGAGTTTTGATCGGGTTATGTCTTGGTCACGAAGTCAACCCGGGTTTTTGACTAAGTTAGCTAAGTTTTCAACATGGTTTGGTTGGATTCGAATTTGACTAGTCGAGTCATTTTTGGGTTTTAAAACTATGATTAAACATAATGCGAGTAGCAAACAAGTCATTACACCATCAACCATGTAGTTAGGTTTGCATAGTCCATTTGATAAACCAATTAGTTCATGAATCGAGCTTATCCTATGATCTAATTCACAACGTTTTGATAAAACCAGTTGGTCCAAATTGTATTTGACAACATCTGGTTCAATGTTGAATCCACTAATGTCATTTTCTTAAATTTCAATAATTTCCAAGACAAAGAACTAATCACCCAAAATTAATAGTTAGATAGCACTCTCTGGTATAATTGTTCACTTATGTAGTGTTTGGTATGATGGACAATGATGGACTGGACAAGACAAAATTAATTTTTGTCTTATCCAAGGCTATTCTAGTGGAGAAATATTTGTACCACTAAAAGGGGCAGGATAAGCTTGTGCAGTTCTCTGTATATGGGTTAATCTAGTTGATTTGGGTCAACATAAAAATAAAAATAATTGTTATCATAGTTTTAAAACTCGACTAAGGGTTGACTCAGGGAAAAATCGGGTCATAGGTTGGGTTGACCATTGATCTGAGTCAATATAAAGATAAAACAATTATTATCATAGTTTTAAAACCTGACTTTAGAGTCGAATTAGGGTCATGCTCAGGTCACAGGTCAGGTTGACTATTGACTCGAATCAACGTAACAATAAAAATAATTATTATTATACTTTTAAAACTTGATTCAGGAGTCGATCTATAGTCAGGCTTAGGTCACGTGTTAGGACCATTGACCCAGGTTAATGTAAGAATAAAAATGGTTATTATCATAGTTTTAAGAACTGACTCGGGGCTATGCATGGATCATAAGTCGAGTTAACCATTAACTTGGGTCAACGTAAGGATAAAAGTGGTTATTATCATAGTTTTAAAACCTGATTAGGAGGTCAACCTAAATCTAGGCTTGAGTCACAAGTCAGGTTGACCATTAACCTGAGTCAATATAAAGATACAAATTATTATTATTATAGTTTTAAAACTCAACTCGAGAGTTGACCTAGGATTACGTCCAGGTCACAAGTTGAGCTGATGATTGACTTGAGTCAACATAAGAAGAAAAATAATTATTATCATAATTTTAAAACTTGACCCGGGGTCAGGCTCAAGTTGACCATTGACCTGAGTTAATATAAAGATAAAAATGATTATTATCATAGTTTTAAAACACTACTCGGGGGTTGACTTGGGGCCAGACTCGGGTCATGAGTTGGGTTGATCATTGACCTCAGTTAATTTAAAGATAAAAATAGCTATTATCATAGTTTTAAGAGCCAACTAAGAGGTCGACCTAGGGCAAAGCCTAGACCATGAGCTAGGATGGTTAATTTAGGTTGACCCAAAGCAATGTAAAAATAAAAATGGTTATTATCATAGTCTTAAAAACTCAACTTGGAGGTTCACCTAAGGTAAGATCCGCATGGCTTGGGAGGGTCGGCCCGAGTCACGGTTCGGGAGGTGACCCAAATTAAAAAATCAAAGCAATCTTGTTTTGACCAAAATAAAATAAAAAAATCAATGGATTTTTTACCCATTTTTTATCTTGGGTCGACTTGGTCATAAGTTGACCTGAGTTTTTAATGGGTCAGGTTAAATCAATCTTTTATTTATATTTTCTTAAAATCAGAATGGTCTAAACTTTGGGTCTACCAAGTTCCGTCTAGTTTCTAGCAAATACAAAATAAAGCAAATTGTTCAATCAAATCCAAAGCACACTATACACAAGATAAAACAATTATTTGTCCAATTCGGTCCTATCCAATCCAATCCAATCAGTATTGTCTAGCATTTCAAACATTACATTAGATTATTGCTATGCTGCAAGTAAAAGCAAAATTTTCTTGAAGTATAAAAAAAGAAGTTAAAGTGGTGGATAATATTTTTCGCATTGTCATTAAATACAATTTAGTTGGTTAAACTTAAAAAAGATCCCAACTTGATTTCTTACCTAGTCTGGTTTCAAAATCGTGTGAGAGTTGCTTAGATGTGACCCAATCGACTTTATAGGTAAGAAGAAAAAAATTCAAAGGGAAAAAAACAAATGACCAAAAAAGAAAAAAAATCGAAGCATGTGTCACTCCCAGCACCAGCTAGGCAGCACACCTAGCCTACTTGGCGTGTCATGCTCAACATGCCAAGCTGACGCCCTTTGATGGTGGGCTTAGGCTTTCATGCCTGAGTTCGGGTGAATGCCTAGCATAGGCTTGGGCTAACATGGCCAAGCTCATGCACCTTGGTAGAAGTGGGGCTCTAGCGTGATAGCCTGAGCCTATAGGGTTATTTTTTGACCTTTTAGGTTTTTTGGGGTTTTTTTAGGTCTGTTAGATCTAGATCCATCAGTAGTCCCCAATAATATTAATACTATAAATCCGCAAAGACTTGTAAGAATACCTGATTACCATGACGAGTTCATCATACTTTCTTCATATGAAAAGAGAGGTGGAAACTATACCTAAGAGCTCGTATGTAGGAGTATGCATCATGGTTGAAAAAAGAATTTCTAAGTATATAAAATGGAACCCATGAAAGGTAAGCTTATACTTACTAGAATTTTTAAGTGACTAGGGGGAGGACCTATATCGACGTGTATACTTAGAAAAATTTCAAAGTGGTTAAGGGGAAGGGTTCATGTCCACGCCTCTATTTAGAAAAACTTTTAAGAGGTGAAGGGGACAGACCAATGAAAAGTGGTGCTATTGCATTAGAGAGACCAAGTCCATCCCTTTAAGAGTGGTTGCATTATAGCGTGGGAGGTATATGTCCTCCCTAGGATGGCATGGGATATGTGAGCCCCTCATAGAGAGTGGTTGAACAAGAAAGAACCTCTACACTGATAGAGGCTGTAGTCTTTCTTCTGAGTATGCTCATGTACAAACCTTTTCTTAGTCCTTTATCCGTTAGGCTCTTGGGAGCCCCGAGAGTTTGGTATGGAATGATGGTTACAATAATTAATGTCTATCTCACAGTAGCTAGAGGAGGATGTTCAGATTACCAGCTCTATATATAGGTATCGTCATGGTATGAGTAACCCCTTGAAGAAATCTCAAGATTATCATTTTGTTTAATCTCTTTTGGGTAACGTAATCATCTACCCGGTGTTGGGGTGAATGCTTAGCACCACCTGGGAAGCATGCCTAGCAAGACTGAGTGTGTCACTCCTAGCACCATCTGGGCAACACGCCAAACACGACTAGGTGTGTCAGGCCTAACATGCTGGGTGGATTCCCAGATTGGGTGTGAACCTATATGGTGGGTTCAGGCTTCCATGCCTAAGCTCGGATGTGCGCTCAACTTGAGCTCGGGTTACCATATCCAAGCTCATGTACTTTGATAGAAATTATACCAAGGCATGGTAGCCCAAATCCATAAAAATATTTTTAGACATTTTTAAGGTATTTTAGATTTTTTTAGATTTTTTTGTTCATACACCCATATCCATTTTTGATTTCCTATGATCATTCATCAAAATCACCAAGGACCTGATAAGCGGCACTATAATAATTATTTTTGGGTTTTTAAATCTCAAGGCCACAAGAAACATTGATGGTGTTGATAAGAAAATAAAAAATAAAAAAATCTTTGTTTTGGAGAATATATATATATATTTCGAGCAGTTAGGCATCAAGATTGATGGCCAGTAGAACCGTGGTCAAATTTCGAGCACTTAGTCAAGGTAGGCTCCCTAAATCATACCCTGCCGAACACGAACCATTACCAGCCGCCAAGCTTTTATCGGTTAACGGGCCACTTGATGCCACTAGCTCATCTAGGTAGACCACAATTTCCTATCAAGAAAAACATGGTGAAACTTGACTAAAAGAAGATGGTAATAAATGATTGAATAAAAAAATAACAAATTATATAAAAAAAACGTGGAAAATGGAGGGGCATAAGATCTTTATCCATATAATGTGCCACAGTGGATACATGTCGACAAGACAAAAAGTGACGTGGATTTTGAGTTTTCCTGTAAGCCCACGTGGACTTGTCGGATTTATTGGCGTTTTAAGAGCTTTTTCCAAGAGGATGTAACTCAGTGGGACATGATGGAGTCGGAGGACGCAACTGTCAGTTCAACTTGTTTGATATAATATCATATCGGCCAAAATTTGGCCCTTTTGCCAGACTTGTCAGACTAAATTGCAAGCCAAAAAAATTCAAGAAATATATATATATATATATATCATCACATGTCAGACTAAATTTTTCTTAATAAAAAAAGAGTCTACGTGACAAAAAAAAAAAAAAATCCAAGACTGTGAATTTAAGAAATGTTTTTTTTGTCATAACAGCGTGTTGAATTAATTTAGTTTAACTTTAATTAACCTGTTAAATTTATAATTTAAATTTTGAGATTGTAGTAATCATTTAAAAAGCAAATTGGAACCAATTAATCCTATAAAAACCAAGTCGAAACATATAATGACAAATAATTCAAAATATTTTAAAGAAGATATTGAGACGATAATATATTAGATCAAATTTTATTTCTTGAATTAACTCGTCAAGTAGTTTTGAATTTTTAGATTTATGTTTTACCTAAATATCTGATAACAAAAGTAGAGAATCTATTTTTCTTAACAAAAAAAATTAAAAGATGAAATTAAAAATAAATTAATAAATAAAAAGACGACAACATATTGGATCAATCTAGATTTTGTGGCTTAATTCATCCAACCCGCGACCTGAGTCATGAATTTCATTGGGTTTGATAATGTTTTTTAGCTAAATATATGATAGGAAAATAGAGGAATTTTTTTTTAAAGCTAAAGGATGTAATTGGAAGGAAAAAAAATTAAAAGAAAAAAAAAAGATTAGATTTGTGTGCTAGCTTGGGTGGCCCAATGCATCTAGATCTAAAAAAAAAAAAAGAGCCTATACATGTGGACCTCAAGCTTAGGCCCACGCTTCTGGACCCTTTAATTTTTTTTTATGTAAGGCATGAATGACTTATTGTTTGTATTTTTTTTTTAAAAAATAAAACAAATAACATGTATGGTTTTACCAAGATTTGTTGCTGAAAAATTATAGGTTGGTTTTTAGGTCAAAAACCTATTTTCAACCTTATTTTTGTATAAAAACACCTAAATAACATCCTTATAAGATTAAAATAGTAATTTACCAAGCTAAAAAAACCAAAAACCGCCCCAAGAACACAAAATTAATCTGGGAAAGATTTTTTTTAGTATATGCTATAATTATAATAATATAATATATACACAACAGTGGTAATTTAAAGACTGTTACCTGGCTGCTACTTGCTTCCATCAGAAAACAAGTCAGTAATGGAATCTAATCATCGAGAAATAGAGGGAGAGGAGGAGCATGTGGCTGCCTCAAGTCACCAAACGAAAATGGTAATGCATGCACTCAAGTTTTGTCGAAGGCTTTGAATGTTAATACAGGAAAGCATGAGAGGTCATGACAAGCTAGAGACCGCGATGGTGGCTGGAATTTTGTGTCTATGCTCAATGGATTATACCAGAAAACAGAGACACCATGTCCCCACCGTCCCTATTAGTGTTGGGCAGCGGCGAAGCTGATGTGAGACCCTTTGTCGTCTCCATTTGTGACTTTTTACCAAAGATCTCCGGCAAAATATCATACTTGCGCTCCAATAATGGTTAGCTAGGGCACCCTCTCAAATTAATAATAATATGATACCATGAAGCAGTTTATTTTCCAATAATATTTATCGATCTGAATATAATTCTGTTTATCATAACAACAACAACAAAAAAATCATATAAAAAAATGTTCATCAACACACAAAAAAAAAAAAAATCATTAAGAAACTATAGAAAGAGAATATTTGTAGTAATTTGATCCTTTGATAGGAAAAACATTAAGAAACTACTGTTATTCATCCTTTCTCTCTGAAAATCTTAAGTTTCGTACATAGTAAAAGATTACTTTTTTTTTTTTTTTTTTTATAGAATTAGAATAATACGCTGTTGTTAGTCAGCAACCCATTGAATATCCAGGACTACCAACATTCCACTTATCCTCTCCATACGAGAGCACCACTACACGTTAAAATCAAAAGTTACTGCTGTAATTATTCTCGTCATCTTCTTTCTAATTCTTCAATTCTTCTTTTTATTTCTTCCATGCCCTATGATTTCTCTCAATGTGACGTTCTCTTTCACAATGACAAGACAAGATGATGATAATAATAATAAAAAAAAAGACTTTAAAGGAAGACAGATTCACTGTATATGCAGACACATTTTACTATTCACTTGATTTTGGAGTTACCATTTTGAAATTGGAGGTAATTTAATTTTTTTTAGAGTATTTATTAATTATTATAAGATTGATCGGGAATATATGTATTTTTTATAATTTTTGAAGTATAATAAAATGATTTGATTATGTCTTTTTAGTTTTTAAAACACAATAAAATGCCGACTTTATCTTTTAAATACAAAAATTAAAACATGCATCTTGGGGTTTATTGGTTTTTTCACTAAGTTTTTAGTTTTAGATATTTCTAGTTTTGTAGAGGGTAATTGTATTATTTTTTATTTCTAATTTTTTAACCCTTTTTTTTATTTAATCTTAATTTATCATATACTAATTTTTCAATTCGGTCATTATTCTTTTGATTTCTATTTTTTTATCGTCTTTTTGTAAAAGTTTTATTTATTTTTAATTTTATCATTCAATCCCAATTTGTTATATATTATTTTTTTCAATTTTATCCTTATTCATTTGATTTCTATTTTTTTCTTGACCCTTTTATAAAGGTTTTATTGGTTTTTAATTTTATCCTTCAAACCAAATTTATAGTATATTATTTTTTCCAATTTGATCTTAATTATTTTGATTTTTTATCCTTTTATTAGAGTTATTTTTCTTTTCAATTTCACCCTCTAATAAAAAATTTATAGTTGGCCTCTAATTTATTTTTTATTTGATTTTGATTCTTATTCTTTTAATTACTATTTTTTTTGTTTTGGGTTTGGCTTTTCCTTACTTGTTTTTCATACTCCAAGGGGAAAGCCAAACAAAATGCTAAAATGTCTTTTTTTTTCCTACAAATGTTATTCCTACATATCTCTCAAAAGAGCCAAAACTAATAAAGTGGAGCCGACAAAAGAATAAGCCAATTAAATCTAGCAATGTGAAAAAAAAATAACATCAAAATCATTAAAAAAAATAAAACACTTATTTATTCCACTCTAATAGAATTGACTTTTCAAATGGTTTTTTTTCATTGGAATATGCATAGTAAAAAAAGCTATATTTATACTATTCAAAATGCTTTTTATCAATTTGCCTCTTTGAAATAGCATCTTTCATTGGAGGCCATTTAGCTTATCTATTAGAGATGCTTTAATTGTTTTCCCGATTTAATTTTTTAGTATTTGATTTATTGAGGATTGAGTTTCGTGATTTTTTCATGTACAGTGTTTTATGGTCTAATAATTCATTTCACGAGTTTGAAAAGTTAACGAGAGTCGACATCATTTTTTTCTATCAGGTTTTCTCAATCTTATGATCTAGAACGCAAGTTTGATAGGTTAACATGAACTGGCTTGACCCTTATTGTCTAGATTATATATCTATCATGCTAACTCAAATCAACTCAAGCTGTTTTTTTTTTGTTTTTTTATCAATTTTCCTTAATTTTGTCTTTATATTTTTCAATTGACTAAAAATTGAACTATATCATTTCTCTATTCTAGAAAAAAGATTTATTTCTCGTGTTATCATGATCATTTTATTTTTAATTTTTGTTGGTTACTATTATTGTTTTTTTATCATTTAATTAACATAAAATCAACTTATTTAACTAATTAAGATGATAAATTGAGACATGAATTTTTTTTTTTTAAAAAAAACAAAACATTCTTACAATATCTAAATATTTTTTTAAAAAATAATGCAAAACTACGGCATAGATTGTACCGACATCTAGTTGAAACTATTACCGAACCAAGATCTACGTTTGGATTTACCATGTCCATTAAGTTTCTTTATTTCTATTGTCTCCGGCCCCTCTTCTCTGCTACGAGAACAAATGCATCATCTGCTATCATTTCACTTCGTTTTCTTTCTTCAATGAACAAGTTATCTTTAACCATGGATAGCGATAAAACACAATTTGAAGCATAATTACAGAGTTTCATAACCATAGTCTTTCAACTATCTTGTAAAGTTCCAGTGGTAACAGTGCTTGTAGCTCATCATCGATCTAGCACTATTTTCATGATTTTCGCTTGATTAAACGAATCGTAAAAGTCATTCAAGTTTCCAGATGAAGAACAAGTCTCCAGATGAAGTTCCATCTCTATATTCCAAATTCACAAGCTACTTCATCATAAAAGCTTTATTCCATAGAGTCTCACTTTTCGTATGAACTTTTTAATTTTATCCATATTTCTTGGGCATCTTAGATACATGATGAAACGCATTATCATCAACCCACTGTCTGATGGATCCAAAAACTTTCTTCTGCTCTTTTTTCCAAGCATCATTAGTCTTGCTTGATGGGTTAGATTTACTCAATTCAACAGGTAATAAGTAAATCCTCTATTCTCGACTTTTGAATCGAGTAATTCAAAGCCATCAGTCTGATCATGGTTCCTGTTGATGGCTTTGAATTGCTCGATTTAAACGTCGAGAATCTTTTCTTCCTATAATAGCTACAACAATCCAAAATCTTTTGTGGTCATTATAAGATGGACCCATTACTCAACAGAGGTTGCTAAATGAAGGAGAATTATTAAAAGAATAATTATCAGAAGATAATTATTACTAGTTTGTTAATTGTTACTTGTATGCGATAAGTCAAAAAAATTTAATTATAAATATTTGACTATTTTTATAGAAAATCACAAGTACTATAAAAAGGATTCTAATATGATATATATCACAACATGAAAAGTTCAATACATTATTGTTTTATTTGATTGCCTTGAATTTTTTTTTAAAAATTATCTGAAAAAACACCAAGTTTATCGGATAATAAATTTGATCCCACTATAGTGGCATCTGTAAATATATTGAATCATCTTGAAATATTTGAACTAATTATATGATGCATATAGTTTAATCAACAATAAAAAATGTACCATAAAATATTTGGATCATAAGTATAAAGTTAAAGATGCTAGTATGAAAAAATTCATAATAAATGTTTATTTTTTAATTTTAAGATGGTCAATCCAAAAATTATAAATAGCCAAATTCTATATTTCTAATTCATCTTGCATGACATTCATACTAAACAATTGGTTTTGAGTAAATCCTTTCAAGTGAGCAATTATTAAAAAATTATCATCATCTTAGAAAGATTTTAAGAACTATTTTAAGTGTAAAAAGATAAAAGTTGAAAGTTTTATTTCAAGATTAAGGATAAAAAAAAAATAAGTTGTCTAAAAGGAGATCCATCACTTTTTTCATGACCCTTAAAGCAAATATTATGACAAACAACCATAATAAAAACCAAAAGAATAAACTTGTTATAAAAGAAAAGGCATTTCCAAGAAATTCAATGGAAAATGCTTCATATGCAATAAAATTAGATATTTAGCTAAGGATTTGTAAAAATATATCTTAACAAGGAAACTTTAATAAATAAATAACTACTTAAACTAAGGTCACTAAGGTTGATAACCACTCAAATGAAGTGTGAGAGATGAGCTATTTTGTCAACAATCTTATACATTAATAGGTTGATATATACTAGTGCTAGAAGATGTTTTCATCAAGAAGAAGATATTTTGTACTTACAAATAAATAGATAGTAAACAATTGTGTATTAGGAATTCATCAACCTTAAAGGTAATGGGTATTGGAAAGGTCATACTAAAGATGACTTTTAGAAATTTTCTCACCCTCAACAATGTTAAGCAAAAATGATTACCTGACTCATTGTTAAGCAAAAATGATTACAAGATGATCTTTAAAAGTGATAAACTTGTACTCATAAAAAGCAAGATGTTTGTAGGTAAGGGGTATGCATGTAATGACCTCTCCAAAATGAATGTAATGAATATTGTAACCAATAATTGCATTAATAATAAGAATAATTCATCTTTTTCCTATTTACTCGAGTCTTGTGATATGTGACATGAGAGGTTAGGACATGTAAATTATAGTTTTATACAAAAATTAATTAATCTTGAGTTATTATGAACTACAATTTTTAAGAAAAATCCATACGTATGGAATTTGCAAATAATCAAAATTTATAAAAACTTATTTTTAAATAATTAAAAAAAATAGTGAACCTTTATATTTAATTTACTCAGATACTGATAATTTAAAATTTATGCAAAATAGAGGTGGGAAAATTATTATATTACTTTTTGTAAATGGTTGCACAAGATATTGTTAAACTTAATTTCTATGAAGCAAAGATGAGGATCTTGAAATGTTTAAATATTATAAGAATGAAGTTGAAAATCAACGTGATAATAAAATAAAGGTAATAATAAGTGATTTAGGTGTAGAATATGAAGCTCTTTTTAGCAATTTTTGTTTCTAAAATGGTATTATCCATTGAATTATCACTCCTCATTCACTTCAACAAAATAACATTATAGAATGTATCAACCAAAATCTAAAAACAAATGATAAATTTCATGTAGATAAGTTTGGGAGCACCTTAAAACTCATGGAAAGAGCCAATTTTGATTGATAACTATATACTTAATAAAGTATCTCATAAGAAGTTAGAAAATATACCATATAAGTTATGGAAAGGTAGAAGTCCTTTCTACAAATACCTTAAAGTGTGAGGTTGTTTAGAAAACAAGTGGCAATACCTGATTCTAAAAAGGTCAAGACAAGACTTATAACTATAGATTTTGTATTTAGTGGATATGATTACAATTGTAATTCATATCAATGTTTTGAACACAAGTCAAGTATTGAAGATATATTTCCTTTTAAGAAAACATAAGAAATTTGTTTACTTAAAAAGATAAGTGAAACAAGCTCATGTAGTAATTATCAAATAGAAAATCATGAAATTGATCCAAAAAAAAGTAAGAGAAAAAAAATTATCTTAATTTTCAAACATATTTGTTACAAAATGAACCTCAAAACAACTATAAGGCAATTTTCTATTTTGAAGCCTCCAATTGAAAGAAAAAGGCAGTCAACTGTAAAATTTCAATCCATTATGAAAAATTACACATGAGAACTAGTGGATCTTCTATTAAGAAGTAAACCATTAGTCTATAAGTAAATTTGAAGAAGGAAGATGAGAGCTTATGAAACTGTTGATAAATATAAAGTAATACTTATTATTAAAGGACTCAAAGAACAAGAAGGTGTGAACTATTTTAACTCATATACATGTGCTAAGGATAAATTCTATACAAATTTTAATAGTCATCTCAGACATTAATAAGCTTGAAATATGTCAAATGGATGTGGAAACATCTTTCTTGAATAACGTACTTAACAAAAAGGTCTACATGAAACAATTTAAGGGGTTTATAGTTAAATTACATGAAATGAAAGTTTGTAAACTTATCAAATCATTATATGGTTTGAAATAAGCACCTAAAAATTATCATGAAAAGCTTGACAAACTTATAGTTTTAAATGAGGTTAAAATGAACGAGGTTAATACAAGTCTTTATATGAAAAACATGAATAAATGTTATATAATTGTGTATCTCATTACATATCTCTATATCAATGACATGTTAACTTTACGCAACAATGAATATACGATCAAGTCTACCAAGAAAATATTAATTATAAAAATAAATGTATATATGTCTAAAAATAAAGGTGTGAGAATAAACCTATTATAATTTTCTTGAATAATTAGAAGATTGATGTACTTTATGAACTGCGCAAGACTCAATATTACATACTCGGTTGGTAAGCTAAGTAGATTTAACAATAATCCAAGTATGAATAATTGAAAAGAAAGAAATAGGGTACTCAAATATTTGTTGTACTCATTGGATTATTAGGTTGCACTATACTTGATATTCAACTATACTAGAAGTGTATAATAATATGAATTAGATATACAAAACTTAGGATTTGAAGTTTATTAGTAGATATGTCTTCACATTTGATGTACACCTTTAAAGATGAAAAAGTATCATGATAATAACCCTACCTAGTTAACTAATGATCATAAGATATAGGTTCAACATAAAAATTAAATCATGTGGTATTCTAGTAGCATTCAAAAATATATTTTCCTTGCTTATCCCTATAATGAAAACATGTTATCTGCAACCTAAAAAGGGTGTCAATTATAGCATGATAAGGATAAGTTATGTTCTTAATGATTTTTATATATTGGTTTACGAGGTTGAATATAATAGAATATTTTTAATAAAATATCATCTATATAAGAGATAGATGTGGTCATTTATTTGAAACTTTGAAATGTTCAATTCTCTAAAAGAACTTATGAAATTGAGAGTTGTGCATGACCAAAATAAACGCAACTGTGAGAACCAAATAAAAACTTTATGTGAGCACTATTATCTTGGTTTACATGAAAGACTAAATAATTCATGATAGCACACATATTAATTAGTCGAGTACATTTGATAATTGTTCATTAAAAAATGTTCAAAGGTAAAATGTTACCTATCTTAATGTAGTGATCTATCAATTCATTATCTCTCTATGAATATATATATATATATATATTGGTTAGACAATTTTATTTCATATGGGAGATTGTTAGAATTTATTTTTAAAATATGGTTAATGGGCATTATTTAGGCCAAATTAAATATAGGATCCACTTACTTTTTTAGTTAAGATTTTATTGAAAATTATTCTTTAATAAAAGTACTTTAAAATGGAGCATTAAAATATTTAAAATAAATTATGAATTAATAAGAAATTGATCTAAAAAAACCTTGGATTGCATACTTTTACAAATCCAAATCCATAACCCCCAGGCCCCAATCCTATATTTAAACATGACAATATTTTCTTATAACTTACATAGTAGAAAGTTAAAGAGTTAAAATTAGGCTTGTAGAGCACCAAAATATTTAGAAGGAAGAGGCTCCCGGCTAAGTGGCTTTTGAGCTCAAACCTTACATATGTGATTGCTCAACATGACATTGCTCGGTATCGAGTCTAGGCTCATGCTTGGACTTATTGTAAAATAATTTCTTCATTCAAAAGAAATTGATTGAATAATAGTCTTCTTTTATCTAAACAATTTATTCTTGAAGAAAAAACATTAGGTTTTTTAAGGCAAATAACTGCAGTTTTTTTTTTTTTGATAATGGGTAATTAAAGCAATAAATGACAAGAATTAATTAATTAGAAGAACTAATTATGCATTAACTTTGGTTTCAAAATTTTGTACAAAAAGGTTAAAGGGAGGTGCTCCGTATAATAAATAGTAGTTATTTTCTTTTTTCTCCTTTATTTTTTCAGCCTTCTTTTACTCTATTTTTTATTTTATTTCTTACGGTATTCTAGAGTTTAGGTTTTGGTATTTTATAGAGAGATTTTAATTATGTTTTCTAAGTTCATGGATTTTGATTAGTTGTGTAACTAATTAAGGTATTGTTATTAGAATATTGAAAGACTAATTGCAAATATTTTTTTTTGTATTCAGTATGTTACTAATAAAGCCTTAAAAATAAATGATAAAATTCTTGATAGAAACTATTTTTGAAGCTTTCTTATTCTTTCTAAGTTCATCAATAAATAAGTATAATAAATATTCTTGTTAAGTTTTGTATTCATTTTCATTAGGTGTTGTCTTAGTAATTTGTTATATGTACTATTCTCGAATTAATCATTTGATAATTATAATTAAATACTAAGTTTGCAAGATTATAAAGTAGATGATTTTAGTTTTATGTTCATGAAAATCACATCTAGTGAAACTAAATATTAAATTTCTCCAAATATTTTCTAGCACTAATCAATGAAAATAAAAATTGTATATATTGATAAAAAAAATAGATAGATAGAAAAATAATATGGTTTGAAGGGTAAATTTTATCGTAATAACACCTATACCAAATATAACCTTATAATGAAAATACATGCACCTACATTAATTAACAAAAAAGAATAATAAGATTAATAATGTCTGTTTAGAGAAGAATATCAATTACAAGAAACAAATTAACAAATATATTAAAACAACTAGGTTGGTTGTCACTATTCATATGGACAATCAGGATGCTTCACAGTTCTTTCAGTTAATTATAATACATCAAATTTTTTTTAATTAAATTATTTTATCTAAAATAATTTTCACTTAAATTTTATGTGTGTCATAATCCAATTTGAACCTTTGTTTTTCAAAACCGTTTTTTAAAATAATAATAATAAAAAAAGATTGGAGAGCAAAGAATAGACAGTAAATAAAAAAAGGTTTCAAGATAACAAAGGATCAAGTATTTTAAGAAAAGATTATCCAAATGAGAGAAAAATAAATAAAGATTAAAGAAAAAATTGAAGGGAAAGATTCTACAATTCTCAGAAAAGGAAAATTCAATCTTTAACCATATAGTTTTTTTCAATTAAAAATCCTCATTCAAGAAGGAAATAATATAAAAATCTTTTAATATTATTTTTCTAGTTTTGAATTTTCCTTGTTTTTTAGGGAATCTGAACAATTTAATTATAGGGGGGAAACTAAACAAACAAAAAGAAATTCCCTATAGATAAAAAAGCAATCTAGCCATCCCAAATCAAAAGCAAAACAAAAAAAAATCCAAGCCACTTAAAACTTGACGGAACCTTTCTTCCCTTGTTTTACCAAAATTCAACCATACACAGACCATTAAGTCTTTTCCTTTACCCACAACCATAATACTGAGAGCCAAACCTTCATAACAACCCATTTTTTCTCATCCATATCGAAACAATTATAAAGCCACCATGCGATAGTCCCTTTCCCTCCTCCATGCCATACACATCTATTTTGGTTCCTCAAACTCTAAACATAGCAGAAATGGTTATTTTCAATATTTTTAAGAATTTCAAAGATCTCGTAGACAATTTAAGTTTTTTTAGGGTTTATGTAAAGATTAACTAGGGATTATAATTTTTTTTAGACTTGATCAACTTCTTCAAGGTTGGTTTATTATAAATTATAAGTCGTTTAAGTGTCCAACTTCTAACAGTAATTCATACAAACCATCAGTTATAAATCTTCTAAAATACGTTTAAGATCCTTTTCAGAGAGAGTAATAACTATGTCTTTAAGTGCTAGTTCTTTATTTTTATGTTTTGTAACATACTTTATCTAGTCATATAAGATCTTATAGTAAAGAATATGAGACATATAAATCTATTTATAGAAAAAAAACCCAAGAACCTTATTAATAATAAAATATTATTTTTTTTCCTGAAAAATATCACATATATTATTTTAGAATAATTTTAGAAATTTACTTAATCAAATCTCTACTTGAATTTATAGGTCGAGAATTGTAATCCCTTGTATTAATTATATTTTAGTCTTCAATTTCTAAAACTTATTTGTAATTAAGTCACACTTGATTATTCATTTTTGTTTAATCTTTAACCAATGATTTTTAATGTATGTGACACATTAGGTTCATAATAAGTTAACTCATATATAAATAACAATAGTAAATAAAATTGGATTAAATAAATTAAATAATTTAATTTATTATCAATTCAACAAATTAATTTATTTATATTTGAAGATCACGTATAATGTATAAAAATGTGTCATGATCCTTTAAATATTAGGAAAGTTATATGTGATTTGACTAAACCTTTTAGTGACAAGTTTCTCAATGTAATTATTATCCCTTCATCAAGAATGTACTTGTTTAGATATTAGAGTATGAAGTTTATTTACTCTATCAAATCATATTTGTTCTCAATACCTTACATAAGAATTTCACAATCAATACTATTTGAGAACAAGTGTGATATTTTTTCTAATTCATATAGGTTGATAAATCCTTTCTTGATCACTCAAATGCTTTCATACAGTTTATGTTATACCTTATATTTATTTGTTTGTTACCATTGATTAGGACACCATATAGTCAAGATCAAAACATAGTATTCTCAAAATAAGATAGTGTTATCAAGTCTAAGAATCATTTACACAACTTTCACATAAGTCTTTCCATGGATATAAATTATTTTTCCATATGAAATCCTTATGCAAGTCAGTTCAGTGTATATATTGACGCAATCATATTATTCAATAGTTTTACCCATATTTACATAGTATTTTATTTATGTTTTATATATAAAATGCCTTGATAATTTTTATTTTATGATTTAAAGACACTTTTAGATTTGACATTTTAAAAGGAGTAAATTGAAGATAAAATTCAGACCATGTTGCAACATGTGTCGAATATTGACAGATTTAACATCTGATTGATATTTTATGTAGAACTTGAGTTGTAGAGGTCGAAATGAAGTAATTCTAGTGGTATTAGAAAGCTAATATCCTTACCTTTCTATACATATATGTCAAGAAAAATAAAAAATAAAGATAATGGAAATCATAGCTTTCAAAGACAAGTTTCATATTTTACCAATTTTGACCTTCATCTATTCCAACTTGAATATCTTGAGTTAGAGAAGTCCATTTGATGCAAACAAACTTTTATTGGATTTCTGACGCAAAGATCTATCATCATATCAAATTTCAGCAAAAAACGATCTCATATGAGAGAGATATGATTTTGTTACTACAATCTATAAACTTTGCCAACAGACAAATTTTGTAAAGAGACAAGTTCTACTTAAATGTAGATTGCCCACATTGAAAATGACTATTTTGTTTTTTGAGAGCATACAAACAAATTGGAGGGATGTGGGGATTAGGGTTTCCTAGCATAAAAACTCTCTTTATTTTAGAAAAATCTATTTTACTAAAATAGTTTAATTAAAAAATTTATTAAATCCTAAATTAGGATATTACATAAATAATATATTTTTTTTAAAAATAAACACTTTAATTCAACTCAAATTTAATTAGAAAAATTAATTTAATAATTAATTTAATTTGTGGTTTTAATTTTAATATAGAATTAAAATTTTATTTATAGAGGGATAGAATTGTAATTATCTCCTAAAATATCCTATTGTAATAAGGTATAGATTGGAGGAGGCATCCTCAAGTTAGGATGGCAACGTACCAAGCATTGTGCATAGTAGGGCAACAACAAGTTAGCTTGTATGCATGGCATAGACTAGTCGTGCCAACCAGATCTTATGCCATCAATGATGGAGTTGCTACCCCAAATGATTTTTTTTTAATTTCTAGCCAGATCTGGGCAGAGCAATAGCTGAAAAAAATAGTTTTTTTTTTAAATCATGAGAGAAAAAATAACTTTGACAAAATTATTTTGTTCATAAAATAAATTTAAAATTAACATTAATATCAATTAAAACATGTGAGACAAAAATAACTTTGGGGAAAAAAAATTACATTCAAAATTAATTCACAATTTATGCCAATAATAATTAAAACGTGCAGTCAACAACCCTAATTATCTAATGATAACTCTAATAACATTGTTGGGTTTTTCAAAACTTTTATACATAACAAAGATAAAATTTTTATATTTTCTCGGGAGTCCTAAGGATCTTGTTAGACAATTTATGATTGTTTAGAGTTTATACAAAACTTACATGAAGATTAGATCTTCTTTTTAAGGTTTGATTAACTTCTTCATTACTGGAATTTTGCAAACCAAAAGTCATCTAAGTGTCTAGCCTATAACAATAATACATGCAAACCATAAGTAATAAATCTTGTTAAACCTTTTTAAAAGAGAGGGATCATTATGTCTTTGAGTACTAGCTTTTTTTTTCCATGTGTTTCTCTATATCGTATGTTCTATAACATACTTATCTATCTAATCACATGTGTTTCTCTATATCGTATGCTCTATAACATACTTATTTATCTAATCACATCAGATCTTATATTAAAGAATATGAGGCATAATAGTGTATTTATAAGAAAAATCTAATACCATAATTAATAGCAAAATATTACTTTGCCTCCTGAAAAATATCACATATATTATTTTAGCATATTTTTTTAAAAAAATATTCAATCAAGTCCCTACTTGATTTTTCTAAGTCTAGAATTGTAATCAATATCATGTATTAATTATATTTCAGTCTTTAATTTCTAAAACTTATTTACAATCAAGTCACACTTGATTAATTATTCTATTTAGTTTCTGAAAATGGTTATTAATGTGTGTGACCCATTATGTTCCTAATGATTGGCCCAAATATAAATCATAATCAAGTAAAATATCTAGCAATGTGTCATGATTCCCTAAATATTAGAAATATCATAAGTGGTTTCGATTAATGTGTGTGACTTAACGTTATAGTAACCAGTTTCTCAATGTAATTATTATCCCTTTATCAAGAATGTTTCGATTTAGATATTAAAGTATGAAGTGTGTCTGCTATATTAACACTATATTAATTGATGTTTTGAATAAAATTTCAAATTCTTTTCAAATCTCATTTTACGTTGCACAAAGATTTCACAATGAATAGTATTTGAGAACACGTTGGACATTTTTCTTAACTCACTTAGATGAATTCTTTCTTGATCACTCAAATACCTTCATATAATTCATGTTATACCCAGTCTCTACTTTTTTGTCACCTTTGATTAGGAAAATGTGTAGTCAGGACCAAAGCATTGCACTTTCAATACAAGAGAACTTAGTAATTTTAAGTCTAAGAATCATTCAAACAATTGTCATATGAGGCTTTTCATAGATACAAGTGATCTTTTCATATGAATTCCTATGCAGATTAATTTATTGTACATGTCATTTGATAAATACATATATATTAGTTATATGTATCCTTTATACCTTAGCATATGAGAACAATTGCTTCATTTAAGAAAGAAAAGAATATAATATGTGTGAGTTCAAGAACTCTAATTATTGTCTAGTCTTAAAAGAGCATTGTTTTGAAATATTTAAGAATAATACTTTGATACAATAGACATCTCATAACCATAACTTTATCATTTTCTTTCTGCAAAGTATTTTTTTATCATATAACTTTGTTTTTACTCTAGACCCATTAATCAAACATAAATGAATATTAAAGATAAATAATGTATTTATTAATATTAAATAAGTTCTGCATGAACAAAGACAATATCATATATAACCAATCAATTAATTATATGAAATATATACTAACAACATCCAATGTTCTTTTTCTCGTCTAACCAACCTCTCAATCTGCACCAGAAATCACCCCTATCTTTTTTAGTTTTAAAAATAATATCAGTGCAAATAATTGACCCAGACACACCAATAGATTCTAGGGATGTTGTCTCTATTGATTTTACAGGTTTCAGCTACAAAACATGAATCAAATGTGAAATGCAGCACAACACTTTCTAGACGTTAGACTAATTTCCTTGTGTGACAACAATACACCACCACTACATTGACATTCGACTACTTTTTCTCTCCTCAATATTTTTCAGCAACTTTCTCTCTCTTCCCTTGACATCAAATGATTGAAATGTTAAAAATTAAAGTTTGAGATCAAGAAATGAACTGCTATAATATGCACCAAACAATAGCTAAACTAAAACCTTGGAGAACAAATTTAGGTTTTATGTGTCAATATTTAAATAAGGTATTTTGTTTTTTGTTAAATTTTGTTATTTGTCGTTTAATTCCTTTTTAAATTACAGATAAAGTTTTATTTTACAAAATTAATCTTAATTCATCACCAAAATATTCAAAGACAGTTTGCACATACAAGAGAATGTAAATTTAAAAAAAAAAAAACAATTAAGAACATATAAAATCATGCTATTGTAACTTAGAAGAATGGTCAAAAATGAAAAAAACACTTAATATAAACTATAAACGTTACCCTTTCCCTATATTTTTCAGTATATGTGGTGATAATATATACTTTTTAAATAAAAATGTAATCCTCAAATTCCATGTGTAATCTGTGTCAAATTGAAAGCACAGTTGATGGACGGTGGGGGAAAGAAATGAAAGTTTCCAATTCTGCTAGATGGTCAATGCTAAGATTTTAAACAATTATAGTGTTATATATACTCAGAAAGACCCGTACATTGAACCCATTGTTACTTTCGTTTATAGATTTTGTCCAGGTTCAACAAAGAAATTGAGAACGTTTGCGGTCCTGGGAGCTGATGCCATTTGGCCAAGCGGCCAAGTGCCAACCAAAAACACACATTTGGTTGTTACTGCTACACTCGACAGGCTTGATTAAAAGGCTGGAGAACGACGAATGCCTTGACACTGACTGAAGCTAAGTGCATGATCGAAAATAATTTAGGGAATTAGTGACTCCATGATCAGCAGTAGGCAGCCCTTCTCGTGTAGCACATATATTTTAAAACATAGTCAACGTTAGTCTTCCCTTAGATGCATGCATGTAGTCTTTCCAATCGACTTGTGTCTTCGTATGAAAATCATGGAAAGACTTAAGTGGACAACTAGTATTGTTTGGAAGTATAGTTGTGGTTGTTTTTCAAAATGTTTTTCACTCGGAAATGTATTAAAATAATATATTTTTTTATTTTTTAAAAAATATTTTTGATATCAGCACATCAAAATGATTTAAAAATATCAAAAAATATAAATTTAAAACAAATAAAATATAAAAAAATATAAATATTTTTAAAAACATTTTCAAAACGTAAAAGTAGATAGGACTCAGCTTTATTGGCTGAGGTTTGCTGGTGGTTAACTGTGAACCAATACGGATATGCCAATTTTTGGTGAAAAATACTATTTCGAAATGTATCCCTGTTCATGCTTCTTGAAAAGTAATTAAGGGTTTTTTTTTTTTTTCCATGAGCAAGGAAGATCGCTAGCTAGAAAATAAAATGGAAAAGAAGTTACTGCTAGTTAATATTTGGTGATATGCTAATAATCCTTTTTAGACCCCGTTTGTTTGCTGGAAAGTAGTTTTCTTTTGGAAAATGAATTCCGGGGAAAGTGAATTCCGGGAAAGTGAATTCTGGGAAAGTATTTTCCGATATTTGGTAGTATAATGGAAAATAAGTTGGAAAACACTTTCCAGTGTTTGGTTATGTCATGGAAAATAAGCTGGAAAATAACTTATTAATGTTTTATTTTTCTCAAGTTTATTAAAATAATGAGGAACAAATCTTACAAATTAAAAAGTTGAATGAGAATGAAATTGAAAAAAAAATATAATTTCATAAATTATC
>Ga0307515_10003269_pt1 | contig 34269 bp, 30 predicted proteins | sample 17_EM_MG_FD_194513 | JGI IMG/M metagenome (GOLD analysis project Ga0307515, IMG submission 194513) | Populus trichocarpa ectomycorrhiza microbial communities from riparian zone in the Pacific Northwest, United States - 17_EM | ecosystem: Host-associated > Plants > Roots > Unclassified | place...
TGTCGCGCACGGGGGCGGCGGCCAGGGCTTCGGGGCTGAGGTCGAGCTTGAAGTTGGCTTGGGGGTAGGCGCGCAGCACGCTGCTGATGATCTGGTCGGCGCGCTGGCCCAAGAAGACGCGGCTGTCTTGGCGCAGGCCGAGGAAGTGGGTGAAGGCGACGAGCTGCAGACGGTAGCGGGCCAGGCCGCCGTCGCTGCCGAGTTGCGCGGACTGGGCCACGTAGCCGTGCCAGGTGCGATACGACGAATCGGCGCACATCAAGCGCAGGCTCATCTGTTCGCCGGTCAGGGCCTTGAGTTCGAGGTGGGCGTTGGTGCTCAGGCAATCCACCACCGCGATGAGCGGGGTGAGGGCGGGTGGTTTGCGGTCGGGGCCGAAGCCGTTGACGTTCTCGCGCCATTGGGCTCGTTCGACCACCAAGGTGGCGCTGGGGAGGGCGGTCTCGAGTTGCAGCAGGCGCTTTTGCTGGCCGATGTTCAGCGCGGCCTTCAGGCGGCTGAAGGCGTCTTGCAGGTTCATGTTTGCGTTCTTTCGTCTGGGGCGAGCCCGCCTCCGGTTGGGCGTGCGTTCGCGCGTGCCGAAGTCTAGTCAGGCAATGCCGCGCATGGGTAAGAACCCCCCCGAAGGAGCGAGAAGGTATGTGTCACAAGCTGCAACAGATGCGTGCCGTCGCATGGCGACCTACTCTTCGAGAGTCGCCTGGAAGCTCGTGATCGCCGTGTTGCGGCTGCCTTCGCGGGTGCTGCCGAACAGCGAGGCGTTGAACGATGCCGTCGGGGTGCCTTCGGCCATGGCCCAGAGCAGCAGCGAGCGGGCCGTCATCGGCTTGGCGAACAGGAAGCCCTGCAGTTCGTCGCAGCCGAGCGCCGTGAGGATCTGCTGCTGGCGCTGGTTTTCCACGCCTTCGGCCACGACCTTGAGGCCGAGCGCGTGGGCGAGCTTGAGCACCGCGTCGATCACGGCGCGGGCGTCGGCGCTGTGCTCCAGGTCCATCACGAAGCTGCGGTCGATCTTCAGCTCCTTGGCGGGCAGCTTGCGCAGGTACGAAAGGCTTGAGTAGCCGGTGCCGAAGTCGTCGATCGACAGGTGCGCGCCCAGCTCGCCCAGGCGGCGGAAGGTCTCCTGCGTCTTGCCGGTGTCTTCCATCGTCGCGGTTTCGGTGATCTCGCAGGTCAGCAGCGAGGGGTGGATGCGGTGCCGTTTGAGTGCGTCGGCAATGCGGTCGGCGAGATCGTCCTGCCGCATCTGGTGTGCCGAGAGATTGATCGCCACGCGCATGCGCAAGCCCTTGTCGCGCCACTGGCGAGCCTGCAGGCAGGCCGCTTCGATCACCCAGTTGCCCAGCGGGCCGATGAGGCCGTTGCGTTCGGCGAGCGGAATGAAGCGGTCGGGCATGACGAGGCCGAGCGTCGGGTGCTGCCAGCGCAGCAGCGCCTCGACGGCGGTGACCTTGCCGGTGTTCGCGTCGATCTTGGGCTGGAAGTGCAGCTCGAGCTCGTTCTTCGCGATGGCCTTGCGCAGGTCGCGAACGAGATCGAAGTTCTGCTGCGCATCCATGTCCATGTTGGCGGCATAGAAGCAGTGCCGCGAGCCGCCGGCGCGCTTGGCGGCGTACATCGCCACGTCGGCGCGGGCGATCAGCTTGTCGACGGCGCCGGTGCCGCCCTCGTGGAGCGCGATGCCGATGGAGCAGGCGATGGTGATCTCGCGACCATCGACCTTGTAGGGCTTGCACAGCGTGTCGATCACGCGCTGAGCCACCTTCTCGGCCACTTCGGGCGACGAGGCGTTCGGCACCAGCAGCAAGAACTCGTCGCCGCCGACGCGGGCCGCTTCGTGGCTCTTGCGGGTCAGCCAGATCAGGCGCTTGCCGACCTGCCTGAGCACCTGGTCGCCGCAGTTGTGGCCGAAGGTGTCGTTGACGGGCTTGAAGCCGTCGAGGTCGATGAAGAGCACGGCGAACGGCGCCTTGCCTGCATCGCTGCGCTTGGCTTCGGCGCGCATGCGCTCCTCGAAGAAGAGGCGCGTGGGCAGGCTGGTGAGGCTGTCGATGGTGGCGGCCGGGCTCGCGGCGGCGGCCGGTTCGGCGGAGCGAACCTTGGCGCGCATGATCGCCATCAGGGTGCCGGTCAGCGCGAACACCATGGCCAGGTCGATCAGGTCAGGCCAGCGCGTCGCGTCGGCAGAGGCCGGCTGCGCGAGGGACGCGAACACCCCGACGCCGGCAACGACCATGGCGGACAGCAGGCGCAGCACCCGCAAGCGTGCGGCGTTGGCCAGGTTCATGTGCGCCGTGATGGTGGCCGTGCCGAGCAGGACGACCGAGACGCCGATGGCCAGTTGCCCGTCGATCGTCGCCATGCGAAAGAGCCCGGGCATCTGCACCATGGCCAGCACGTAGGCTGCCAACAACGTGGCGACGACGGCTTGCAAGGCCTGGATGTAGGCACGCCTGGCGATGCGGTTCGCCGCCAGCCAGCCGAAGCCCGGCAGGGCAAAGCATGCCGACCATGCGAGCAGCGCATGCACGCCAAAGCTCGCACCGAAAGACGGGCTGACTTGAGACGCTTGCGCGGGCCACCACAGCCCATAAGCCATCAGCAGCACCGCAGCCATCGACAGCAGGCGCGAAAATGAGGAGCGGGAAACGCGCAGCGCACGGCCGCCAATTTCGCTGGCCACCAGGTAGAGACCGGTCGTCGCTACGAAGCACGCTGCCGTCAGCACCATCGTTGCCATTTTTCTTTCTCTTGAGGCCACCAGCGCTTGGGAGAAGCGATGCCAGTCGTCCGTGTTGCCGGTTCTTCGAGTGCGACAAATCCTTTGGACAAACGATGATAGTGAGCGGAGAAAAAGGCGTTCGTGACGTAGTTGCGCTTCGCAGCGGGCGCGGTCTGCGCGCATCGAATAAGTCACGATCACACACGATGCCGAGCCCTCCCGGCGTGGCTCCGGGGCCACCCGGGGCCGCCGATTGCAAGGGTTTGTGCGGACGCGGTGAGGCTGCGCCGACGAATAAACGGTCGTTCACTCGGCCGCAACGGCCAAACCCCCGACCACAAGGCCACCGACAAATAGGCCCCGATCAGCCTGCGTGGCGGTAGGTTCCGGCGCCGTGCGGCGCGGCCAGAAACTCGGGCAGCGCTTCGGCCTGGCGCGAGAACGCCTGCAGTGCTGGGTAGCTCGATGCAGCCACCACCTGCGGCAGCATCTGCTGCGTGAAGTGCCATGCGATGGCGGTGCTCACGCCGGCCTGGTCGATGCCGAGGCTGCTCGCCGCGAGAGGCCGGCGCGTGATTTCTTCTTCGAGCGCGCCGTAGGCTGCAAGCAGCTGCCCGGTGACGCGGTTCAGCCAAGGCTGGTGCAGCTTCTCGGCCGGCCGCAGCTCGTGTTCGTAGACGATCTGCACGCTCTTCTCGCACGCGGCCAACGCGAGGCCGATGATGCGCAGCGAGCGCTGCAGCTCGGCCGTGCCGCGTGGCATCAGGCTCGCTTGCGGCTCGGCGATCGCTTCGGTGTATTGCAGGATGAGCGTCGAATCCATCAACACCGAGCCGTCGTCGCACACCAGAGACGGCGCCTTGACGACGGGGTTGATCTTCTGGAACTGCGCGAAGGTGCTGAACACCGAGACCGACTGGTGCTCGAAGCGCAGCCCGAGCAGTTGCAAGGAAACCGCCACACGGCGGACGTAGGGCGAATCGAGCATGCCGATCAGTTGCATGGAGGCTCCGGATGAGGGACAGGTGGAAGGGCCGTGTTACGCAGCCCTCTGCGTCATGGATGCACACGCAGGCGGCTCAAAACCCAATCATTACCCCGAACGAAACGAGAAATGGCAGCTGCATCACCGGCTTGCGCGACGAGTAGTCGGCGCTGTAGCTGTAGCCCGACACATTCTTGCGCGCATAGGCGTTGATCACTTCGCCGTAGAAGCGGTACTTGGGCGAGAGGATGAAGTCGCCGCGCAAATCGAGCCGGTGGTAGGCCGGCAGGCGCTCTGAATTGATCCCGCCGTAGATGGGGCGAGGGCGGTGGTCGGGGTAGGTGTCTGCATCGACGATGGGCGTGTCGGGCGCGCCGGTGTGGTAGCTCCACCTGGCGCCGAGCAACCACCGGTCCGTGAGCTTGTACTGGCTGACGATACTGGCGATCACCGGCTGGTCGAAGTCGAACGGGAAGTCTTCGCCGGTCGCGTCTTTGTGCCGCCGCGCGCGCGACAGGCTCAGCGACAACCAGCCCGACAGCTTCGACGTGGCCTCTTTCTTCAGCAGCAGCTCGACCCCGCGCGACTCGCCGCTCGCGCCGTTGGCGTAGTTGAGCACCGGGTCGGCCACCACGAAGTCGCTGAACTTCTTCTGGTAGGCCTCGACGCGCCATGACCAGCCTTCATCGAGCTGCTGCGACATGCCCAGCACGCTGTGCGTGGCCCGCAGATGCCACAGGCCGGGGTTGCCAATCCCGCCGATCACTTGATTGCCTGCAGGAAACTGGTTGTGGCGGCCCCATGCGGCGGTGAAGAGCGTGTGCTTCGACCACTTCCATTCCACGCCCAGGCGCGGCTCGGTGTAGCGGCGGTTCAGGTAGCCGTCGTGCGTGTAATGAACGCCGGTGGTGAAGGCCCAGTCGGGCGTGGCCTGCCAGCGGTTCTTGGCGTAGAGGTTGGTCACGTTCGCGTTGATGCCGCCGGTCACGTGCACACGGTCGGCGCTGGTGTAGTCGCACTGCGGTTCGTACTCGGTGCAATGCGCGTCTTGTGCGTCGATGTCGTAGTCGAGCTTGATCGATTCCAGCGAGCCGCCCACCGAGGCCTCGTGGTCGGCGCCGGGCTTGAACTTGAACTGCTCGCGCAGGAACGCGGTGTGCGAGCGCGCCACGACGCGCGCTGCGCGGCCCACGGCGCTGTCATTCGTGTCGAGCGTGTGGCCGAGCGCGAGCTTGTTGCTCATGCTGCGGCCGAAGTCGGCGTCCCACATCACGGCCTGGGTGGCGTACGAGGTGTCGAAAGCGCTGTCGCCGGCGAGAACGGGCTCTTGCAGCGCCAGGCCGGCGGTGGGCGGAATCTTGAAGTCGAGGTGGTCCGACGCGCCGGTGGCGTGAAAGCTCAGCTGGTGCTGGTCGCTCAGCTTCCAGAGGTACTTGCCTTGGTAGTCGCGGTAGCGGGGCACGGTGATGATCACGCCCGAATCTTCGTCTTCCACGGTGTCGATCACCAGGTCGAGGTAGCTGCGCTTCACCGTGAAGTAGAACGACTGCTTGTCGTTCACCGGCCCTTCGACCAGGAAGTCGGCACCGAGCAGGCTCACGTTGAGCGTGCCGCCCAGGCGGTCGGTGCGCGGGTTGCGCAGGGTCACGTCGAGCACGGCGCCGATGGCGTCGCTGTACTCGGGACCGAAGGCCGCGCTGTAGAGCTCGAACTGGCTGACCAGGTCGCTGTGCACCACGCTCACCAGGCCGCCCACGTGGAAGAGGTAGCCCACCGGCAGAAAGTCGATGTAGTAGGCGTTGTCGTCGGGGCGTGAGCCGCGCACCGCGGGCGCGCTGCTGCTGTCGTCGGCCACCGCCACGCCGGGCAGGCTGTGCAGCACCTTCATCGGGTCGCCACCGGTGCCGGGCACAGTGCGCAGCTCGTCGCCGGTGAGCACGCTGCGGCTGGCCGGGTTGGCCTCGCGGCGGCCGGTGACGACCACCGGCGCAAGGACCGGGCCCTCCGCCTGGCTGGCCGCGCTGGCCGCGGCGGGTGGCGCCTCAGCTGCCGCGGGCTGAGCGTGCGCCGCGCCGCAGAGCAGCAGGGACAAGCACAAGAACAGACACGGGGAGAGGGACAGGCTGACCGACCGCCAACGGCCCGTCATTCCGCCGCCGCAGCGGCGTGCAAGGCGCTGCGGCGTCGCCGCACCACGAGCACGGGCTCGATCAGCATGAAAGCGGCGGCCACTGCATACGAACCCCACACGTACAGGCCGTAGCCTCCCATCGCGAAAAACTCCGCGGCACTGTTCCAGTTCATTGTTTGCTTCCTTCGCGGGCCAGTGTGGCGACCCAGTCGGCGTGCCGTTCACGCTCCAGGATGATCGCCCGCGTTCGTGTCAAGACGACGGCAAAGGCGTAGGCCCAGCAGGCCAGCGTCATCAGCAGCATCGCAGTGAGCATGGTGCTGGCCATCTTGGGCGCAACCGTTGCGCTGATGGTGGCGCCTTGGTGCAGCGTGTTCCACCACTTCACCGAGAAGTAGATGATGGGCACGTTGATCGCGCCGACGAGGGCGACCAGCGCACCGGCGTTGTCGGCACGGCGCGTGTCGTCGATGGCCTCGACCAGCGCGATGTAGCCGAGGTAGAGAAACAGCAGAATCAGGTACGAGGTGAGCCGGGCGTCCCACACCCACCAGGTGCCCCAGGTCGGCTTGCCCCAGAACGCGCCGCTCCACAGCGCGACGAAGGTGAACATGGCACCGGTGGGCGCAATGGCGCGCGCCACCATCGAGGCGAGCCGCGCCTTGAAGGCCCAGCCGATGCCGGCCCAGAAGGCCATGGCCATGTACAGCACCATCGACACCCAGGCCGCAGGCACGTGGATGAAGATGATGCGGTAGGCCTCACCCTGCGTGGCGTCGGTCGGCGCGACGAAGAAGCCGATGTACAGGCCCGCGGCGGCCAGCGCGATGGTCGCCACCCAGAACCAGGGTGTCAGCGCACCGGCCAATCCGTAGAAGCGGGACGGCGCCGCGAAGGTGAACAGGCGTGTGGGTGAGGAGCTCATGGGGGTGTCAGTGTGTGGGCGCCGTACAAGGGGGCAGTATCAAGACGTTGGTGCGAGTTTGGTTCAAGGCGTCACTCGGTGGAGATGCGCAGGGCCGCCGCCGTGGCCCAGGGCGCGAGCAGGGCCGTCACGATGAGCAGCGCGCCGAGCAGCGAATAGTGACCCTGCGGCGAGATGCCCGAGACCACTGCGCTCACTGCGCCCGCACCGAAGATCAATGCCGGAACGCACAGCGGCAAGATCAAGAGGATCAGCAGCACGCCGCCGCTGCGCAGCCCAAGCGTGAGCGCCGCGCCGACGCCGCCGAGCAGGCTCAGGATGGGCGTGCCCAGCAGCAACCCGAAGGTGAGCGCGGCGATGGCATCGCCCTGCATGTCGAACAACAAGCCGAACAGCGGCGACACCAGGATCAGCGGCAGGCCGGTGAGCAGCCAGTGCGCCAGCGCCTTGGCTGCGGCGATCACGACCGCCGATTCGCCGCACAGCAGCATCTGCTCCAGCGAGCCATCGGCGTAGTCGGCGGCATAGAGCTGGGTCACCGACAGCATGGCGGCGAGCAGCGCGCACACCCACACGATGCCGGGCGCGATCTGCCGCAGCGTCTGCGCCTCGGGGCCGACGCCGAGCGGGAACAGGCTCAGCGCGACACTGAAGAACGCGATCGGCAGCAAGGCTTCGATGCGGCGGCGCGCGGCGAGGCGCAGGTCGCGGGTCAGCAGAGCGGTGAAGGCGCTCATGAAGACGCGTCGTCCAATTGCACGGTCACCGGTTGCGGCTCGGCGAGCGTGAGTGCCTGGTGGCTGGTGAGCACCACGCTGCCGCCGTTGGCCGTGTGCCGCGTGAGCAGGCCGTTGAGCGTGGCGATGCCTTCGTGGTCGAGCGAGTCGAAAGGTTCGTCAAGAATCCACAGCGACGGCGCCTCATCGAGCGCCAGCCGCGAGAGCGCCACACGGCGGTGCTGGCCTTGCGACAGCGTGCGCACCGGAGCGGCGCGGCGGCTGGCCATGCCGAACAGCGCCAATGCAGCGTCGAGCTTCGCGGGGCTGTCGTCGCGGCCATGCAGGCGCGCGAGAAAGCGCAGCGACTCGCGCACCGTGAGGTCTTCTTTCAGCGCATTGGCGTGGGCGATATAGACGAGCTGTCGAGCCCCGCCGCCCCAGTCGACCCGCCCGGCTTCGGGCGTGGACAGCCCGGCGAGCAGGCGCAAGAGGCTCGTCTTGCCGCGCCCGTTGGCGCCGCGCAGCCAGACCACCTGACCGGGCTTCACCTCGAACTGCAGGCCCTTGAACAGAATGCGGTCGCCACGGCGGCAGGCCAGGTCGACGGCGGCAAGTGTGGGCAAGGTGGGGGTCGACACAGTGCGAGGGTGGCTTTCGAGGCCCGCATTGTCTGTCAGCGAAGTACCATGGCCCACACTCCCCCAAGGCACCCCATGAACAAAGATCTGCTGGCCCCGGCCGCCGCCATCACCGCCGCACTGATCACCAACCCGTCGCCCGGCGTGACGCGCACCAAGCTCAGCGACGTGAGCACCCTGTTCGCCTCGGTCTACATCGAGATCGAGAAGGCGCAAGGCATCGTCGACAAGCTGCGTGCGCAAGGAACCACGCCCGCACCTTGAACAGGCCCTACGTCGTCGCCGTTCGCGCGCTGTGCGAGTTCACGGCGAAGGCGGGCGATCTCGATCTGCGTTTCACGCCCTCGCCTTCCGCGCAGGAAGGCCAGGCCGGCCATGCCGTGGTGGCAGCGCGCCGGCGCGGCACGCACTACCAGTCGGAACTGAGCCTCATCGGCGACTACAAGCACCTGAGCGTGCGCGGCCGGGCCGATGGCTACGACAGCGAGCAGAACCTGCTGGAAGAGGTGAAGACCTTCCGCGGCGACCTGAGCGCCCTGCCCGGCAACCACCGCGCGCTGCACTGGGCGCAGGCCAAGGTCTACGGCTGGCTGCTGTGCCAGAAGCTCGCGCTGCCCGACATACGCATCGCGCTCGTCTACTTCGACATCGCCAGCCAGCGCGAAACCGTGCTGAGCGAGACGCTCACGGCGCAGGCGCTGCAGCAGCATTTCGAGTCGCAGTGCGAGCGCTTTCTGCAATGGGCCGAGCAGGAACTGGCGCACCGCGAGAAGCGCGACGCAACGCTCGCTGCGCTGAAGTTTCCGCACGAATCGTTTCGCACCGGGCAGCGCGAGCTGGCCGAAGCGGTCTACAAATCGGCCAGCCACGGCCGCTGCCTGATGGCGCAGGCGCCCACCGGTATAGGCAAGACCGTGGGCACGCTGTTCCCGCTGCTGAAGGCAGCACCGGGCCAGGCGCTGGACAAGATCTTCTTCCTCACCGCCAAGGGCTCGGGCCGGCGCTTGGCGCTCGACGCGGCCGAGCGCATCCAGGCTGGCGCGCCCACGCTGCGCGAGACCAGCCAGCGCACGCTGCGCGTGCTGGAACTGGTGGCGCGCGAGAAAGCCTGCGAGCACCCCGACAAGGCCTGCCACGGCGAGTCGTGCCCGCTGGCGCGCGGCTTCTACGACCGGCTGCCGGCCGCACGTGCCGCAGCGATCACGCAGGCCACGCTCGACAAGGCCGCGCTGCGCGAGGTGGCGCTGGCCCATCAGGTCTGCCCCTACTACCTGAGCCAGGAGCTGGCGCGCTGGAGCGACGTGATCGTTGGCGACTACAACTACTACTTCGACCTGAGCGCCCTGCTGCACAGCCTGACGCAGCTGAACCAGTGGCGCGTGAGCGTGCTGGTCGACGAGGCGCACAACCTGGTGGAACGGGCACGCAAGATGTATTCGGCCGAGCTCGACCAGGGCGATTTCAAGCGCATGCGCAAGACGGCGCCGGCCGCGCTCAAGTCACCGCTCGCCAAGCTGCACAGCGCTTGGAACGCGCTGGCCAAGGCGCAGACCGAGCCCTACCAGGTGCATGCGAGCGTGCCCGATGCATTCACCAGCGCACTGCAAAAGGCCACCGGTGCCATCACCGAGCACCTGGCCGAGCACCCGACCTTGGTCGACGCCGAGCTGCAGCGCTTCTACTTCGACGCACTGCATTTCTCGCGCGTACTGGAGCTGTTCGACGGCCACTCCCTGTTCGACGTGACCCTCGCGGCCCGCAGCGCCCTGCTCTGCCTGCGCAACGTGGTGCCCGCGCCTTTCCTGAAGCCGCGCCTCGAAGCGGCCCGCTCGGTGGCGCTGTTTTCCGCCACGCTGAGCCCGCAGCGCTTCTACACCGACACGCTGGGCCTGCCCGACGACACCGCCTGGATCGACGTGCCCACGCCTTTCACGGCCGACCAGCTCCAGGTGCACCTGGCCGGCCACATCTCGACGCGCTACCAGCACCGCGACGCCTCGCTCGCCCCCATCGCCCAGCTGATGGCGCAGCAATACGCGGCCCAACCCGGCAACTACCTCGCCTTCTTCAGCAGCTACGACTACCTGCAGAAGGCCGTCGCGCTGTTTCGCGAACAGGCGCCCGGCGTGCCGGTGTGGGAGCAATCGCGCCGCATGGATGAAGCCGCACGCGAGCAGTTTCTCGATCGCTTCACCGCCGACAGCCAGGGCATCGGCTTCGCGGTGCTCGGCGGCTCGTTCGCCGAAGGCATCGACCTGCCGGGCCGGCGGCTGATCGGCGCCTTCATCGCCACGCTCGGGCTGCCGCAGCTCAACCCCGTCAACGAGCAGATGAAGCAGCGGCTGGGCGAGCGCTTCGGTGCGGCCCACGGCTACGACTACGCCTACCTCTACCCCGGCCTGCAGAAGGTGGTGCAGGCGGCCGGCCGCGTGATCCGCACGCCGGCCGACCGCGGCGTGATCTGCCTCATCGACGACCGCTTTGCCCACAGCAAGGTGCGCCGGCTGCTGCCCGCCTGGTGGCGGGTGACGAGCACAACTGGCACCGAGATACCCGCCACTTCCGGCGTGTAACAGATTGCTCATCCGTTATGGTGCGCGAACATCAACCTGACCAGTGACATACCTCAGCTGCCCCCAATCTCCGTTCGGGCTGAGCCTGTCGAAGCCAGCGCAGTGCACAGCGCACCCTTCGACAGGCTCAGGGCGAACGGCGGGTGGCTGAGGCATGTCACCAGTCAGGAACATCAACGCCAACCCGGCCAAGGAGTCTCCCGTGGTATCGCTCTTCGCCTTCGTCGTGACGGCCTATGGCATGAATCCCTATCTCATCGCGACCTTCAGCAGCGGGCTCGCATGCGAGTCGGCCAAGTCCGAGATCATCAGCGTGGCACTCAAGCAGAACCTGGCCGGCACCAGCACCTATGCGCTGGCGCCGAAGAACCTGTCGTGCATCGCCACGCCGGGCCTGGTGTCGGCCGGTGCCCGGCCGCCTGAGCCCACGCTGCCGATGAAGTCGTCCCCTGCATCGGCAGCCAAGCGGCCGCCCAAGAAGTAGTGACCCCCAGCCCTGCGGCGCGCGAGGGGCGCCTGCGCCACCGCCTGCTGGTGCACGGGCCGTTCATCGTGACGATGGGCCTGGTGGCCCTGCTGTGGGCCATCGTGCTCGTCGCGTCGTCGAGCCAGCAGCAGCGCATCGCCGCCGATGCCCAGGAGCAGCTGCGGCTGGTGAACAACGCCGTGGTGCAGCACACCCGAGGGCTGCTGCAGAGCATCGAGAGCGACCTGACGGTGCTCGACCACTGGGTGCAGGCCCACCCGCAGAACGATCCGCGGCAAGACCCGGCGCTGGCCGAACTGATCTCGCGCCTGGACCGCGGCGCCGACGGGCTGGTCAGCGTGGGCTTTGCCTCGGAGGCCGGTGTGAACCTGGCCGTGGCCGGCACGCCGGCGTGGCAGGCCGCCATGCCCGCCGTCTCATGGCCCGAGACCGGCAAGACGCGCATCGGTGCGCCGCTGCGGGCCGGGCCCGGCCAGCCCTGGCGCTGGCCGATCACACGCCGGCTCGACCCCGCCGCGGGCGACGTCGCCGGGGCCGTAGCCTGGATCGACCTGACCCGCCTGAGCGCGCTGCACGAGAGCCTGCGCTACAAGCCGGCCGGCGCGATCTCGCTGGCGACGTCCGACTCGATCGTGGTCGTGCGCACCCCCTGGACCGAGAACCAGATGGGCCTCGACCTGCGCACGAGAGGCCCGCTGCGCGTGCAGCCTGCGAGCGCGCCCCAGGGCATGTTTCCTTATGGCGGCGCCGGGAGCGAGGGCGTGGAGCGGACGGTGAGCTACGAACGCCTGGGCCGCTACCCGGTGACGGTGTTCGTCTCGCAGGGGCTGGACGAAACCATGGCCACCTTCCGCGCGCGGCGCAAGATGCTGCTGACCGCCCTGAGCGCCATCACGGTGTTCGCCTTCCTGTTCTCGCTCGTGCTGGAACGCAGCCAGCGCGCCACCCGGCGCAGCCAGGCCGAGTTCGCCGCGGTCAGCGCCGCGTTTCCGCTGGGGCTGTTCCGCACCGACGAGAAGGGCGCGACGACCTACGCCAACGACGCCTATTTCGAGAAGCTCGGCCTGCCGCGCGAGCGCATGGCCTGGGGCTGGAGCGAGATCGTCGAAGAGAGCCAGCGCGAGGCGGTCGCCGAAGACTGGCGCAAGGCCGTGTCCGCGGGCTGGTCGATCGAGAACACGCTGCACATCCGGCACGCCGCCACCGGCCGCGAGGCGGTGATGTCGATGCGCACCGCGCCGCTCCTGCTGGACGGCCGCGTCGTCGGCCAAGTGGGCTCGCTGGAAGACATCACCGAGCGCATCCAGCAGCAGAAAGCCCAGCGCATGCTGACGGCGATCTTCGAGAAGAGCACCGACATCGTGGCCCAGATCGACCCCAGCGGCCGCATGCTCTACCTCAACCCGGCCGGCCGGGCCCGGCTGTCCATCGGCCCCGACGACTCCCTCGCGGCCCTGCGCTACGACGACTTCACCCCGGCCCACCGCGAGCTGCAGGTGCGCGACGAGATCATGCCCGCCGTGCTGGCCCAGGGCATCTGGGTCGGCGAGACCTCGGTGCTGGCCGATGGCGGCCAGGAGATCGCCGTGAGCGAGATGCTCATCGCCCATCGCAACGACCAGCAGCGGATCGAGACCTTCTCCATCGTGATGCGCGACATCAGCGCGGAAGTCCGGGCCCGCATGCAATTGCAGCGCAGCGACGCGATCCTCAACATCGTGGCCTCGACCCTGCCGGCCAGCGTGGCCGTCATAGACGACCAGCAGCGCTACCTGTTCACCAACGACGCCTTCGACCTCCTGGTCGGCCGCCCGCGCGGCAGCCTGATCGGCATGACCATGCGCGAAGCCCTGAGCGAGGCCGGCTACGAACTCCGCCGGCCGCACGTCGAAGCGGCGCTGGCCGGCCAGCGCACCATGTTCGAGAGCGAACGCGGCCAGCCCGGCCGCACCTTCTTCCTCGAAACCACCTACATCCCGTTCCATGCCGCAGACGGGCGCGTGGCCGGCTTCGTCGGCCTGGGTCAGGACATCACCGCACACCGGCTGCAGCATCAAAAGCTACTCGACGCCTCGCAGACCGACCCGCTGACCGGCGTGCTCAACCGCGCCGGCTTCGACCTGCGCGTGCAGGAAGCACTGGCGCGCGCCCAGGCCGAGCGGCACCTGCTGGCGCTGCTGTACCTCGATCTCGACGGCTTCAAGCCCATCAACGACGAGCACGGGCATGCCGCCGGCGACAGCCTGCTCAAAGCGGTGGCCCTGCGGCTGGAGCGCGTGCTGCGCCCGTCCGACATGCTGGCGCGCCTGGGCGGAGACGAGTTCGCCGTGGTGCTGGCCGATGCGAAGGACGCCAACGCAGCCCAGGCCGTGGCACGCAAGATCGTCAGCGCGCTGGGCGAGGTGTTCGAGATCGACGGCAAGTCGATCTACATCGGCGGCAGCGTCGGCGTGGCCATGGCCGCGAACGGGCAAGACACGATCCAGGGCCTGCTGCAGCGCGCCGATGCCGCGCTCTACCAGGCCAAGCGCGCGGGCCGCGGGCGCTTCGAAATGGCGGCAGAACCATAGCCTTCACATCCTTGGGGTCTATGCCGCCTCACAAGGTCACGAAAAGTCTTGAAACTTAACCCCGCGAACACCCTCGAAGCGAGGTCGCAGTTTTATACTGGAATAGCGTGAATTCTTCGTCTCAGGTAGGAAGCAGGTTGTATATGGGCGCCAAACTCAAAGTCGCAGGCTGGGTCACCTTGGGGGCCGTTGCCGGCGCCCTGACCACGATGCAGTTGCAAGCCACTGCACGCAACCCTGCGACGCAGTTGCCGCTCGAAGAGCTGCAGCAGCTCGCCGCGGTGTTCGGCATGGTCAAGACCGACTACGTCGAACCGGTCGACGAGAAGAAGCTGATCACCGACGCCATCGGCGGCATGGTGGCCGGGCTCGACCCGCACTCCCAGTATTTCGACAAGAAGACCTTCCGCGAATTCCGTGAAGGCACGACCGGCAAGTTCGTCGGCGTCGGCATCGAGATCGGCATGGAAGACGGCCTGGTGAAGGTGGTTTCGCCGATCGAAGGCTCGCCCGCCTTCCGCGCCGGCCTGAAGAGCGGCGACCTGATCACCAAGATCGACGACACCGCCGTCAAGGGCCTCACGATGGACCAGGCCGTCAAGCGCATGCGCGGCGAGCCCAACACCAAGGTCGCGCTGACCATCTTCCGCAAGACCGAGAACCGCAGTTTCCCGATCACCATCACCCGCGAAGAGATTCGCGTGCAGAGCGTGCGCTCCAAGGTCGTCGAGCCGGGCTACGCCTGGCTGCGCGTGAGCCAGTTCCAGGACCGCACGGTCGACGATTTCGCCAACAAGCTGGCCGAGATCTACAAGGCGGAGCCCAACCTGAAGGGCCTGGTGCTCGACCTGCGCAACGACCCGGGTGGCCTGCTCGAAGCCTCGGTTGCCGTGTCTGCCGCCTTCTTGCCGACCGACGCCACGGTGGTCACCACCAACGGACAGATCACCGAGTCGAAGTCCGAATTCAAGGCTCGGCCGTCCGACTACCTGCGCCGCGGCGGCACCGACCCTCTGCGCAAGCTGCCTGACGCACTGAAGAAGGTGCCGCTGGTGGTGCTGGTGAATGAAGGCTCGGCCTCGGCCAGCGAGATCGTCGCCGGTGCGCTGCAAGACCACCAGCGCGCGATCATCATGGGCTCGCAGACCTTCGGCAAAGGCTCGGTGCAGACCGTGCGCCAGCTGTCGTCGGAAACCGCGCTCAAGATCACCACCGCGCGCTACTACACGCCGAGCGGCCGCTCCATCCAGGCCAAGGGCATCGTGCCCGACGTGATGCTCGACGAAACGCAAGAAGGCAACCTCTTCGCCGCCCTGCGCATGCGCGAGGCCGACCTTGAGAAGCATCTGCAAAGCGGCCAGGGTGCCGAGGTGAAAGACGAAGCCCGCGAGAAGGCCCGCGAAGAAGCCCGCAAGAAGCTCGAAGAAGAAACCGCCAAGAGCACCGCGCCGGTCAAGCCGCTGCCCGAGTTCGGCAGCGCCGAAGACTTCCAGCTCGCCCAGGCCATCAACCGCCTGAAGGGCAAGCCAGTGCTGGTCTCCAAGACGGTGGTCGAGCGCAAGGCCGAAGCCACCACCAACAACTGATCGTGATCGCCCCAAGGAATCGACGGGCCGCCCCGAGATTCCTTGACCCCCTTGGGGGGCGGCCACCGCAACGCGGTGGCATGGGGGCACACACGACGCCCGTGAAGCCCACGGGCGTTTTTCATTGAAGCCATGAACGACAACCAGCTGCTGCGCTACTCGCGCCACATCCTGCTCGACGAGCTCGGCATCGAAGGCCAGCAGCGGCTCCTGAGCGCCCATGCGCTGGTGATCGGTGCCGGCGGCCTGGGCTCGCCGGTGGCGCTGTACCTGGGCACGGCCGGCGTCGGCCGCATCACGCTGGTCGACAACGACACGGTGGACCTCACCAACCTGCAGCGCCAGATCGCGCACGACATGTCGCGCATCGACCAGGCCAAGGCCGCCTCGGCTGCCCAATCGATCAACGAGATCAACCCCGAAGTGAGCGTGGTCGCGCTGCAGGAGCGCGCCGACGCGCAGCGGCTCGACGCGCTGGTAGCAGCAGCCGACGTGGTCGTCGACTGCTGCGACAACTTCGCCACCCGCCACGCGGTGAACGCCGCCTGCGTGAAGCACGGCAAGCCGCTCGTGTCGGGCGCGGCCATCGGCTTCGATGGGCAGATCTCGGTCTACGACACGCGGCAGGCCGAGTCGCCCTGCTACGCCTGCATCTTCCCGCCCGACGCCGCGTTCGAGGAAGTGCGCTGCGCCACCATGGGCGTGCTGGCGCCGCTGGTGGGCATCATCGGCAGCATGCAGGCCGCCGAGGCGATCAAGCTGTTGACAGGCGCCGGCTCGTCGCTCGCCGGGCGCCTGCAGATGCTGGACGCGCGCGCGATGGAATGGACCGAGATCCGCACCCCCCGAAGCGCCGATTGCAGCGTGTGCGCGTCACGCAATTCGTAGCCTCCAAGCGTTAAGCTGCGCCCATGGACAAGCGCACAGAACTCACCGCACGCAACTTCCCCCCGGCCAAGAAAGAAGCCGAGCTGCAAGGCCCGCCGCCCTCGCTCTACGACGGCCCGGAAAGCTCCTACCAGCTCGCGTTCACCGACTCGAAATTCCTGCTGCGCGACGAGCTGCGGCCGGTGCGCATGCAGCTCGAACTGCTCAAGCCCGAGCTGATCCAGAGCGAGCAAGGCATCGAGTCGACCATCGTGATCTTCGGCAGCGCGCGCATCGTGCCGCCCGACGTGGCCCAGCGCCTGCTCGCCGACGCGCAATCGGCCAAGGACGAAACCGCGCTGCGCATCGCGCAAACGCATGTGCGCATGTCGCGCTACTACGAAGAGGCGCGGCGTTTCGGCGCGCTGGTCACCGAGAAGTCGAAGCAGCTCGCGAACCCGATCTACGTGGTCACCGGCGGCGGGCCCGGCATCATGGAAGCGGGCAACCGCGGTGCGTTCGAGGTCGGCGGCAAGAGCATCGGCCTGAACATCGTGCTACCGCACGAGCAGGCGCCCAACCCCTACATCACGCCGGAGCTGTGCTTCCAGTTCCACTACTTCGGCCTGCGCAAGATGCACTTCCTGATGCGCTCCATCGGGTTGCTGTGCTTCCCCGGCGGCTTCGGCACGCTGGATGAAATGTTCGAAGTGCTCACGCTGATCCAGACCGGCAAGTGCCGGCGGCGGCCCATCCTGCTCTTCGGCCGCGAGTTCTGGACCCAGCTGATCAACTTCGACCTGCTGGTCGAGACCGGCATGATCAGCCCGGTGGATTTGCAGCTCTTCCGCTTCGTCGAATCCGCCGAAGAAGCCTGGAACATCCTCGAGGCCGAATACGGCTACGACCTGCCCGCCACCGAGCTTGGTGGCCTGGACGACTGAGACGAGCAGACCCGACCCATGCAAACCGCACCCCAAAGACTCGTCAGCATCATCGGCGCACCCACCGACATCGGTGCCGGCACCCGCGGCTCCAGCATGGGGCCCGAGGCCCTGCGCGTTGCCAACATCGTGCCGGTGCTGCAAGGCCACGGGCTCGACGTGGCCGACCGCGGCAACCTCTCCGGCCCCGCCAACCCCTGGCTGCCGCCGGTCGACGGCTACCGGCACCTCGCCGAAGTGGTGGCCTGGAACCGGCTGGTGCACGACGCCGTGCACGCCGAACTCACGCTGGGCCGCATGCCCATCCTGCTGGGCGGCGACCACTGCCTCGGGCTGGGCTCCATCAGCGCGGTGGCACGCCATTGCCGCGAGACGAACAAGAAGCTGCGCATCCTGTGGCTCGACGCGCATGCCGACTTCAACACCAACGTGCTCACGCCCAGCGGCAACATCCACGGCATGCCGGTGGCCTGCCTGTGCGGCGCGGGGCCGAAAGAGCTGATCGAGATCGGCGGCCACGTGCCTGCCATCAGCCCGAAGTGGATTCGCCAGATCGGCATCCGCAGCGTCGACGAAGGCGAGAAGCGCTTCGTGCACGAGATGGACCTCGAAGTGTTCGACATGCGCTACATCGACGAGATGGGCATGCGCCACGCGATGGAACTCGCGCTCGCGACGATGGACACCAACACCCACCTCCACGTGAGCTTCGACGTCGACTTTCTCGACCCGCCCATCGCCCCCGGCGTGGGCACCACCGTGATGGGCGGCCCCACCTACCGCGAGGCGCAGCTCTGCATGGAGATGATCGCCGACACTGGCCGCCTGGCCTCGCTCGACGTGATGGAACTCAACCCCGCGCTCGACGTGCGCAACGCCACCGCCGAGCTGGCGGTCGACCTGATCGAGAGCCTGTTCGGCAAGAGCACCTTGATGCGCAAGTAAGGATGACCGCCCCTCGTCCGATGAGTACATCGGACGTTCCCCCGAGGGGATGGCGGGCCGGCTTGGGAGCGGCCCGGCGCTCGACCCGCCCTCGCCGTTCACCGCTTCAGAACTGCGTCAGAAGCGGTAGCCGATCCCCAGCAAGCCGGTCACAGGCGTGCGCTCGCGCACGATGGCGGCGTTCTTCGCGTCGCCCTGCAGCGAGGTGGCATTCACACCCAGCGTGGCCGCCCAGTCGCGGTTGATGATGTGCGTGAGCGACACGCCGGCACGCACGTCGCGCAGCCCGGCACCGACCTCCGACACCGCGTAGCCGCTGTTCGCGCTCTGCTCCGGCGTGATGCCGAAATAGCTCTGCATGTAGTTGCGGTTGGCATAGGTGGCCGACACGCTGAAACCCAGTCGCCACTGCGGGGCCAGCTGCAGCCCGTGGCGTGCGCCCACGTCGACCACCAGGCCGCGGCGGTCATTGCCCGCGCCGTAGCGCACCGAACTCGTGAGCGTAAAACTCGGCGAGGCCTGCCAGTTCAGGAAGGCGCCCGCTTCAGGCCGCGGGTTGATATTGCCCAGCCCTTGCAGCGCGCTGGAGCGGTCTTCCTTGCGCCCCAGGTCCGCGGCCAGCCGTAGACCGTACTGCCACTGCGGGTCAGACTTGAACTGGTAGCCCACGCCGGTGCTGAACCCTGCAAACCACCCATTGGCCCAGCGGTAGTCGATGCCTGGAAACGCAGACACCCGGCGCTCGTCGGAACCGAGGTACTTGTAGCCGGCGATCACGGCCGCGCCGACACGGCCCTCCCCGCCCCCACTGCCCGAGCCGGGCAGGTTCACCGAGTCCATGAACTGGGCGTGGGCACCGGTGCCGGCGGTCAGCAGCGAGGCGATCAACAAGGCGTGACGCGAATGGAGTTTCATGGGCATGTGGCGCGTTGCTGCGAAGAGGCGCGGTCACTGTAGTCGACGGTCTGCCCCGAACCGCGCAACTTTGCCTTTGGAAACAATGGCTCAGCCAGTCACCAGGCGAACCAGCCACCTCACGAAGAACGCAAACAGGGTCGCCCACACCAGCACGACGAGCGCCACGCCCCACCACAACTTGGGCAGCTTCTCCGTCGACAGCTCGGCCTCGCGCAGCTGGGCTTCCCACAGCGGCTTGGGCGTGAGCCGCGTCACCAGCGCAATGCCCAGCGGCACGATCACCAGGTCGTCGAGCTGGCCGAGCACCGGGATGAAGTCGGGGATCAGGTCGATCGGGCTCAGCACATAAGCCAGCACCGCAATCGCCACCAGCTTGGCGCTGCGCGGCGTCTGCGGGTGCTTGAACAGCTTCCACAGCGCGACCACGTAGGTGGCGAGCCGGGCCGCGTTGGCAGCGCGCAGCAGCTTGCCGACTTTGAAGATCATGAAGCGTTCCTTGTGATGTGCGTGCGATCGATCGCGCCGAGGGCACGCACGCCTTTCTCGATTCTGGCGTCCCAGCCATAGCCCCCGCTCAGGCGCAGGCAATTCGCGTACTTGCGCTCGAAGGCGTCTCCGCAGCGCTTCAAACCTGACGATGCGTCTGCGTGGGCAGCAATGCCACGCCCACGCGCGAGATCTTGCCGTCTTGCATCTCGCTGACCTCGAAGTACGCGCCGTGCCATTCGAGGCCGTCGCCAACTTCATGGCCTCGCGCCAGCGTCTCCGTCATCCAGTCGCACAGCGTCGGCCATTCGTGCTCGGGCATCGGCAGCTTGAAAAAGGCGAACACATCTGCGAGCGGCAGCGACGCATCGAGCGTCAGCCGGCCCATCACCGGGCCTTTGCCGGGCGCCGGCTCTTGCGGCGGTTCGATCACGCGCAGGCGCTTGGCCACCCACGACAGCGTCGTGCCCTGCAGCAGCAGCGAGGCCATCACCACGGCAAAGGCGACGTTGAAGAAGCGATAGCTGTCAGGCAACTGCGCGAGCAGCGGGAACAGGGCCAGCACGATGGGCACCGCCCCGCGCAGGCCCACCCAGCCGATGAACAGGCTCTCCCAGCGCGTGAAGCGCAGCGGCAGCAGGCACAGCCACACTGCCAGCGGGCGTGCAACGAACATCAGCGTGGCCGCCACCGCGAGCGTGGGCCACAGCGCCTCGACCAGATGATGCGGCGAGACCAAGAGGCCCAGCAGCAGGAACAGCGACGCCTGCGAGGCCCAGGCAAAACCGTCGAGCGCCGATGAGGCAGCGTGGGCTGCGTCTTCGGCCCGCGCGCGCACGACCACGCCGAACAGGTAGACCGCGAGAAAGCCCGAGCCTTCGAGCAGGCCCGCGGCCGAGAACACCACCACGCCGCCCGACACGATGATCAGCGACAGCAAGCCGCTGTGCGCCGCGGTCAGCTCGAGCTTGCGCGTGACGCGGCGCAGCAGCCACGACACGCCGGCACCGCCCAGCAGACCGCAGGCCGCACCGAAACCGGCCTGGCGCACGAGCAGCCACAGCACCTCGCCCGGCCCGGCCTTCGACTTGATGACCTCGATCAAGGCCAGCACCAGAAAGACGGCCATCGGATCGTTGAGGCCCGACTCCATCTCCAGCGTGGCCGACACGCGCTCGTTCAAACGCAAGCCGCCTTGCCGCAGCAGCGAGAACACCGCCGCCGCGTCAGTGGAGCCGACGATGGCGCCGAGCAGCAGGCCATAGCGCCAGTCGACATCCATCACCGCCATGGCCACCGCGCCGACCATCGCCGCAGTGAGCAACACGCCGACGGTGGCCAGCGTCAACGCAGGCCGCAAGCCGGCGCGAAAGGTCTTCATCGTCGTGCCGACGCCGCCTTCGAGCAGGATGATCGCGAGCGCCGCGTTGCCCACCCAGGCCGACAACAGCGAGTTGTCGAAGCGCACGCCGCCCGGGCCGTCGACACCGACCAGCATGCCCGCTACCAGAAACACCAGCAGGAAGGGCAAGCCCAGCCGCGCAGACACCACACCGGCGAGCAAACTCACGAACACGAGCAAGCCCGCGGCCAGCAAGAGCAGGTTGAAGGAGTGCATGTGCCGAGCACGGTAGCAGAGCACGCCCATTCGAGTGGGGTACCACCCTTCGCTCCCTAAGGGTGGGGATGTGAGGGTCGACTCGCCAACCTATAACCCGCAGATGCTTGACCTCGGCACTGCACGTTCACAGGCCCGACAGATTGGAAACCTGGCGCTGCTGGCGGCGACTGCGTTCCTGTCGGCCTGCGCCAGCATCGGCGGTGCCGAGTGCGGAAGCCTGACGCACACGAACTGCGCGCTTGCATCCGCGCAGGCTGCATCGGCCTCGGCGGCACTGGCCGCGCCCACCAAGACGCGCGCCACCTTCTCGGCGGGCGGCGAACGCGGCAACCCCCGGGTGCTGATGTTCCTCGCCTTGTCGGGCGGCGGCTCGCGCGCGTCCTATCTCTCGGCCGCGACCATGCTGCAGTTGCAGACGCTCTACCCCGACGTCGACCTGCTGAACGAAGTGGACGTGATGTCGTCCGTCTCTGGCGGCTCGGTCACCGCGGCGCTGTATGCCGCCTCGCGCGACACGTCGATCACCTCCGAGGCGCTGGCGGCCGTGCTGCCCGCCACCATCGAAGGCACACCGCTCGCATCACGCATCCAGGTCGACCGGCAGAGCAGCGAACTGCGTTGCTCGGCGCCTTTGCAGCCCGACGAGGTGAGCTGGCTGACCACGCAGCTCGAACCCTTGTCGGCCGAGCTGCGCCGGCTCGACAACCTGTGCCGCCAAGCCCACCTGAGCCACTTGCGCGATTGGGAGAAGACTCCGGTGCTCGGCCTCACGAGCCGCGATTACCTGATGCGCTGGTTCGGCAACTGGTTCTGGCCGTCGAACATCGTGCGCTACTGGTTCACCGCCTACGACCGCGGCGACATCATGGCGCAGACGCTGGCCGACAACCTCTACGGCACGCGCTTCATCGGCAAAGACCTGAGCCTGGGCGAGCTGAACCCGACGCGCCCTTACCTGCTCATCAACGCCACCACCGCCGCCGACCAGGACGCACCAGGCATCAACGCCGCCGACGAATACGCCTTCGGCAGCGTGTTCACCTTCACCGAAGAAGACTTCCGCGACCGCATCAATTCCGACATCGGCCGCTATTCATTGGCCCGTGCGGTGATGGCGTCGTCGGCCTTCCCGCTGATCTTCCCGAACCAGACGCTGCAGGACTACCGGCCACCCGCGCTGGAGCGCTACCTGCAGACCGACCGCAATGGCGAGCAGCGCGAGACCAGCAAGCAGTACCTGCACGTCTTCGACGGCGGCAACTCCGACAACCTGGGGTTGAAATCGGTCAAGCGCGCGCTGTTCCAGATGGAAGCCGATGGCAAGCTCACGCACGACCGCATCATCGTGCTGCTGGTCGACGCCTTCACCCGCCCACACGGTGCGAGCCGGCTCGACCCCGACCCGCGCGGTACGCTGGGCTTGCTACTCGACGCGAACGTGAGCGACGCCGTCGATGCGCTGCTGCAGAACAACCGCGCCAAGCTGCTCGGCGAGTTCGACTCGGCGCACCTGCGCTGGACCGATGGCGATTGCAAGCCGGAAACGCGCGAGCTGCCGAGCACGCTGTGCAAGGCGCTGAATCAAAGCGGCCACCCCGACCTCGACCTCACACAGCGGCTGGTCTTCTATCACTTCGGCTTCGAAGACGTGGCGAGGGCGAGCCCGAACGGCGCCGGCCTCAAGCGCAAGCTCGACACCATTCCCACCTCGTTCAAGCTGGCGCCCGCCGACGCGCGGCTGCTCGACGAAGCGGTGCAGACCGTCATCACACCCACCAACCCGTGCCTGCAGCAGATCCGTGCGCTGGTGCTGGCCGACCGTGCAGCGCCCGGGGCGGTGCCCGATGCACGCAAGGTCTGCCAGGAAACCGAAGGCCCGCGGGTCGCTGAAGCGCCAGTTCGCCCTCTCGGCCCTGAGCGGCGTTGAGGTTCAAGGCAACGCGCTGCGCTTCCAGTGCGAGGGCGAACGGGTGACGCTCGAACTCGGTGACTTACGTGCTGGCCCGTGCCGACGATGCGGCGCTGGCCGGTGCAAGCACGACGAGCGCAAGCGACGCGGCCGTGCTCATCGATGCCCTGCCGCGCGATGTGGGTCGTGCACGTCAAAGGCAAGGCCGCCACGCTGGGCGGCACCGCCATTCGCCAGCGCCTGAGAAGCAGCGGCTACATGGACAACAAGACCACCGCCGTGTCCGACCGCTTCACGGCGACGCGCTACGCCAAGCGCTGAACTCGCGCAGCTGCAGCACCGGCCCCGAGGGGATTCGATGCGGCTCCGCGGACGGGGCGCCGATGCGCACTTGGCGCAGGCGCCGCACACCACAACAGCATGATCAGCGCGAGCATCGGCAGGTTCTTCACCAGCGGGCCGCAGTGGTCGATGGTGAGCTCGGGCATGTTGAACGCCGCGGTCGCGGTGTAGCCGAGCACTGCCGCCACTTGCAAGGCAAACGCCCACGGCACCGGGCGCCGCAGGTTCAGCAGCCCGAGCGAGATGTTCAGGCTGCAGGAGAACACCAGTGCGGCCAGGCCCCAGCGGCCTTCGAAGCCGCAACGCGCGAGCAGTGTCAACACGCCCGATTCTTGCGGCAGCATGGCGCTGATGAGCGCGGTGTAGAGCCACATGAAGGCGAGCGAGCCGCGCGCCATGGCCGCCATCGCGGGGCTCAGATGCACGCGCAGGTCGACCAGCGGCTCGGGTGCACTGATGGCCAGGCCTTGCGCCATGCCTGTCGGCAGGCGGCCGAGCAGGCGAGGAGCAGCGTTGTCGATCGGCACGCTGCCGCGGTCGAGCATGCGGATGGTGTCGCGGCAGAACACCTTTTGCGGAATCGCTTCGGCCAGCCACGCCATCGCTCGCATCGCCGGCATGGGCATGGGCAGCCACAACGCGGCGCCCAGGCCGAGTGCTGCGCGGTAGTGCGTGAGCATCTCGCGGTAGGCCCATGGTTGCGGCCCGCCGAGTTCGAACACCTCCCTCACCTCGCCGCGCCGCTCGATCAGTTGCGCGATCGATTCGGCCAGCTCATACACGTGAATCGGCTGCACCTGTTGCAAACCGCGGCCGGGAAGCGAGATGACGGGCAGGCTCGCCAGCGTGGCGAACAAGGCCGCGCTCTGGCTGCTCGGGCCGTAGACCAGCGAGGGGCGCAACACGGCCCAGTCGATGGGCAGCGAGGCCAGCGCGTCGTCGGCCAGCAGCTTGCTGCGCAGGTAGGGGGTGCTCAGTGTGTCGGCGTCACCGCGCACGCCCAGCGCCGAGACTTGCACGACGCGGCGAACACCCGCCAGCGCCGCACCGCGAAAGAGTTCGATCGGGCCTTCGGTGTGAACGCGCTCGAAGCTCTGGCTGCGCGACGCCATCAGGATGCCGACGCAATTCACGACCGCTTCGATGCGCTCGGCACGCAACCGCGCGGCCCACTCGTCGGGGCTGCGGCGCTCCATGTAGTCGACATGCATCGCATGGCGCCCATCGACCGCACTGCGTGCACCTGCTACCACCCCATGGCCGCGCGAGCGCAGCGCATGCACCACCGCGTGCCCGACACAGCCTGTCGCACCGCAAACGAGAACTCTCATGATGGCCTCCTGTCGTTGCCAGCAGCGTCGCAGGCGCCGCCTGCACATTCGCGCATGCGCCTGGCCATGCGCCGCGCCCGGCACTCGCGGATCGCGTTGATCAGCGGTGCCGCTGCACGCGAGATCGGTTGGCGGTGCCGTGCAAACGCGCGATAGCCCGCTTCGGACAACGCACGCAGCGGCGCCCACGCAGTGGGCCGAAACACCCAGCCGAGGCCCACGGCTTCATACGCCAGCCGCAGCACCTGCACACCGCTGATCACTTGCCCGTCGGCACGACGCGCATGGATCTCGGCATTCATCGCCGCGAGCGTGGCGCCATAGGGCGCGGGGTCGAAGCCGGGCGCAGCGATGTCGACGAACTGGAGCTTGCCTTCATGGTTGCGCGAGCGTAGGTGATCCATCTCCAGCGAGCACACCGCGCAACCGGCGTCGTACAGCAAGGTGAGTGGGTAGACAGCGCTCATGATCCATCCAGTTATTTCAGTAAAAACAGAAATACAAAGTCAAAAAAGGGGCCCGCTCATGGACCCAGCAGATGGGCCGGCGTGATCTCGGGTTCGGCCACCTTGATTTGCGCTTCGCCTGCGTCGCGGCCGAGCAGCTTCTTCACCTTGGCGCCCAGCTTGAGCACCTTGGACAAGGTGTCCGTGTCGAGCCGCAGCATCTCGTCGCTCCAGGCGGTGAGGGTCTGCAGAAACTCCAGCGTTTCGCGCATGCGCAGCTTGGCTTCGGCCGGGTCGCGGCTGACGGCCGGGTCGGCCAGCAGCTCGGTCAACACCTCGATGGTGGGAGCGATTTCACGCCGCTGGCGCTCGCGGACGATGGTGCGGAACAGCTCCCACACATGGGTCGAGGTTTCGAAGTGATCGCGCCGGTCACCGGCGATGTGCACCAGCTTCACCAGGTTCCAGCCTTGCAGCTCGCGGATGCTGTTGCTCACGTTGGACCGGGCCACGCCGAGCGTGTCAGTGATCTCTTCGGCGTGCATCGGGCGGCCGGTGATGTACAGCAGCGCGTGGATCTGCGCGACGGTGCGGTTCACACCCCAGCGGGTGCCCATTTCGCCCCAGTGGAGGACGAAGCGGGAGAGGGTTGGGGAGAGGTCCATGGGGGTCACTTTATGGTTGTCGTTTATTTCTGTCAATACAGAAATTTATGATTGGATATTACCGCCTCCTTCGTCCGCCTCTACCCGTTCGGGCTGAGCCCGTCGAAGCCTGGCTCGCATGCCACCACCCGTTCAGGCTGACCCTTCGACGGGGCTCAGGACAGGGTCCGCCTGCGGCGGATCGAAGCCCCGTGCCGGCTGACGCGTACTTCTTGTTCACTGCGTGAGGCCGCGTCGGGATATGCCCCCGACAGGGCAGTAACTTTGGTGTTCGCATAACTTCGCTGCGCGAAGTGAGCGCCCCCCCGGCTGCGCGAACTTTCGCTTCCCCGAAAGAAAGTCACCAAAGAAAGGGGGACCCGACGGAGGCGGTCGGCCTAGGGCCGACTGCTCTGCGGTACTCGGTGTTTGGGGCCCGCGCCCAACTCACTTCGTTCAGACAAACGGCGCGAAGTCAGTTCACGAAGCGTGCTGCGCACGCGGCCCCAAACCCCTGCGCTCCTCGACGCCTCCCACGGGGCCCAAGAGCAATGCGTCGTTCGGCTTCGCCGAACATTCCATCCACGCCTCGCTTCGCATCGGCGCAGTCAAAGGCGATGCGCAGCGAGCCGAGCGGTGGGGTAAGTTGAACAGGTGTGCCGTGGTCCGGGCCAATGACTTGGTGACAAGTCGCGGAAGGAAGCAACCCGAAGCGGTAGAGCAAAGTGGAGAGCGTCTTTGCTTTGGTTACTTTCATTTGACGCGACAAATGGTCGCGCAGCGGGGGTTCGCTCAATTCGCGCAGCGAAGTTATGCGAACACCAAAGTGACTCGCCCGCCGGGGCGATTACCCGGCACACCCGCCGGTAGGCAGAAGAAACACCGACGCGGAGCGCCACAAATCACCCAGCCGAAACGATCCACCCCTCCAACAAATCCACCCCCACCGGCATCCCATAACAAGACCGAAGATTCCCCCAAGCAGCCTGCAAAAGACACAACACCGAATCCAACGAATCACCCGAAGCATCCGCCACCAACCCATCCCTCTGCGCATGCGACACCCGCAGCCGCAACCCGAGCCGCGTCCGCCCCTGCTCCAAGCCTTCGACCAAATCCTTGCGGGCAATCAACCGCTCGGCCGTCTGCTTCGCCTTGTCATCGCTCTTGTACGACCGATGGCCAATCACCTCGCGCGCCAGCAAGCCCGGGTAGCCCTCGAGCGCCACCCGCTGTACATCCCCTGCATGCAAACCCGGCAAATGCACACCCGCGTCGAGCAGCAGCGGCACGCCCGCATGCATCATGTAAGCCACCGGCGGGTTGACCCATTTCATCGACGGCGACGCACCCGCCGGCCCATCGCACACGCGGTGCGCAAACTTGGAACCCACAGGCCGTGCATTGCAGAACGCCGAGAAGGTGTCGCGAATCTCCTCGCGCGTGAGCGCGGTGTAGTGCCGCATCAACGGCAACCACTCGCGCGGCCAGCCCAGCGTCTCAACCAGCTCACGTGGCAAACCAAAAGGGAAGTCACATGCCGCGAGCCACGGCCCCGGCGTGCGCAGCCATGCCGAGAACCCTTCGAAGCTCTCGTGCGACTCCACGCGCGCCAGGCGCAGCACGCCGCGCTCCAGCGCACCGAGCGCCACCGTGATGGGCTTGCGCCGTGTCGGGCGGCTGGTGAAGTCGATGCCAGCGAGCAGAAGCACCGCGCTCATCCCCACGCGAGGCCGACCACACCGAGCGCGATGCAGGCGGCACCGGCGATGCGCAGGCCACGCTCGCCTTCGCCCAGCAGCTTGCCGCCGAGCAGCGCGGCGAACAACATCGAGACCTCGCGCGCCGGCGCCACGTGCGAGAGCGGCGCGAGCTTCACGGCATAGAGCACCAGCACATAGGCCAGCGGGCTCACCGCGGCGATCAGCAGCGCGTGCTTCCACTGTGCGTGGCACGCCTCCTTGAAGCGCGGCCAGTCGCGCAGTGCGGCCGGCAGCATGAAGGGAATGCGCGCGAAGTTGCCGAAGTAGTCGATCAGCACCGGCGAGATCAACCACACCTTTACCGAGTAGCCGTCGATGAGCGTGTAGCCCGAGATCAGCAGGCCGGTGACCGCGCCATACGCGAGCCCTGCCCTCACCCGCAGGCGCTGAGCGGGGTCGTGCGCCTTGGCCCAGAGGCCGGGACCGCCGGCAATGAGGAAGACGCCGCCGGTGATGGCCAGCACCCCCATCACGCCGAGCCCGGTCATCGACTCGCCGAGCAGCAAGAGCGCGCCGAACGACGCCACCAGCGGGCCGGTGCCACGCGCCACCGGGTAGACCACGGTGAGGTCGCTGGCCGCATAGCCGCGCAGCAGCACGTTGAAGTAGGCCAGGTGCGTGATGCCGCTGGCGACGATGAGGCCCCACTCCGCCCAGCCCCAGCGCGGCACGGCGTCCCACCCGGCCCAGATGCCGACCGGCGCCCACACCACCACGATCATCATCGCGATCAGCAGCACGAAGCGGCTGTCGCCGCCGGCCTTCTTGGCCACCACGTTCCAGAACGCGTGCAACAGGGCGGCAACCAGAACGAGGCTCAGGGCGGACAAGGACATGAAGCGCTCGATTGTGCCCGCGCCAGCAGGGCCGGCGAGCCGGGCGACGCAGCACATTCCTCAGCCATCCTCCGTTCGCCCTGAGCCTGTCGAAGGGTGCGCCGTGCACTGCGCTGGCTTCGACAAGCTCAGCCCGAACGGAAACTGGGTACTGCTGGGCGCGGGTGCGAGGCGTGAGAGGTCAGTTCTTGCCCCGCGTCTGCTGGAGCAGAAAGGCGTAGGTGTCCGCAGCCTCTTCGTCCTGCTGGTTGCGCGTGGAGCCGACACCGTGGCCTGCATCGAAGTCAACCCGCAGCAGGATCGGTTTGCCGGAGCGAGTGGCCGCCTGCAAGCGCGCGGCCATCTTGCCGACGTGAAACGGCGCCACGCGCGGGTCGGTGACGCCGGTGGTGAGCAGCACGGCGGGGTAGCGCGTGCCGTCCTTCACGGCGTGGTAGCTGTCGATGCTCTTGAGCGCGCGGTAGCCTGCCGGTTCGGAAATGGCACCCCACTCGGGCTCTTCGGCGAAGCCATTCTGTTCGGCCACATAGCGCAGCGGGTTGGACCAGCCGACGCCATCGATCACGGCGGCAAACAGATCCGGCCGCTCGGTCATGGCGCGGCCGACAGCGATGCCACCTGCAGACCGGCCGCCAATCGCCAAGTGCTGCGGCGACGTGAACTTCTTCTTGCACAGGTCTTCGCAAACTGCGATCAGGTCATGCCACGTGTTAGGCTTGTTAGCCAGTTGCCCGGCCTTGTGCCACTCGCGCCCGTATTCGCCGCCCCCACGCACGTTGGCATAGCCGACGATGGCGCCCGCGTCGATGAGCGCCAGCGTGCGCCCGGCAAACGACGGCGTGTAGGCCGCCGCACCATAGGAGCCGTAGGCCGATATCCAGGTGGGCGCGCGGCCGTCGAGCTTGAGCCCCTTCTTGTAGATGAGGCTGTAGGGGATCTGCGTGCCGTCCTTGGCGGTCGCGAAGAAGCGCTTGGCTTCATACGCACTGACATCGATGGGCGGCTTGGGCGTGAGGCCCGTGTCGGCCACGGCCCCGTCCGCAGAGACCGACCACACCCCCGCCGGATCGAGCCAACCCGACAGGCCGATCAGCACCCCGCTCTCCAAAGGCGTCGCATAGACCGCGCGGATCGTTCCGTCGAAGGGCAAGGCGATGTGCGTGAGCCGGTCATCGCGGCCAAGCCGGCGCAAGGCGCTGATGCCGCCATCCATCATCTGCAGGTAGAGGCCGTCTTGCGCTCGCGTGATGTGCTCGATCACCAGCGGCCCCTGCGGCACCACCTCGGTCGCTGTCTTCAGGTCGGGTGCGAAGGCCGAAGTTCTGACCACCCGGCCGCGCGGCGTACCCTTGTTGACAAGCAGGTAGAGCTGCTCGCCGTCGAGCTCGACATCGGTCACCTCGTCTTCGAAGCCAGCCACCGGCACCCACTTCGCGCGGCCCGCCGCCGCATCGGCCACCGGGGCGATGAACAAGCGCGATTCGCGACGCACGTCGGCCAGTGTGAGCACCACATGCCGAGCCCCCGGGAACACGGTGACCGACGGCGTCTGGATGCGCTCGTACTCCACACCGGCCACCAGGCCGCGCTTCATCAGGATCGGGTCAGACGCCGGGTCGGTGCCCAGCTGGTGGAAACGCAACTGGCTGTCGAGGTAGCGCTCGGGGGTGTTGATCACGCCGGTGAGCTGCGTATAGAAAAAACCGGAGCCATCGTCGAGCCACTGCGGGTTGGCGCCTTCGGTGTCGGGGATCTGCTCGGCCAGGTCGCCGCCATCGGAGACCGCCATGATGTGCAGCGTCGAGTCTTCGCTGCCGTCTTTCGACAGGCCGTACGCAACGTATTGCCCATCGGGCGAGGCAGACCACCAGTCGAGCGAGACGTGCCCCACCGGCCCGCCCATCGTCGTCGGGTCGATCAGCACGCGGTCGCTCCCGTTCTGCCGGACAAGGAGCTTGAAGCCGTTCGAACCCAGCGGGCGCTGCTGAAAGAAGGTGAGCCCGCCGGCACGCTGCACCCAGGCGGTCAAGGCCGTGTCGGCCGACAGCTGCCGTATCCGCTGGAGCAGGCCCTCGCGAAGCGGCAAGGCATCGAGCACCGCACGGGTGTAGTCGTTCTGCCCTTTGAGGAACGGCAGCCACTCCGGGTCTTTGCCGCTTTCCATCCAGCGATAGGGGTCGCTGAGCGTCTCGCCGAAGTAGGTGTCGCGAACCACCTCGACCCGCGCCACCGGAGGCGCCGGCACACGTGGGCCGGTCTTCGCAGCCAACAGGTTCTTCGAGCCGAGCAGCATGGCGAGGGCGCCGGAGCTGCGGGCAAGGAATTTGCGGCGGGTTGCCCGTTGGGTCATGTCAGCTCCGTTGTCGTGCTTGCTGAAGGCAGCCCGTGCGGCTACTTCACTCGATCGCCGTACTTGATGGTCGTTAGTTTGCCGGCCTCGAACTGCAGCGAGGTCATGAACTGGCCGCGGCCGGGGTTGTAGGTCCAGTCGTCTACGTTCTGGCAGGCGTTGACGTTGATGACCGTTGAATTGGGCGAGCTGGCCGTCACCGCCGGCTCGATGGGTTTGCAGAAGGTGTCCTTCACCACCGGCTCGCCGCACTTCTGCAACACCGAGGCCTTCGATTCACCGAGGTTCACCAGGTCGTTCTTGCAGCGGAACGAAGTGGTTTCGGCCGAAGCCGACGCGATGGCGAAGACGGCCAGCAAGGCCGCGCAGAGGCGGGGAATGCAAACTGATTTCATGTCCAACCCTTCCTGATGAATGCGGCCGCAAATCGCTTGGGGGCCGACGCCATTGAGCCAGAGAGGCATCGCCGCCTTGCGGTCGATCGCCGTACGCAAAGGTTCTCTGCGCCGAGCGGTGTGCGACCTTAGCGCGGCTTGGTTGCGCGCCACTTCTGTGGGGGTATGTAGACCGCCTGGGCGTCATTCCCCTTCCGATGAATGAACTACCTCAGCCAGACCGGTTCAGACAGCCGGCACAAGAATGGCCATCGTGATCCGGGACACGCAAGTGAGCTGGCCCTTCTCGTTCGTCATCTCGATCTGCCACACCTGCGTGGTGCGCCCCACGTGAAAGGGTTTCGCGACACCGGTGACCCAGCCTTCGCTCACGCTGCGCAAGTGATTCGCGTTGATGTCCAGCCCCACCGCACGGTGCCCCTCGGGCGCCGCGAAGTGCGCGCCGCAAGAGCCGAGCGTCTCGGCCAGCACGACCGAAATGCCGCCGTGCAAGATGCCCGCCGGCTGCTTGGTGCGCGCGTCTACCGGGCAGCGCGCACGGATGAAATCGCCACCGACTTCCAGGAACTCGATGCCGAGCAGCTGCACCGTGGTGTTGACGTGGATTGCGGTGAGGGTCTCCACCGAGACGGGTTGCTTCCAGATGGCTGTCATGGGTCCGAGCAGGTCGTTGCGGTTCCCGGAGTTTGGCAGACAGCTTGGGAGCGCGCCCTCCTCATCTCATCTCCCTTCACTCGCCTTTGGGGAAGTCCGTCGACACGCTCAGCTGCTCCCACATCGCCGTTTCCTGCGCGACGAACGCGTGCTTGTCGCGGATCGTCTGCACGGTGTCTGTGCCGAGCGGCAGGCGCAGCGGCGGGTTGCTCATCTCCACCAAGGCCAGCAGGGCTTGCGCGAGGCGTTGCGGGTCGCCGGGCTGGTTGTGGTTGATGCGCGTGGCGGCGCTGCGCACCTGGCCGGCGGTGGCTGCATAGTCGTCGAGGATGCGCGGCGACACGGTGAGCGATACCTTGTCGAGAAAGTCGGTGCGAAAGTAGCCCGGTTGCACCGTCGTGGCATGGATGCCGAGCGGCGCCAGTTCGGCACGCAGCGCCTCGGTCAGGCCTTCCACGGCGAACTTGGTCGAGCAGTAGACCCCGAAGCCCGCGCTGGACTGGTAGCCGCCAAGCGACGAGATGTTGACCACGTGGCCCTTGCGGCGCTTGCGCATGGCCGGCAGCACGGCACGCGTCACGTTGAGCAGGCCGAACACGTTGGTCTCGTACAGGCGGCGCACTTCATCGGCTGTGCTTTCTTCCACGGCACCGAGCAGCCCGAAGCCGGCGTTGTTGACCAGCACGTCGATGCGGCCGAAACGTGCGAGGGCGATCTCGGTGGCATGGGCAGCCTGGGCCTCGTCGGTCACGTCGAGCGCCACGGCGAGAAACGCATCGCGGTCGCCGAAGCGCTGCACGAGCGAGGCCGTGTCTCGGGCCGTCGCGACGACCGCGTCGCCATGTGCCAGCGCAGCCTCCACGATGCGCGCACCGATGCCGCGCGATGCACCGGTGATCATCCAGACGCGATTGAAATCTTGGGTCGAAGCCATGGGGTTTCCTTTCGGGAGCAGTTGGTGTGAAGGCAATGTAGGTCGGCGATTCGCACCCGAATAGCCGTCAGTCACTGGCTTCATACGCAAGCAGATCGTGATAATCGAAGCACCGTATCAGGAGCATCCGAATGGCCTTCAACGAACTGCGCGCCATCTCCACCTTCGTCAAGGCCGCCGAACTGGGCAGCCTGCGGCAGGCGGCTGCGGCACAGGCAATCACGCCGCAGGCGGCAAGCCAGGCGCTGTCGCAACTCGAGGCCCACCTGGGCGTGCGCCTCTTCCATCGCACCACACGCCGTCTGAGCCTCACCGAAGAAGGCAGCCGGTTCATCGAGGCCGCCCAGCCGGGCCTCGCGACCTTGCAACGTGCCTTGCACGGCGCGCGGCGCGGGCGCGAAGAGATCGCCGGCCCGCTGCGCATCGTGGCGCCGCGCTCGATCATGATGGACGGGCTGTGGCCGGTGATCGAGGAGTTCTGCCACCTGCACCCCGAGGTCGAACCCGACGTACAGCTCGACGACCGCATCGGCAACTGGGTCGAAGACCGCGTGGACGTGGGCTTTCGTGCCGGCCCGCAACCGACCGGAGGCGTGATCGCGCGCCGCCTGTTGACGCTGCAGCTGGTGGTGTGCGCGTCACCCGCGTACCTGGCCCGCTTCGGTGTGCCCACGAGCATCGATGACCTGGCGCACCACCGCTGCAGCGGCTTTCGCCATGCGTCCACCAACAAGGTGATGCCGTGGGAATTCAAGGTAGGCGAAGAAGTCGTCTCGCGCCACATCGCTGCGGCGGTGTGCGCCAACGACACCGAGTTCGAAGCGCGCGCCGTGGTCGCCGGCCAGGCCATCGGGCAGCTCATCGGCATGACCGCGGCACCGCTCATTCGCAGCGGCCAACTGGTGCCGCTGCTCACGCAGCATGTGGCCGACCACCTGGGTCTGTACGTGTACTACGGCAGCCGAGTCGCATTGCCGGCGCGTGTGCGGGCCTTCATCGACCTGGCGGTGGAACGGGTGGCGGGCAACACGCAACTCTTTCTGCAGCCGCACGAGCTGGCGGCGGCGCCGAGCAAGCGTCGGCGAACCAGACGGGCATGACGGTTCCTCTTGAGAAAGATGCCCCGCATGGCGAGATCCGTTCGGGTTGAGGCACCCAAATCTCCGTTCGGGCTGACGGATCCCCATCTCCGTTCGCCCTGAGCCTGTATTCCGATCGCCCTGAGCTTGTCGAAGGGAGGGTGCGCCGTGCACTGCGCTGACTCCCTTCGACAAGCTCAGGGCGAACGGGGAATACAAGTTCGGCCAAAAGCCCGACAGCCCTCCATGGCGATTACCCCGCAGCCTCGGGGCGTCCGGGCAAAGTGGCGCAAAGTGATTCGCCGGTCATCACGCAGCCGGCAACTCACAACAACACAACACCAGTCGGAGTAGGAATGCCAGTCACCCAGCACCCCCTCCACAGATCCGTACGTGCGGGACTACCGCATACGGCTCCTGCCTTGGGTCGTGACGATCAAACGCTGGTTCGGGTAAGGGTGGCATATGC
>Ga0307515_10003270_pt1 | contig 34266 bp, 40 predicted proteins | sample 17_EM_MG_FD_194513 | JGI IMG/M metagenome (GOLD analysis project Ga0307515, IMG submission 194513) | Populus trichocarpa ectomycorrhiza microbial communities from riparian zone in the Pacific Northwest, United States - 17_EM | ecosystem: Host-associated > Plants > Roots > Unclassified | place...
TTTTCCCAGAGCAAGCCCAAATCAAGTTGGTGGCCGATTCCATCGGTTGCCATCACGACGAAGTTGGCGTGATAGGTCAGGTCAGCGCTCCGAACCTCCAGGAGGTCGCCCAGGTTGATCTTGTCGGCGAGCCGCTTGAAGAAGCCGAGGCCTTTGATGGTCTCCACGGTTTCATCAGTTCGCAAGGTGTAGTGATGATGCCGGCGAACGAAGCTCGCATCGTGAAAGCGGCTCGGGTCTGCCTTCGGCATCATCCCAGGCGCGACGGTCGGTTCGGTGGTTGCTTCAGTCTTCTGTAAGGTTGCAGTTGCCATGTTCACAAAATCCTGTTGAGGGCGCTAAGCCCCTGTTCGATGTTCTTCACGACGGGCAGCAGCGCCTTGACGCGCGTCAGGCCGTCACCCGCGCCGCGGGAGCGATTGCCGAAGAATGCCTTGGGATCAGCCTTCGCTGCTTCCTGAAGCTCTGTAATCTCTTTGGCGGCCTGCTCGACCCAGCTCAGTGGCGCGGGCTCGTGTTTCAATTCCAGAACGTGTGCGCTCTTACTCACTGCTCGGTGTTCCTTCTGATGGCTGGCTGTTGGATGGCGCGCCAGCATTGCCAGTGGTGACAGGCGCAGCTTTCGGGAGTGATGCTTCGATCAGGCCAAGTTCTTCAGCTTGAAGTGCAGCGTTCGATTCCCAGGCGTGAGGGTCATCGCGTCGGAGCTGGCGGATTTCCTTCAGACGCATGTCAGCGTCAGATGCGGGCGACGGTACAACGGAGCCGGCCGCTGGCTTCTCGCCCAGGCCGGCAGACAGCAAAGCAAGCTCGGCTGCCTGCATCTCCGCGTCATTGTCGTAATCCTGCGGCCATTGCTGGCGGTAACGTCGGATGTCCGCGAGGATCGAGGATGTCTCGTCAGCCTGGACCGGCTCCGGTTGCCACTTGCCCGAATTGATCCTCTCGCGGGCCTCCAGGCCCTGATCGGCGGCAATCGCGGTTACGTCTTCAGCCAAGCCAAGGCGCGTTGCCTGCTGCCGGAATGCCGACAGAAGTTCGGTCTCTTCGCCCGAGCCTGTGTAATCCAAGCCCCACTGAATGAGACCGTCGATCTTGTCCGCCGGCACGCCGGCCGTATCGAGCAGCTTCACGTAATGCGCGGCAACCGAGTGCCACTGCGGCGGAACGGTCGCGAGGATCTTGTGCAGGTTCATTGGGCCACTGCCCGACGACGAGGAACCCGCCAGATGTCAAAGTTGACGCCCCCAATCGTCTCAAAGCGGCGACGCGCCTTCCATCGCTTCAAGACCGTCTCAGCTACGCGCTCGGTCGGCTGAACTGAAATCAACTGGCAGCCCGCGCCTTCGATCTCGCGCCTGAGCCAGAACAGGGCAGCACTACCAGGCCGGGCAGCCATCACGAACGGCGCGTAAACGTCCGAACCGCGCTTCGCCAGCACACTGACAGGATGCCAGTTCGATAGACTGAACGAAAAGAACGTGCCGTCGCCAGGCTTGATGATACGGAAGCCGTCCTCAGCAAAGAACGGCTGCAACACGCTGTGGAGCGCCGCGGCTCCCAGGCTTGTCGGGACGTGCGCGAGCGTTGAATGCAAGGCGTGGGGATCCGTGCGCATCAGAGGCCCTCAGGAGCCGACAGAGAGAGGCTTTGCAGAACCGCACGCCTGACGAAGGCGGACACGCTAAGCAGCTCACGGGCCGCCTCAGCCTCGATGCGAGCATGCATCGCGGGCGGCGCGCGGAAGCTCACAGGCTTTCCGACCATCTCGCAAATCTGATCTTCGCGTTCGCTATCGTCGCTCATCGCGGCCTCCGTGTCGCAAGCAAATCAATTCGCTTACATTACGGGCGCGGTCGCTTTCGTCGCAAGTAAATTTGTGCGTAGTATTGTACGTCGATAGACCTTGATAGACACAACACCCAATATTTATTGGGATAAATGCGCGTTTGTGGCGGAAAGACTTTCCGCCGATCAGGTAGGTCCAGGCTTACACGCCTTCGAATCTCCATGCATTTGCATCTAATTAGCTCCGGGTGAAATTATCGCGGTCGCTTGCTACGCGGCGCTTTCCCGCTCCGTCGCCGATTTTATTTTGCGGGAGCGGTGACAGTGTGGATCAGCAGCGCAAATCCAATCTCTCCAACCGCTGTTTACGGGCATTTTCACGCGTCCTGAATTTGGAACGCTAAGGATCACTAAGGAGGCGTACGCCATGGGACATGACGGGACATTTCCGGACTTTGTCCCGGACATTCAGACGGGACGGACAGGGACACCACCCTATAGGGGTGTCCTGATGTCCCGTTTGTCCCACCGGGAGATTGGTTCGTCGGAGGAACCAATTCCTCATGCCACCAGCCAGATCAATTCCTGGCCTCCCTTAAGCTCACCGCCGATCAGACTGGCGTCTAGCGCCTGCTTGAAGTTTCTGGCCCATGCCTTTCGTTCAGCCTCGGTGCGGTCTCCCTCCCCGTTGCTGACGTAGCGCTGGTTGTGGACTGCCCTGGCGAGATTGACAGGCACCGCCTTGACCGTTGGCCCGTCCCCGCTGACGCGGTGGTCAGTGCCGGCTTCCAGCACAGCGGCGGTGACGGCCTCGTGGACGAGTTTGAGGCCCTTGGTCCATTTGCTGGCGCGGCGGGATGGTTCTGCATCTACCTCTTCACTGCTCACGATGTTGACCGTGATCGGATCGCCGTCCTCGTCAGTACCGAACGTGTGAACCTCTGACTTGAACGAAAACAGTGGCCCCTCGGGCGCGTCGTTCGCATGCGAAACGGTAGCAGTCCGGATATCGGTCCCCGAGAGCATCACCATCACGTCAACGTCGCCCAGGATCGCGTTTGATCCTCTAGCGCCCTTGCCCTCGTCCTTGCCGGTGTGGCCGATCAGCGCCACATGCGCACTCGTCGCATTCTTGATGCGCTGCACACTGGCAAAAACCGCGCCTTGGTCCTTTGCTGAATTTTCGTCCCCGCCGGCCGCGGCTATCAGCTTTGCAAACGTGTCGAAGATCACCAGGCCGATCGGCAATCCAAGCGCTTCTTCGGCTTCCTGAATTGTTGCGGTTATTCTCTTGACGTTGCGAGGATCCACCATATCGCCGACAACCACGATCGGCGGCGGGCTAAGACCAAGCTTGGCAACATGCGCCAGTATGCGACGGCGAACGAGGTCCGCGCGCTCAAGTGCGAAGTAAACAACGCCCCATGCGCCTTTGCTGCTGTAGCCGTGCCAGTCGAGATTTGCAGCCACACAGATTGACGCCTGCGCTAGTAAAGCAGATTTGAGGGCCTTCGGCGGTGCAATCCAGGCAGAGGACTCCCCGCGCGCGAATATGCCCTTTATCAGCCAGTCCTTGGCGGGCGGCATCGCCGACATCTCGGCAACAGTCTGGAACTTGTACCCCTGCGCCGCCCGGTTGCGCTCGCGCTGTATATCGTGAAGTTCTAGAACCTTGTTTTCAGCTGGCGTCATTCGAACCGCCATTCTGAGAATAGAAGACGGAAGCCGCGTAGACAGGGACTTGTTCCAGGGCGAGCACGTCCGCCCATGCCTGTTCCGGCGATATCCATCCGTTTTTAAGCGAGATACCAATCTCGTCTATTTCGGCCTGCACCAAACGAAGCCCAAGGCTCATCGACCGCAAGCGGGCCAGCAACCAGTCCCTACGGTTGGCGACGTTATGTGCGCTCGGCAGTGGTTTAAGCTCAACGCCTACGCTGGCGCGGGCCTCCGATGACAATTGAGGTACCTTCATGCAGCACGCCCGATCAGAAGGCCCCAAGTCTCGAGCTGTGAGATTGCCGCGTCCAGGCCGGTAGCAATGGCCACGGTGGCGCCGGCCGCTTCCATCGCTGCAATCGCTTCAATTTGCTTGGCAGTTGGTCGACCGTCTTCCGCTTTGAGTTCCAGGCCGTAGGTATGGCCCTGCCGAATGGCGATGATATCGGGGACACCGGCAGTGACGCCAAGTCCTTTCATGATCGCGGCCTCGATCGGCTTGCGCTTGCCGCCGTTCGGAACGTGAAACGCAAACGTCCCCGGTGCCTTGCGCACCTTCAGGTGCTGGAAAACCGCCCGCTGGATCAGATCCTCAGGCCTCGCCCCGCTCATCCTCATTTCAGCACCTCGGGAACGGAGATGCGGTCGACCGCGGCGCCAATGGGCGACGATGCGATGCCGAACTTGTCACGCTTCAGGGCGTGCGCGATTTGCTGAATCGGCACGCCGTTCTGCAGGGCCAAGCTGATCGCAATCGCAGCATCGCTCATCAACACGTCGAGCATGCTGTTGGCGCGGTCGGCATTCAGGAAGATTTCGCCGATCCGGCCGTCGTCGTAGAATCCGACAGTCATCTTGACGCTGATGCCGTCGCGCTCAAACTCCTGCGTCTCATTCCGGCGCTTTTGGGGAAGAGGCTGACGTGTCATCGGCCGCCCTCCCCGAAAGCCAACTCAGCCACGAGCGAGGCAGTGCTGGGAGGCAGCGCGAAAATCTCGGCAAGGTATTGCGCGCGAAGGGTGTCGAGGCGTATATGTTCGGAATTGATCGCCAGATCAGAATTCCGAAGGTCGGTACCCGTCGCCACGGGACCGGCCTTCTCTGCTTTCAAGGCCATACTTATGCGGCCACCGCAGCAGCGATAACCGCAGCCTTCTGGAATGCCTCAACCTCATCTTCGAACCAGACGACGGCGCGCGCGTCGGGATCAAGTTTGGTCCCCTTCGGGAATTTGCCGTCAGTGATCTTTGTGTACAGCGTGGGCTTCGCCCAGCCGGTTGCTTCAAGTACCGCGGGCAAGCGCATGACCTTCCGAACCATGTAAATCTCCGTACAGCCTTAATGGCCTAAGAGAGACCTAGAGGTTCTTCCGTCCAGATAACCGGAGGGTCTAAATGGATTCTGCGATGCCCGGCGCCTCGGCGAGTTTGGCGAGAACTTTCACGAGGGCACTCTCTGCCGGCAAGCCCTTTGCCTGCCCGCCTTCGATTCGAGCGTTCTTCATTCCGGCCCCCAGGATCAAATTATAGCCGTCTCGACCGGCGCCGGCTTCGCCGTTCTCTCCACCCCATTTCTCATACCAAGAATAGATGGCGCGAGATGTAACTTCACTCTTACTGGCTGGCGACAATGCCTTGTGCAGCTTTTTTGGCAGCTTGCCTGCCACCCACTTAGCTGCCGCTCGCGTATCACCGTCGTCGATGGTCGCCTTCAGATACACTACCGCGGCGATCTTGCCCTTGGCGCTATCCTTGATGGGCGACCCGAGTTGCCCTCCGGCTTGCTTTGGTTGGGTAAGTAGCGGCGAATCCGAAACGTGAAATGCCGCCAGTAATCGTCGCAGTGACGCGGCGGCGGCATCGACCCCATCAAGATAATCAACGACGGATGTCAACGCCAAGATGGCTGCCTCTCTATCAACTCGCGTGGCATCTTCGCCGCCCTTAATGGCGTCGGCCCGCTGGCTCTCAATGAAAGCAAGCGCTTGTTTCATGTTGCGCAGCTGTGCAAGCTTGGACATCAGGTCGTCGCCGCAGTTCGCATGCTCACAACATTGTCGCCGCCCACGGCCTTGCCTTCGCAATAAGCCGCCCAATCGGCCATCATCCGGCGGCGCTTTTCGAGCATGACGCCTCGGTGATAGGCGGCCTTCGTTTTGCTCTTGATGGTGTGCGCCAGCGCCACTTCGGAAAGTTCGTCACCGTGCTCGGTGATATCCATGCACCAATCCTTAAACGTCGATCGGAAGCCGTGAACGGTCGCGTAGTCTGGCGAATAGCCCATGCCCTTGAGCAATTCCGACATGGCTGCATTTGACAGACCGGCGCCTTCCTTGCCGCCGGGGAAAATGTAGACGCCCTCTGTCGGCACTTCTGCGAGCACGGCCAGCGCCTGCTTGATCAGCGGCACAACGTGATCCCGCTTGCGGGCGCCTTTCTTGCCCTTCACACGCGCCGCTGGCACCGTCCAAAGCTTCTCGGTCTTGTCGATCTCCCGCCGGGTAGCTCCGATCGTATCGCCAGTCCGGGCCACGGTCAGAATGGTGAACTCCAGCGCCCGGGCGCTAACGCCTTCCTTGGCGCGCAGCTTCGCCATGAACTCGGGAAGTTCGGCGTAGGGCAGCGCTGGGTAGTTCTCGACAGGTGAAACCTGCGATTTTGGCGCTAGCACCTGATCAAGGTGTCCCCGCCACGCGGCCGGGTTTTCGCCAGTCCGCAGCTTCAGGGCCTTCGCCCGATCCAAGATCTTCTCGATGCGACCGCGGACTCGGCTGGCGGTTTCCGTCTTGTCTTTCCAAATCGGCTCAATGATCTTCATGACGTGCGCCGTTTCGATCATTTGAACCGGCAGCTTGCCAATGACGGGATAGGCGTAGGTCTCGAGCGTTGCCGTCCATTGGTCCGCGTGCTTGGCGCTTTTCCAACCTGCCCGGTGCGCTGAAATGTGGCCCTCGGCGCATTCCTTGAACGTCAGGGTCTTGGCAGTTTCCGCGGCCTGCGCCACCTTCCGGGCTGCCCGCTCGTCAATGGGGTCAATACCGTCCACAACGAGGCTGTAGGCGGCCTCCCGTTTCTTCCGGGCATCCTTGAGGCTGACGAGCTCGAAGTCACCCAGGCCCATCTTGCGGGCGCGGCCGGCCATCATGAACCGGAACACCCAGGCCTTGGTTTTGAAGTCGGAGACCTGCAGATAGAGCCCGCCGCCGTCGCCATACAGGCCCGGCTTAAGGTCGTCTTTCTCGGTGAACTTGACGGAAAGCTTGTTCGTAGGTCGGGCCATCGCATTTCCCTATGTGCAATCCTACGTACAAATATGCGCTAGAACGCACTGGACTGCAATAGACGATTCCGGACTATCGAAACATAAAAAAGCCCCGTAGAATCGGGGTTAGTTGAACTCTATCAGACGGTGCTGGACATGAAAGCGACGGACACCCCTTCCGCCAATCAACCAGCGCCGAGCAATCGGTGACGGTGTACTTCGAAGCATGACAGACACCGCTCCCAATGTCCGCGAAATCGCGGGCGCCGTGATCTTCGACACTTCAGGCAGACTGCTCTTGCAGTTGCGCGATGACATTCCGGGCATCCTTATCCCGGGAAGGTCACGTTGTTCGGTGGTCACCGCGAGGGCGATGAGACCTTTCTGGAATGCGTTGTTCGCGAGATTCACGAAGAGCTCAGCTTCTTCATTCCACCGGAACGGTTTGAACCAATCGCGCAGCGAACGGGCCCGGACAAGGAGGTCCCCGGCGGAATCGTTCGTGCCGAGATTTTCGTCACGCGAGACGTGCCGGTGGACAAGCTGGTCGTTACGGAAGGCAGCTTGAAAATTGTCAGAGTTGATGAACTACGCGAAATCGCCGCGGAACTCACCCCCTCTGCCCTGTTCGGGCTTCGGACTCTGACGCTCATTTAACGACAGCGGCGGCATGCCCGGACGCCGCGCAGCGCCTCCGCCGGGGTCCAGATTCAAAATCGCAAAAACAACCCCATGCAAAGAAAGAATGGAGGCCCCGGCTCGCAACACTCGGGCTGCTTGCGGCCGGGGCACCCGCTCTACAGCAGGAAGTCGTTCAGCGTCAGCGATTGAGCGTTCGCGATATTGACCGAGATGGCGAATTCCCCCTCGTCAAAGGCGTGATTGCCGTTCGCATCGATCCCGATGGAACTGTTAGTCGCGGTATTGAGACGAATGATCACGTCCGCCGCATCGACGTGGAGGGCACGGAAATCGAGCTTGTCCTGGCCCACGTTGAAGTCCTCGATAATGTCCTGCACGCCGCCCTTGATAATGCGGCTGTCGTCGAGGGACTGGAACAGGAAGGTATCTGCATCGCCGCCGCCGGTCAGGATATCGCGTCCGGCTCCGATGCCACCCGACAGCGTGTCCCGGCCCAAGCCGCCGTCGAGTGTGTCCGCACCGCGGCCACCTGACAGGCGGTTATCGGCGTCGTTACCCAGAATGGTATCGTTGCCGCTGGTGCCGATCGCATTCTCGATGCTCTCGAAACGATCCCCTTCTGCCAAACCGCCGCTGCCGGCGGTACCCGAGCGCAGGTTGATCGATATGCCCGTCGACGATGCACTGTAATCGACGGTGTCGCTGCCACCGTCGCCGTTGTAGGTATCCCGGCCGAGGTCAGCGCGGAACGTGTCATTGCCGTCGCGGCCGAAGAACTTGTTGTCCTCGCTGTTGCCGATGAACACATCCGCGTTGTTGCTGCCGCGGGCGTTCTCGATCGAATCCAGCGTATCCGTTTCGGCGACGTTGTAACTGAAGTTCTGGAAGCTAAAGAGCGACCTGGTCGCCGTTCCGGCATCGAGGTCGATCGTGATCTGCGGCGCGACGAAGACAACGCCTGTCGGGGGCGGCGGGGTATCCCAACTGTCGAATTCTGCGGTGTCGACGCCGGTTCCACCGATCAGCTTGTCGTTGCCAAGCCCACCGTTGAGGGTATCGTTGTTGGCGTCGCCGGTCAGGACGTCATTGCCATCGCCGCCGAACAAGGTGTCGTCACCGTCATTTCCGAACAGAAGGTTGTCGAGGCCGCTGCCGACCATCGTGTCGTTGTAGACGGTGCCGTTGGCGTGTTCGATGCCGATCAACTGGTCGGTTTCCGTCACCTGGAAGGTACCCGAAGCGGCGTTGAGTTCGAGCCGCAGCGCGCGCCCCTGGATCAGGTTGATGTCGGTCCGGGTGGATGCGAGGGCAAGATGCAGATCGTTCCAGCTCGCGAAGTCGGCGGTATCGATACCCTCGCCGCCGTTGATAGTATCGTTGCCGAGGCCGCCGTCGATCACGTCATTGCCGCCACGGCCCTCGATCGTGTCACGGCCGGCGCCCGCGAAAATACGGTTGCCGGTCGCAGAATCGTCGCCGCGCAGAATGTCGTCGAAGCCGGAGCCGCGCAGGTTCTCGATCGACTCCAGTGCGTCGCCCTGGGCGTCTCCGCCGCTCTGCGTGGCCACCAGCAGGTCGACGATCACGCGCGTCGTGGAGCTCTCGTAGGAGGCGGTGTCGAGGCCGAAGCCGCCGACCAGCGTGTCCGCGCCGCCGCGACCTTCCAGCACGTCGCCGCCGCGATCGCCGAACAGGATGTTGGCCTTGTCGTTGCCGCGCAAAACGTCGTCACGAACCGATCCCTCGATGTTCTCGACGTCGGCAATCCGGTCGCCTTCGGCGTCGCCGCCGTGCTGTAGGCCTCGTTCCAAGTCGACGTTCACGTTGGCGAATGAGTGCGCGTAGCTGATCGTGTCGTGGTCGTTTTGTGCGGCCAGCGCGGCATTCGCCTGAGCGCGAGTCATGGAGCCGATCTGGACCAAGAAGTCGTAGAAGTCTTGAGGCAGGTCGTTGCCGCTAAGGGTATCCGCCCCGATGCCGCCTTCCATGAAATCGGCGCCGGAGCCGCTGAGGATCACGTCGTCGCCTTCGCCGCCCAAAAGGATATCGTCGCCGGCGCCACCTTCAAGCCGGTCGTTTCCACCTCGGCCGTCGATGACGTCGTCGCCGGCGCCCGCCAGCACGCGTTCACCGTTCTGCGAGCCGATGAATTCGTCGTCGTGCTTCGTCAACTCGTACTCTTCGACGTTCTTGACCGTAATCGTCCCGAACTTCACGCGCCCCTGGAAGTCGTCGCCGCCCAGCACCGCGGTTTCACCAGAGAACAGGTCAATCAAGATGCCGTGGTCCCAGGCGAGCCCCGTCGGAGGCGCGGCGCCGAACAGGCCGGGTTCGGGGGGCGGAGCATCGGACTCGAAGTACGTCGTCTGATCAAATCGAATTCGGTCGGTGCCTTCGCCGCCGTCAATCTTGTCGTTGCCACCGCCGATGACGATAATATCGTCGCCGCCTCCCGCGCGGATCGTGTCGTCGCCGCCAGCGCCGTCGATAAGGTCGTCGTCGTCAAAGGTTTCGATCAGTTCGTCAGAATTGGCCCCGTGAATTGTCGTCATGGCTGTCTCCGTTTGGACTCGCTTGCGATCCGCCTGATTGCGATCAGCGGATGCCAAGGTCGCAGGAGAAGCCGGTTTCGGCTGTTACCTGGGGAACAGCAGAAAGCCCGCCGGCGTGAACCGGCGGGCCTCTTGCTCTCATTCTGTGATGCGCTGGCTACGGCTTTTTCAGACACAGTCCGATCGTGGGAGCCGTGGCGCATTTTGCTCCGTCGGCGACGCCACCGCTTGGGCAGAATACCGAAACCAGCATTTCGCTGGAATCGCAGCTCGCTGCACCGTCGCCTTGAACGGCGCGAAGGTTGGCCGCTGCGGAATCTCCCTTGTCTCCCTTTGCGCCCTTCTCTCCCTGGGCGCCTTGTGGACCCTGCGGGCCCTGGGCCCCCGGTTGACCTTGAGTTCCGGCGGGACCTTGAGGCCCGGCCTGACCTTGCGCTCCGGCCTGGCCTTGCGCACCGGGCACGCCCTGGACGCCTTGCGCCCCCTGCGGTCCGGCAGGTCCCTGCGGGCCCGTTTCGCCCTTGGGGCCGGGGTCTCTGCCGCACCCGGCGAGTGCCAGCGCTATGCCGACGGCAAGTATCGGAAAAATTCTCATGCGAATCCCCCTGTCCATATCCGACCGTTGATGGTCACGACCTTCCATCACTATGCCTTCAACCACGCGCGGGCTCCAGAGTTCATCGCTGGGTACGAACGTCGCAGCCGCGGAAGTGTCCCGGCAGGGAACTGGCTAAACTTTTGGCGATCAACGGGCTTTCGGTTATCCTCGGCTTTCCTCCCTCCGGCGCTGGCAAGTGAGCATGAGCGATTTCGAGAAAGCCGCAAAAGTATTCGACGCCTTGAAAGCGGCCGAAGACCAGCCGGCGCAGCTGGCCTTGCCGATCCTGAACGGACTGGTCGGCCTGGTTCAGGGCGGCGGCGAAGAGCGGCTGGAGGTCGAAGAGGCGCGCTCCGGTGCGTTCATGGCGATCTGCGAGATCGGCAAGGCCCTGCACCGTGGGCAGCCTGCGGATCAGCTTTGGGCGGTGGCGATCGGAGCCACCGAGCGATGGATGTCGCTCGCGAAGTGACCCCTGCCCTGTCTGTGTTGCCGGATCCAGAAGCTCAGGTTCCGACGCGCAAGGCGGCACCTTGTTTGCGCAAGTAGGCAATGACCGAAAGTGCCGTGATGCGGCCGGTCTTTGGATTTTCCGACGGGATGTTCTCGATCGTCATCGAAAAGCGCGCCGAATCGGATTCCACTTCAACGCGGTGCACGTTTCGGGTCACGGTCGGGTCGGCCCAAATCTGCAGCGTGGTCCGGTCGGGGCCGAGGCCTGCCAGCGAGAGCGCCACGGCAACATTGAGATTTGCCGGAAAACCCTTCGCGGCTTCCCGCGCGGTGCCCTCGAAAATCTTCAACGGCTCGGTGATGTCAGATATGTCGATGTTGTTGTCGACCAAATAAGGCGCGCCGGCGAGGCCGTTGAGCGGCTTCCGCGTCACCATCCGGACCGACTGGATATTCCCTTCGGCGGCGGCGGTGACCGCGTCGAGACCGATCAATGCGCCGGTCGGCACCACGATCTGGCCGCCGTTTTGCTTCGCCAGCGCAATGAGATCCTCGTTTTCGAGCAGCGCGCCGACGCTGAGCACGATCGCGGTCTTTCCACGGCTGACGAAGGGAATGACGATCGACCGCACAAGCTTGCTCGGTGCGCACTCGATCACGATATCGGCCGCCGCGCTGAGATCATCGATCGGCAGAATCGCGGGCGGCCGCTTCAATCCGGCGAGAAAATCGCCGTGCTTTGCCGGGTCCTGCACCGATACGGCGGCGAGGACCAGGCCGTCGATGCCGTGATCCAGGGCTTGCACGACCTTCCGCCCGATCGGACCAAGGCCGACGACGGCGACGCGCCTCGATGGGTTGGGCATATCTCGAACTCCATGGAAATCTTCGCGATGCCCTGCATAGCATTTCCGTAACGGATATCGAGAGCGGGAAGTTGGAGCTGACCTGCGTGCCGTTTAGTGCTGCAAGCTGACGTCCATATTCATTTGATCGATATGCCGAGCAGGCTGACCAATTCCGCCTGTCGCTGTACGCCGGTCTTTTGAAAGACCGATTTCAAGTGCGTTCGGATCGTGTTCTGTGCGATTCCGCTTGCGGACGATATCTGTTCGATCGACTTGCCCTCGGTGATCTGGCTTGCCGTGCGTGCTTCCGCCGGCGTCAGATCGAAAAGCGCCTGCAGCAATGGCGCCGCGGGGCTGGTGCTTGGCACCATCGAGGTGATGAAAAGGATCGACAGCGCTCCGGTGAAAACGTCCAGCCCGCCCCCGCGCAAGGGGACGATGTGAGCGACAAAGGCCGGGTCGGTCTTGGTGCCTCGCACCGGAATGGAACGACCGAATCCGGTCGACGAACGAGCGCCGCTCGATATTGCTTCCATCAGCAACGCCTGCGCCGGGCCGGACTCAAATTGAATTACATCCCCGGCGCCGACACGGACGCGAGGTTCGCTTGCGAGGAAACCGGCATTGGCCGAGACGACGCGACCGGTTGGTGTCAGTGCCGCCGCCGGCAAACCGATCGCGTCCAGCGTCGCTACCGTCGACCTGGCGCGATCGAGACCCAGTCGCCCCGAGAGAATAGATGCCCGTGCCAGATGTGGACGGAAACCATCCAGCTTTTCCGCGACGGATCGCGGGACCGGGCCCTTGTCGTGGGCCTTCTCGATCGAGAACACCAGCGTGTCGCCGGCCGGCGATCGTATCGACGTTCCCACGCACCACCCAAGCCCGCGAGGCCGCAGCAATTCGGTATAGAAATCGGAAGCGTCGATCTCCTCCATCGTCAACCCATCGAGGTCGGTCAAGAACCTCGGGTCCTCGATCGGAACGAGACGCTGGCCGCGTGGATTGTCGAGATACCACTTGCTGCCGATCCATTCCTCGATCATTTCCTGGATCGATCGGGATGACAGCCACCGGGGCATTCCAGGCCCGGCCGCGAACAGCACGGTACCCTCGGCGTCGGCCATGCCAGCCAGGCGATCGAGGATCGACTGCCATTTTTCCGGAACGACCGCCGCTTCATAGATATCGTCTATGAATGGGTCTATTGCCACTGCCGCCCCCGTCCTTCTGCCCGCGGGCTTGGCCAGTTCACTCCGCGTGAATGAATCGCGGACAGATGTCCCCGCGCAAACATATACGTTCGAACCATACTGTACGGCACCCGTAGTTCTACCTTGATCCCAAATGGGAACTTGTGTCGCTTTTGCCGCCACACTGTCTTGAAAAGATTGTGATCGATTTCAGCAATCCGAACGCGACGCTGAAATGCGCGAGAAGCCTGACAACTCTACCCCGAGAAGACGGCTGCATTGCCGTCAACCCCAAGACGTTAGGAGCACCGCTGGGCTGCGTCGTCATGGATGTCGCTGCTGTGACACATCCGGCTTTCGTCTTTGCGCATTGAAGAATATAGATAATTCAGAAAGCGAACCTCCGGATATATTGGCCCCGCTCATCAGTTTGGAATAGCCCGTTGCACGCCATTCGCCGCATCGCCATCGTCGCCCTCCTCGCTTCCCTCTCGCCATCTTTCGCGGGCTCCGCCTTGGCGCAGAGCGCCATCGCGGCGGCTGTCGCAAAACCGGTGTCGCTGCCCGACATCGTGATCGGATCGCCGAAAGCGTCGGTGACCATCACCGAATACGCGTCGATGAGCTGCTCGCATTGCGCGTCATTCGGCGAGAACGTGTTCCCGATGCTGCGATCCAAATATATCGACACCGGCAAGGTCCGCTTCGTATTCCGCGAATTTCCGCTCGACATCAAGGCTGCGGCGGCCGCGATTCTGGCGCGTTGCATCGCAAAGAACGATTCCGAGAAATATCTCGGCGCCGTCGAGATCCTGTTCAAGCAACAGGACCGCCTGATCGCGCAGACCAAGGACACGCTGATGCTTGTCGGCAAACTGAATGGCATGAGCGAGCAGGATGTGGCGGACTGCCAGAAGGATCAGGCCCAATTCGACAGGCTTACGGCCGATCAGAAATACGCGTACGAGACGCTCAAGGTCGATTCAACGCCGACCTTCTTCGTCAACGGCCAACGGCTGAAGGGCTCGATGTCGTTCGAGGAACTGGAAGAGCGGATCAAGCCGCTCCTGAAGAAGTAACCACCTCTCCCCTCCACGTCTCCCCTTGTTCTGTGACGCGCCGTCGTTGATGATGGCGCCAACAAACATAAAATCGGGGGAGCGCCATGGCGGCCGTTTTGCAGATGCTGCTCGCAGCCGCGCTGCTGCTGGGGCTTGTTCCGGCGGCCTCGGCGCAGGGCTATCCGAACCGGCCGGTGCGTGTGGTCGTCGGATTTCCCGCCGGCGGTCCAACCGATGTGATCGCGCGGATGGTGTCGCAAAAGCTCTCCGATGCGCTCGGCCAGCAGTTCTTTGTCGAGAATATCGGCGGCGCCGGCGGCAATACCGCGTCTGGCCAGGTCGCACGCGCAACGGCGGACGGCTACACCATCATGGTGATCAGCACCGGCTTTGTGGTCAATCCCAGCCTCTACGCCAAGGTCCCGTACGATGCGGTGAAGGATTTCGCACCGGTAACACTGGTCGCAGTCTCCCCGAACGTCGTGGTGGTCAACCCCTCAGTGCCGGCCAAATCGCTGCCGGAACTGGTGCAGTTGATCCGCAGCAATCCCGGCAAATACGGCTTTGCCGGTCCCGGTGTCGGCTCCACGCCACATCTCGGCGGCGAACTGTTCCGCCTCGCATTCAGCCTCGACCTGGTGCACGTGCCGTTTACCGGTGCCGCGCCCGCGATCCAGTCAACCATCGGCGGACACACGCCGATCGCGTTCACCGCGCTGCCACCGGCCCTCTCGGCGGTGCAGGCCGGGCAATTGCGCGCGCTTGGCGTCGCCGCAACCGAGCGCGTGAGCCAGTTGCCTGACGTGCCGACGTTTGCCGAACAGGGCATCAAGGATCAGGAAGCCGACACCATCACCGGAATCGTTGCGCCGGTAGGAACACCGAAGGAAATCGTCGACCTGCTCTATCGCGAGATTGCCAAGGCGGTCAGTCAGGCCGACGTGAAGGAGCGGCTCACGGCGCTGGGCTTCAAGCCGGTCGCGAACCGGCCGGAGGAATTCGGCGCGCGGATCAAGCTGGAAATGGAAAAATGGGGCAAGGTGGTGAGCGATGCCAAGCTCAAGATAGAATAGCGCAACCATTCATTCTGGCGGTTGCTGCACGGCATCCAGAAACGTCAGGCCGATCCGGTTCTGCTTGATCCAGGCGACCCGGCACTCATGAACGATCGAGGAATCCTTCGCCATCACCAGGCGAAAGCGCTGCGGAACGAACGCAGGATTGTCGACATCGATCGCAGCACCCTCGGGTGAAATATTCCGCACCACGCAACGCATCACGGAGCCGCCCGACGAAACATAAGCGGGTTCGTCGATTTCGGTTCGCGGATGCTTTCGTTTTTCTTCCATGTGTTGCGGCCGTGAATATCAGTAAAACTGCAAGCTAGCCGGAAAATCTTAAACAAACGGCGCGTGTGCACCGCAGCGCGATTGGCGATCGACCGCTTTCGCAGCCCGATTTGTGCGGAGCGGCATGGTGTCCTCTATCGTCTGTGCGCAGATGTGCTCCGCGCCTTGGTGGGCTTGTCGGCCGCGGCGGCCCGGCGATACCTTTTCATCCAGGCGATTCATATAGGCGGTGCGCAGGCGCGGTGCCCGTCCCGACAATAAGCATGCGCCAAAGGGAACGCCATGTTCGAGATCCTCGATCGCCGGACAACGCTGACCGGCAACCAGATCAAAATCCTCACCGCTGCCATCATCGGCGATGCGCTCGAATTCTTCGACTACTTTCTGATCGGATTCGTGCTCGCCTTCCTGATCGGCCCCTGGAAGCTCACGTTCGGACAATCCGCATTCGTGCTGATGAGTTCCGGCATCGGCGCCATCATCGGCGCCTATTTCTGGGGCTGGCTCGCCGACCGCGTCGGTCGCCGCGTGGTGTTCATCGGCACCGTACTGAATTTCTCGATCGCCACCGGCTTGCTTTACTTCACGCCTGACAATGGCTGGGTCTATCTCGCGATCATGCGCTTCTTCGTCGGCACCGGCGTCGGCGGGCTGTATTGCGTAGACCTGCCGCTGGTTCAGGAATTCATGCCCTCCTCCAAGCGCGGCTGGGTCGGAGGACTTGTGACCTGCGTCATCCCGCTCGGCGTCGGTCTCGGCGCCGTGTTGGGCGCTTTCATGGGCAGCGACCAGTGGCGGCTGTTGTTTGCGATCGGCGTGCTGCCGGCGCTGCTGGTCCTGCTGGTGCGCATTTGGGTTCCGGAGAGCCCACGCTGGCTCTGCCGCCAGGGCCGCTACGAAGAGGCGCGCAGGTCGCTCGCCTGGGCCCTGCAGATGGATCCATCGGCGCTGCCATTGCCGAACGCGGCCGATGCCGGTCCGGTCATCAAGACGAGCTGGTTCGACCTGTTCAAATATCCGCGCAGCCTCCTGGTTTCCTGGCTCGGCAATGCCGGTGCGCAAACCGGCGTCTACGGCATCACGCTCTGGGCGCCGTCGCTGTTCGTACTGCTGCTGAAGGTGACGCCGCAGGAAGCCGCCAAGATGATGATCCTGCTCACTGTCTCCGGCTTCATCGGCCGCCTCTCCTTCTCCTATTTCTCGGAGCTGTTGGGGCGACGCGCCTCAGGTGGACTATTGGGCCTCGGCGCCGGCGTCCTGACCATCGTCGCCGGCTACAATTACGATGCGACGCTGTTTGGGCTGTCGGCGTTCTGGCTGATCCTGACGGTGACCTTCTTCTTCGCCGATGGTGGCTTTGCCATCGTCGGGCCCTATGCGGCGGAGGTCTGGCCCTCGCATCTGCGAACCACCGGCATGGGCTCGGCCTATGGCTTTGGCGGCATCGGCAAGATCATCGGACCGGTCGGGCTTGCCTTGATCGTCGGTTCCAACAACTATCTCAAGCCGGACGTGCCGATGACGCAGATCCCGAACGCATTCGTCTATCTCGGATGCTGGTTCCTGATGGCCGGCTTCGTGTATTATTTCATCGGCTTCGAAACCAGGGGCAAGTCGATCGAGCAGATCGACAAGGAACTGGCCGACGGGCTGGACATGTCCGCGGCCCGAGTGAGGCAAGCGTAGTCCCGGACACAAAGTCCTGGATGGAGTACCAAGAATTGGACGCAGGGAGGCTCGGATAATTTGATTGCGGCTGCTGCCGATCTTGCCGGCGACCTAACGGTCATCGCCCGCGCCGAAGCCCTCCGTCCCGCGGTTGCGGCGGCAGGGACCGAGATCGAGAACACGCGCCGGCTGCCGCCGGCGCTGCTCGACAAGCTTCACGACGCGGGGCTGTTTCGCCTGTTGCTGCCGCGCTCGACGGGCGGGATCGAGACCGATCCGGTCACGTTCTTCCATGTCATCGAAACCATCGCGAAAGCCGACGCATCCACAGCCTGGTGCCTCAGCCAGGCCGGCGGCTGTGCAATGTCGGCTGCCTATCTTGATCTGCCGGTGGCACGCGCGATCTTTTGGGATCCGCGCGCGGTGCTGGCCTGGGGCCCCGGCCCCAAGGTCAGCGCGATCGAATGCGAGGGCGGCTACAGGGTCACGGGGGTGTGGTCCTTTGCTTCCGGCGGCAGGCACGCGACCTGGCTCGGCGCGCATTGTCCGATCTTTGCACCGGACGGCACTCCCAGACTGGAAGCCAACGAGATGCCGCAGGAGCGCACGATGCTGGTGCGGACCGAGGACGTCGAATGGACCGACATCTGGAATACGGTCGGCCTGCGCGGCACCGCCAGCGACCAGTTCGCGCTCAATGACTTCTTCGTTCCAGCGGATCATTCGATCACCCGCGAATTCGACCGGGAATGCCGCGAAAGCGGCCCGCTCTATCGGATGGGTTCCGGCACTTGCTACCAGGTCGGCTTTGCCGGCGTGGCCTGCGGCATCGCCCGCAGCGTGCTCGACGATTTCGTCGAGGTGGCGCGCAACAAGGTGCCGCGTGGCGCCAGGAGCACGCTGCGCGACAACGCCGTGGTGCAGACCGGCCTCGCGCAGGCCGAGGTCAATCTGCGGGCCGCGCGCGGCTTCGTGCTGCAGTCGATGGCCGAGATCTGGAAGGACCTCGTGGCCGGCGCCAGCATCACGGTTGCGCAGCGCATCACCGTCCGCATGGCCGCCACCAACGCCATCCACAAGGCACGCGAGGCGGTCGACTTTGCCTACAACGCGGCGGGTGCCACCGCGATTTTCGAGGGCCATCCGCTGGAGCGCCGCTTCCGCGATATTCACACCGTAACCCAGCAATTGCAGGGCCAGATCAGACATTTTGAAACCGTCGGCGCCTGGATGATGGGCGCCGATGCCGACCTCAGCTTTGTCTAACCCTTTGCGTCCAAGGAGAAGAAACCATGGGACTTGGCGGACTACAGCACTACACCATCGAACCTTCCGACCTCGAACGCACCAAGGACTTTTATTGCGACGTCCTTGGCCTGGAGAACGGCGATCGTCCGCCGCTCGATTTTCCCGGCTACTGGCTCTACTCCGGCGGCACCGCCACCGTCCATCTGATGGGGACGCGCAAGCCGCGCGAAGGCATCGTGGTGCGCGGCACCGAGAAGAAATACGAGGATACCGGGCGCCTCGACCATATCGCCTTTGCCGCGACCGATGTCGACGGCATGCGCAAGCGCCTGCAGGCGAGGAACGTGAAATTCCGCGAGAGCATCGTGCCGCGGACCGGCGATACGCAATTCTTTCTCTATGATCCCGACGGCGTCGGCGTGGAGCTGAACTTCCCGAAGACTTAAAACCGGCTGCAGCATCCATCGTCCAAGCCTTATCTTCCAAGCCTTCGGCCAGCCCAGCGCTGGCCGAAAATGTTTGAATTCAGGCTTTTTGATTTCGGCTTTGCGTTAGCGGTTCCCGACAAGGCCCTGAGTCGGCCATCAGTCCGGCGCTAGTCGGTCAGGGTTTCTTCATCATTGCATGGCGATTGGAACCGCCGCGCCGCTGCGGCAGGATAGCCGGGTGCCGCGCCTATTAAACCCTACCCCAGGGCATGCGTGCCCGGCTATTCGCCCGCGGGCACGCCGCCTCGAACCCAAGCCACGTACGTGACCGGTTCGGCGTGAAGCGCCTGAAAGCGCGTTAGTCCAGCCCGCGCTCGTGGCTCAGGTTGACCATTTCCTGGATGAAGATCACTTTCTGCTTCTCATCCAGGCTTGCGAATAGCGGCTCGGCGGCATCGGCCACGTTGCGCTGGTCGACCGCGCGGTCGTTGAGGAACTGGGCCTCGTTGCGCATCTGCTCGATGATGTCGTCGGGCGGGTCGCGCTTGGCGCGTGCAATACGCAGATTGAGCCGATCGGCGCCATTGTGGCCGAGATAGTGCATCGCACTGTTGAAGCCGGCCCAGTTCTTCTCCTGCTCCGCCGTCAAGTTCAATGACTTCTTGATACGCTCGATATTGGCGTCGCTGTTGGCGACGATCTGTTCGGCCGTAATTTGCGGCGCGCCGGTCTGGGTCAACACTTGCGGCTGCTTTGCCGCCGTCTTTGTCCCCTTGGCCGCCTTGCCTGATTTGGCGGCATCGCCCTGTTTGGCATCCTTCGCCGGGGCTGCTTGTTGTTGTTGCTGCGCGCCGCCGGTGAGGACCCCAGTTACGCCGGTCACGACGCCCACGACACCGCCGATGGCGCCGCCGAGCACGCCGCCAACCGGCCCTGCCGCCTTGTTGCCCTCACGAGCGCCTTTCTGGACGCCCTCGACCACCTGCGCCTGTACCATCAGCGACGCGCTGAACAGCATGATGGCGGCCACCCCAAGGGCTGCGCACAATTTAAGCCGCGCGCGCAGCTTCGATGTCGGGCTGGTCATTTTTCTGTTCTCCATGGTCGATCGTGAAGTGCCGGCATGACGGTTGTGCGGTCAAGGACCGCGGCCGAATCCGATTTTATCGTTTTCGCGGCGGCCAAGTCTACCTGTCGCGCCCGGCCATCCCGATGATGGAAACCGCAAACGTCGAGGCGCGTTAGTCAAGTGGCCGGGGAACCTGCTGTGCGATCTCACCCCTCGCGCGCTCCGGCGATTTCAATGTGTGCAACGCAATATCGCACGTCGGATTCTGGAACAGAATAGAGCCAAGGCGACTTGCAACCTCCAACTGCCTGCCACCTGCACACGACGTAAGTTCTAGAATTGCGCGAATCAGATTTCTCGACAGACGCCGGCAACTCTGCTCTGATCGTCAATAATGAAATATCAGCGCCGGCCAAACGGCGCCGAACAAAGAAGCAAGAACGGGAATTTCCTTCATATCAGATTGGCCCATCCAGGGAGGAACGCCATGATACGGAAGAAGCTTACTCGACGCCAATTTGTAGCTGCGACAGCGCTATCATCAGCAGCGTTGGTCACCGCGCCCTATATCCGAGGCGCGCACGCCGCCGGCAAACTATCGATCGGATTCTGGGACCATTGGGTGCCAGGCGCGAACAAGGCTTCGACCGACATTGTCAATGAATGGGCCGAGAAGGCCAAGGTCGAAGTCACGATCGACTATATCCCGAGCCAGGGTAACAAGAACCTGCTGACGATCGCCGCCGAAGCGCAGGCAAAGTCCGGCCACGACATCTTCGCGATGCCGACATGGTGGGCGCATGCCAACGCCGAGCAGCTCGACGACGTCGCCGACATCATGGGGCCGATCATTGCCGAGAACGGCGAAGTCAACGGAACGGCCAAATATCTCGGCACGGCCGGCAACAAATGGCTCGGCGTCCCCGCCTGCGTCGGCAGTCAGATCAAGGGGCCCTGCTCGCGGATCGATCTGATGAAGAAGCACGCCGGCATCGACGTGCAGGCGATGTATCCGGCGGGTTCCGAACCGAAGGCCGACAACTGGACGCTCGACACCTTCCTGAAGGCGGCCGAGGCCTGCCACAAGGGCGGCGTCCCGTTCGGCATTGGCCTCGGCGAGACCACCGACAACGTCGATACCTGCGGCGCGATCTTCCTCTCGTACGGTGCCTCACTCGTCGACGCCAAGGGCAACCTCACCGTCAAGACCGACGCAGTTCGCCAAGCGCTCGACTATTACAAGAAACTGATCGGCTTCCTGCCGCCGGATGTGGCGGCCTGGGACGACGCGTCCAACAACAAATGGCTGGTCTCCGGCAGAGGCGCGATGATCATGAATCCGCCGAGCGCCTGGGCCGTCGCCAAGCGCGACGCGCCGCAGGTTGCCGAGCAATGCTGGACCCACGGATTCCCGGCCGGACCGAAGGGGCGTTTTGCGCCTTACCTGCCCTATTTCTGGAGCATCTGGAGCTTCTCCAAGAACAAGGAGGCTGCGAGGAGCCTGCTGGTTCAATTGTCGAAGCCCGCGGCCATCGAAAAGATGGTGACGGCGAGCGGCGGCTACGACCTGCCGGCCTATGAAAAGCTGACGACGTTGAAGGTTTGGCAGGAAGAAGGGCCGCCGAAGGGCACGCTCTACCACTATCCGAACCCCTACAAGCACCAGACGCTGTCGATCGCGGCTTCACCCGCGCCGCCCAAGATCGCGCAGCAGATCTACGCGCAGGCGACGCTGACCAAGATGTGCCTGCGTTATCACCAGGGTGAAGCGATGGAAAAGACGCTCGCTTGGGCCGAAGGCGAGTGCGAAGGCTTCATGCGGAGCTAGGACGGAAGCGTTCGCCGCGACGGTCCGCGCGTTGCGGGCTGCTCGCGGCGAATCCGTTTTGACGTCCGCGCAAGCGAGAGCCGGCACAAGCCGGCCCTTAACTGTCCCGAGAATTGAGTTCGTTGAAATAAACCGCGCGAGGAAGATGCATCATGGCTGATGTCGCATTGCAGCCTAACAGGGTTGGCGCAACGCAACCGGTGCGAAAACGCTCCAGTCTGCAGAAGGCGCTCAAGCGCAAATCGACATCTGCATTTCTGATGACGCTGCCTTTAATCATCCTGATCGCGCTGCTGGTGCTCTACCCCGCGTTCTATTCGGTACATCTGGCGACCCTCAACAAGTCGATGCAGCGCTTCGTCGGCCTCGGCAATTTCGAGTTCCTGTTCAAGCGCGAGACCTTCTGGCTGGTGGTCAAGCAGTCCTGCATCTTCGCGGTCACGGCCGTGGTTTTCAAAGCGCTGATCGGCTTCATCGTCGCGCATTTCGTCCACAACATTCCGGCCAAAGGCCAACGCAAATGGCGCGGCATGCTGCTGGTGCCGTGGGTGATCCCGCCGGCCATGAGCACGCTGGCGTGGCTGTGGCTGTTCGACCCCTCCTACAGTGCCTTCAACTATACGCTGTCGTTTTTCGGTATCGGGCCGATCCCGTGGACCGGCGACGCCGCCTGGGCGCGCTTCTCGGTCATTCTGGTCAACGTCTGGTACGGTGCGCCGTTCTTCATGATCATGTATCTGGCGTCGCTGAAATCGGTGCCCGAGCAGCTCTATGAAGCCGCCGCCATCGACGGTGCCAATTGGTGGCAGCGGATCTGGTACATAACGCTGCCGATGATGCGCAACATTATCGCGATCACGACGCTGTTCTCGCTGATCGTCACCTTCGCCAATTTCGACATCGTGCGAATTCTCACCGCCGGCGGACCGCTGGATCACACCCACATCTTTGCCACCTGGGCCTTCCGGATCGGCATCGAAGGCAGCGACATTCCACTCGGCGCCAGCGTCTCGCTGTTCATGGTGCCAATCCTTGCAGTCGCAGCGATCTTCATCCTGCGCGATGTCAACAAGCGCGGGAATGAATCCTGATGAGCACCGTCACGATCGACAAAGCCGCGCCGACCCGTAACGTCAAATATGGCAGCATGAGCCGCGACCGCACCTGGGCGCTGCGATGGTCGTACTTTTTCCTGACCCTGTTTGCGATCTTCTCGCTGCTGCCGCCAATTTACATGCTGATCACCTCGTTGAAGACCAGCGCGGAAATCTCGGCCGCAACCAATCCATGGTGGGTTTTCCACCCGACGCTGGACAATTACATCGGGCTGCTGACCTCAAACCAATTCCTGCGGTTCTTCTGGAATTCGGCGCTCGTTTCTATCTTCGTGGTCACCATCACCATGCTGATCAGCGTCCCGGCGGCTTTCGCCCTGGCGCGGATGCGGTTCTGGGGGTCGACGACGCTCGCGACCGGCGTGTTCCTGACTTACCTGATCCCCGACACCCTGCTGTTCATTCCCCTGTTCAAGGTGTTCGCCATGTTCGGCGACTGGACCGGGATCCAGCTGATCAACCGCTGGTACGTGTTGCTGCTGATCTATCCGACACTGACGGTGCCGTTCTGCACCTGGATCATGATCGGCTATTTCGCCTCGATCCCGAAGGAGCTTGACGAAGCCGCCATCATCGACGGCGCCTCCTGGTTCCAGACGCTGACGCGCATCTTCATTCCGGTGGCATTGCCCGGCCTGATCGCGGCGACCATCTTCGCCTTCACCGTGTCGTGGGCGCAGTTCCTCTATCCGCTGGTGTTCACGACTTCGACCGATCAACTGGTGCTGCCGGTCGGCATCATCACTACCCTGATCAAGGGCGACGTGTTCAACTGGGGGCAGATCATGACCGGCGCTCTGCTCGGCGCCGCGCCGCCGCTGATCATCTACGCGTTCCTGATGGACTACTACATTGCCGGCCTGACCGCCGGTGCGACAAAGGGTTGAACTCATGGCTGACGTGACGTTGCGTAAGGTTGTCAAGAAGTACGACGACGTCGAAGCGGTGCGCGGCATCGATCTCGACATCGCCGACCATGAGTTTGTCGTGCTGGTGGGGCCATCGGGTTGCGGAAAATCGACGACGCTGCGGATGATCGCAGGCCTCGAAGACATCACCGGCGGCGACATCATGATCGGCGGCGACGTCGTCAACGACGTGCCGCCAAAGGATCGCGACATCGCGATGGTGTTCCAGAACTACGCGCTCTATCCGCACATGACGGTCGCGGAAAACATGTCGTTCGGGCTGCGGTTGAAGCGCTATCCGAAGGCGGAGATCAAGACCCGGATCGACGAAGCCGCGCGGATGCTCGACATCGTCGAACTGGTCGACCGCAAGCCGAAGCAATTGTCCGGTGGCCAGCGCCAGCGCGTCGCCATGGGCCGCGCCATCGTGCGTAACCCCAAAGTGTTCCTGTTCGACGAGCCGCTGTCCAACCTCGATGCCAAGCTCCGCGTCCAGATGCGGATCGAAATCAAGAAGGTGCACCAGAAGGTCCGCACTACGACCGTTTACGTCACCCATGATCAGGTCGAGGCGATGACGCTGGCCGACCGCGTTGTGGTGATGAACCATGGCCGCATCGAACAGATCGGCACACCGAACGAACTCTATCACAAGCCCGCTACGAAGTTCGTCGCGAGCTTCATCGGCTCGCCCGCGATGAATTTCATCCCGTGCCGGCTCGAAGAATCCGGCGGCAAACTGCACGTCCGGATCACCGATCGTATCGCCTTCCCGCTGCCGCCGGCGCGCGCGGCCAGATACCAGAGCGCGTCGCGCACCGACAAGCTGCTATTGGGCCTGCGGCCCGAACACATTACCGAGGCCAAAGCACATCCCGAGCCCGGCGTCGAAAGCTTCGATGCCATGCTCGACGTCACCGAGCCGATGGGAATGGAGACGCTGATCTATTTCGCGCTCGAAGGCGCGCAAATCTGCGGCCGGGTCAATCCCAACGCCGGCGCACAGGATGGCGCCCCGCTGCGATTGGCAGTGGACCTCAATAATATGCACCTGCTAAACGAGGGAACCGGCGCCGTCATTTGACGGCGGAGAACAGACCCAAGGGCAGGAAATGGCGACCAACAAGAAGAAAATCTTCGTCACGGAATCGATGTCGCAGCAGGGACGCGCGTTGCTCGACGCACGGGACGACATCGAACTCGTCGAATTCCCGAACATGATCTCGCAACCGGATTTCCAGGCCAAGTTGCAGGAGCACGCCCCGGTCCACGGCGTTGCCCTCGGCGGGACCCGCTTTGGTGAACCGGAGCTGGAAGCTTCCAAGGACATGCTGGTGGTGACGCGGATCGGCGTCGGGTTTGATGCCGTCGACGTTCCCGCGCTCAGCCGCCGCAAGGTGCCGCTGATGGTGGCCGGTACCGCGAACTCGCCGTCGGTCGCCGAGTGCGCATTGTTCATGATGCTGACGCTCGCCAAGCGAGCCGTCGAAATGCATTCCATCGTCCGCGACAATAAATGGCCAAGCCGGCTCGGGATGCTGCCCTACGATCTCTACGGCAAGACGGTGCTGATCGTGGGCTTTGGCCGCATCGGCACGCGCACCGCCAAGCGCTGCCAGGCCATGGAAATGAACGTTGTGGTTTTCGATCCCTACAAGCCCGCAGCTGACATCAAGGCCGCCGGCTGCGAGCCCGTCACCGACCTCGATGCCGCGCTGCCACGTGCCGACTTCGTCAGCATCCATTGCCCGAAGACACCGGAGACGGTCGGCATGTTCAATGCCGCACGCCTGAAGCTGATGAAACCAGCGGCCTACCTGATCAATACCGCGCGCGGCGGCATCGTCGACGAACCGGCGCTGCATGATGCGCTGGTGTCCGGCAAACTTGCCGGCGCCGGTCTCGACGTTTTCGAACAGGAACCGCCGCCCGCCGGCCATTCGTTGTTCGCGCTCCCGAACGTCATCTTCGCCCCCCATGTCGCCGGCGTGACCCGGGAAGCCGTGGATCGCATGAGCGAGCAGACCGCACGCAATATCCTGAGCGTGCTGGACGGCGATCCGTTGCGTCAGAACGTGATCAATCAGGACGTGCTCTGACACCCGTCTGCGGTGGATTTCCGCTAGGGGATGACGTTGCCGGCCGGCCCCGGAAGCACCGGTTACCGCCGGTTTGGCCTGAACGGACAAAACTCAGCCTCATTCGGGGGCGAGGAACAGATACCGGGCGGTAACGGGGACACCGATTCCGCATACGGAGTTAAATCCGGAGGCTGAATCGTGAGTCAAAGCGACCCGACCGACAACGCGCTGGCGGCGATCGCCAGCATTCTGGATCAGCCGCCCGTGATCCCCCGCGAGCGGGAACGGTATGCGGTCGAGGAAGTGCCGGCCACGCCTCCACCGCTCGAAGCGCCTGCACCGCTCGACGTGCCTGTATCGCACGATGGCCCTCCGCCGCTCGATGAGCTTCCCTCGTTCGCGGTTCCTCCGCCACTTGAAGAGGCTCCACAGTTCGAGGCCGCGCCGCCGATCGAGCCCTCTCTGCCTCATGAGCCCTCTCTGCCTCTCGCGGCTCATGGCTATTCAAAACTGGGTCCCGGACCGATGGCCGCGATCCGGTTCAGATGGACGGTCCGCGAGGACGGTAGCGACTATTACGTCGACGAGACCATCGGCGAAAACTCGACTCCCATCGTGATCGGGCCGATGAACAGGGATGCGGCGATCCGTCTGGTGGACGACCGCGAAGCCGAAGCGCATCGCCGGTTCGAGCAGTTGAAAAGCGAAATGACGGGACGCGCGGCCGCCGCCAATCTGGTCCGGAGAGACGGCGGCGAAGCGTAGCCGTTGCGTTCGCTTGTGCGCTATCGCGGCGATCCCAGGAAGTCCTTTTTGACGAGATCGACGCCGGCGTGGCGCAGGATGTCGTAGGCCGTCGTGACGTGGAAGAAGAACTGCGGCACGCTGAATGTCAGCAGCAGCAACCGGCCAGTAAATTTTCGTGTCGCCCCGTTCTTGAAGGTGAATATGACTTCCTTGTCTGCCGCCCGATCGATTTCCGCACGTGGCAAGCCCTGCACGAATTCGATCGCGGCGGATATTCGCGATTTGAGTTCGGGGATGTCAGGCTCGGCCACCGGGAAAACATGAGGCTCACGCTCGGCCAGCAGCGCGCAGGCCGTGACCGCGTGGCGGTTGGCCTCCCCCACCTGGCGCGTCAGATCATACATGTTCGGATAGAGCCGCATGTTGAGCAGGATAGCCGGATCGATGTTGCGCGCCTTCGCATAGGCCGCTGCGTGGTCGAGCAGGACCGACAGATTACCGAGATACGGTACGAAGACGTCGACCGACGCTTCGCTGAGTGAGATGGTCACGATTTTCATTTCTCCAGCTGGCACGGCGCAGACATCTGGTCTAAATCCTGCGCCATCATAAACAAGGGTGTCATCGAACTCACCGGCGGAGAAGAATTTATGTTCCGAATGCTCGTTGGTCTTGTCATGGCTGGTCTGCTGGCGGTTTCCGCCCACGCCCAGCAGCCGGCGTCTTCCCGCCTCGACGACATCATCAAGCGCGGCACGCTGCGCGTCGGCATGACCGGCGACTATCGTCCCTTCACCTATCTCGACAAGAGCACACAAAAATTCACCGGCTTTGACGTCGACATGGCGGAAACGCTCGGCAAGGCGCTCGGCGTCAAGGTCGAATTCGTCCACACCGCCTGGCCGCAACTGATGAAGGATTTCGAGGCCGACAATTTCGACATCGCAATGGGCGGCGTTTCGATCACGCTCGACCGGCAGAAGAAGGGATTATTCTCGACGCCGATCATGCGCGAGGGCAAGACCCCGATCGCGCGCTGCGCCGACAAGGGAAAATACGAAACCCTCGCCGACATCGACAGATCAGGCACCCGCGTGATCGTCAATCCCGGCGGCACCAACGAACGGTTTGCCCGCGCCAACGTCAAAAACGCAGAGGTGAAGCTACACAACGACAACGTCACCATCTTCGACGAAATCGCCAAGGGCAACGCCGACCTGATGATGACGGATTCATCGGAGACGCTGTATCAGCAGAAGCTGCATCCCGGCGTGCTCTGCGCGGTGCATCCGGAAAAGCCGTTCGATTTCGCCGAGAAGGCCTACTGGCTGCAGCGCGATGTCGCCTTGAAGGCCTTTGTTGACCAGTGGCTGCACATCGCAACCGAGGATGGCAGCTTCAGAAAAATCTACGCCGCCTGGTTCGATTGATCAGCCGGTCAAATTCACCGGTTTTCGCCGCAAATTGACCGCCTGTCGGGTGCAAATTAGACTGCCGGAACGCCATTGAACCAAAGCCGCTAGTACACGACTTATCATTTGAAAGTGACATGGATCACGTTTCACGAGCTGCCTTTGCGTAGCTTCGGGGGGGTGGGATTCCCGGCACAGGAGGTCGTTATGAAGAAGCTTCTGGCTATCGCCGCGCTTTTGCTGGCGAGCACTGCCGCGCAGGCTCAATACACCTTCGATTACGGCGGTCGAACCATTCGCATCGATCCCGATCGCGGCACCGTCCAGATTCCCGGCGTCTACGACAATACGCCCAAGGATAATACGAAGGCGAAACGCTCGCGCAACGAGGACAGCGATCGTGATCGAGATCGTGATCGTCCGCGCAAACAATCGCCGCAACAGGCGAAGACCGCCCCCGACACGGTGACGCCCGCCGCGCCCGCCGCTGAGCCCGCCCCCACCGAGCAAGCCGCGGTGCCGCCGGCGCCGGTTCCTGCGGCTCCGGCACCGGCCGCGACTGCACCGGCAGAACCGCCGAACGCCACCGTTGCCGTTGCCCCGGCGGATCCGGCAGCAACGCCGGCAGCTCCACCACCACCCAGCGCACCCGCGCCGCAAGTCCAGCAGGAACCGCCTCCCGCGCCGAAGCCGGCAATTGCCGCGGTGACGCCACCGCCTGCACCGCCACCGCCGGCCGCACAGGCGGCCAACTCACCGCTCGGCGTCTGGCTGACGGAAGAGAAGGAAGGCAAGGTTCGCATTGAACAATGCGGCCCCAATCTGTGCGGCTATTCCGTCGACAAGAAGTCGAACCGCAACGGCGAGCAGGTGCTGATCAGCATGAAGCCCGGCAAGGACAACAAATGGAGCGGCCGGATTTTCGATCCCAACAGCGGCAGCACCTATGATTCAACGATCGCGCTGAAAGGCAGCGACAGCCTGCGCGTTCAGGGCTGCGCGTTTGGCGGCATGTTCTGCGGCGGCCAGACCTGGACCCGCGTGAACTGACGGGCCGCACCGAACTTGTGTATCTCAACCAAAGCCCCGCCATTTCGGCGGGGCTTTTACTTGCGGCGTCGCATTATCGGGACCCGGTTCATGCCGAAACGACGCCTGAATTGTTCGTGTGATGACCATCACAGTCGCGTTTGAACCGCTGTGAGAGGCTGCCCCCGTCAAACAAACAGGGGCACGCCATGGGACACATTTTCAAATCTGCTAGCGCCGTTCGTATCCTGATGCTGATGGGCACGATCCTCGCAACGCCGGCTGCGGCCGCGACCTTCGACGGCGAATGGAACGTGCATATCGCGTCATCGAATGCCGCCTGCAGCAGCGCCGTATCCGTTTCGATCGGCATCAACAACGGTCAGGTCGGCTCCACCAATGCGATGGTGACCGCGTCCGGTCGTGTCGCCGAAGCCGGCAACATCTCGGTGACGCTGGCAAGCGGCATGAAGCGCGCGGTCGGCCTCGGGCGCCTCAACGGCACATCGGGGTCGGGCACGTGGCGCGCTGCATTGTGCTCGGGCACCTGGACCGCGCAGCGGATCTAACCAATCGAGAGGCTGCGGCGCCGGCTGGACCCACCGCGCGGCGCCGCACCACATAATGCCAGCTAACTCACGAACGGCGATGCAGGAAGTCGACGACAAGTTTTGTCGTCGCGGCCGGCTGTTCTTCCGTGATCCAGTGCCCGCAAGCCGGGATGATCACATCCTCGACGTCATCGGCGACACACCGTATCACCGCGCCGATCATGGGGCCGAATGTAGCTTCGCCGCCCAAGGCTAGCACCGGCATCTTGAGCTTGCCCTTCGCCAGGAACGCCGTGTTGTCGATCGCATCCTGGCCGAACGCCAGGAACTGGGCAAAGCCCGCTCGCATTTCGCCGGGTTGCGCATAGAGCGCCGCGTAGTGCTCGCGCTTCGCTTCGTCAAACCGCTTCGGGTCCCGGGAAAGATCGTTCCAGAAACGGTCGAGGTAGATGCGCTCGCGGCCGGCGACCAGGCGCTCCATGTCACGACCACCGAAGCCAAAGTGCCACATGGCCGGATCCATTACGATCTGTTCCCAGGGGCCGATGCCGGGCAGCGGTGCATCGATCGCCACCCATCGGCTCACGCGTTCAGGGTGGGTGGCGGCAACTGCGTAGCCGACCATGATGCCGATGTCGTGCGTTACCAATTCGAACGTACGCACACCCAGGGCATCCAGGACGCCCAGCACGTCCGCCGCCTGATTCTTCTTGTCGTAGCCGCTCTCAGGCTTGGCCGAGAGGCCGAGCCCACGAAGGTCGGGCACGATGATCATGTGGTCTTCGATGAGCGCGCTCGCCAGATGACCCCACATGTCGCCCGTCGTGCCGAAGCCGTGCAGCAGGACCACTGCCGGGCCATGACCGCCGACCCGCACATGGATGGATGTACCGTTGGTTTCGATCGTCCGCGTCTGCATCGCAGCCGGAAAGGGATAGATCCCATCTAATTGGGCATGTTCGCTCATCTCTGTACTCCAAGGTTTGCTTCTGGTTGGGGTCGAGGCCGGGTGCGGTATCGACTGCGCAGCAGTTTTATAACGATCGTCAGAAAACTTGCAATGGCTTTCTTTAACGATCGTGATAAAACGACGCCGTGAGCTATTTGCTCTCATCATTGACGGACGGATCTAGATGGCCAGGCCTAGGGAATTCGACGAAGACACGGTGCTCGAAGCGGCAACGCAACGTTTCTGGAATAACGGCTATGAGGCGACATCGATGCGCGACCTCGCCGACCACACCGGAATGACGACGCCAAGCCTCTACAATGCGTTCGGTGATAAGAGAGCGATCTACCGTCTCGTGCTCGATCGGTATGTCCGTCTGGCGCTCGAAGCCTGCTCGGCGATCTTCGGAGGCGATGATCCGCCCCTACGCGCGTTGGAGCGGTACTTCGATGCGATCATCGAAGAATCGCTCGCCGACAACCTTCACAAAGGGTGTTTTGTCGTGAACACGGCGTTGGAGGTGGCGTCGCACGACCGGGACTTTCGAGATGTTGTAACTGAGGTCTTTGATGAAATCGAAAAATCCATCCACGACTGTGTCGCGGCTGGGCAGCGCGACGGATCAATCCTTACCTCGCAACCCCCAGCCGACATCGCGCGGCTCGCTCTGAGCACTATCCTGGGCCTGCGGGTTCTGGCCCGCACCAATCCCGATCGTGAACTGCTGACCGGGATCGTTCGACCGTTTTTCGCGCTGCTAAGGACCCAGTGAAAAAGCATCACCGACGCGCGCGGCGGCGCCGGGCGATTGACGAGCTTTCTTCCGCAATCAAGTCTACGCCATCTACGTAAACTTGATTGCTATGCGAACCGGTTCGAAAACGCTCTATCCGAGCGGTGCCGAATATTCCGCATCGGTCACGTGCTCCATCCAGTTTGAATAGACCCCGTCGAGCGCTTCCTGCATGGCGATATGGGTCATGCCATTGGTCGGCGTGGCACCATGCCAGTGCTTTTCGTTCGGCGGAATCCAGACGACATCGCCAGGCCGGATTTCCCTGATCGGTCCGCCCTTGGCCTGCACGCGGCCGATGCCCGAGATCACGTAAAGGGTCTGCCCGAGCGGGTGCGAGTGCCAGGCTGTGCGGGCGCCCGGCTCGAACGAGACGCGCGAACAGTTCAATCGCGCAGGCGCAGGCGCCATGATGACGGGATCCTGCAGCACGGTGCCGGTGAAGTATTCTGCAGGGGCACGGCGTGTCGGCCGCGAGCCGGAGACGTGGATATCCATGGGTGTTGTTCCTTTTGGTTGACGTTATTTCTTGCTCGCCGCGTAGCGCGCTTTGGTCTCTGCATTCATGGGATAAAGGCCGGGCAGCGCCGCGCCATTATTCACTTCGTTGACGATCCAGGCTTCCATCCGCTCCTGCTCGGCGCCTTCGGCCAGAATGAGGTCGAGGAACGCTTGCGGGATCAGCACGGCGCCATCCTGGTCGGCAACGACGATGTCGTTCGGGAATACCGCAACGCCGCCGCAGCCGATCGGTTCACCCCAGCCGACGAAGGTCAGGCCTGCAACGGACGGCGGCGCTGCGTAGCCATCGCACCAGACCGGCATACCAGTGCCGAGTACGCCTTCGACATCACGCACGACGCCGTCGGTGATCAGCGCCGCCACGCCGCGCTTGACCATCCGCGCGCACAAGATATCGCCAAAGATACCGGCATCCTTGACGCCCATGGCATCGACCACGGCAATGCAGCCTTGCGGCATCGCTTCAATCGCGGTGCGGGTGGAGATCGGCGACGACCAGGATTCCGGCGTGGCGAGGTCTTCGCGCGCGGGCACGAAGCGCAGCGTAAAGGCCGGCCCGACCAACCGCGGCTGCCCGGGCCGCAACGGCTTGGTGCCACGCATCCAGACATTCCGCAGACCCTTCTTCAGCAGGACCGTGGTGATGGTGGCAGTGGACACGCGAGACAGGGTCGCGATCGCTTCGGGGGGCAGGGACATCGGTACGGCAAGGCTCCAATGGGAGGGGATCAAAAGGTAGCGCATCTTGCGGGGCGCGGGCATCGCGTCAAGGGCTCGTTGCTGGACCTGCGATCACAACATCTTATCGTCACCATGCAGATTAATTTATTGAACTTGCTCAATGATTTCGCACGAAGCGAATTCCACTCGCGCGCAAAACACGCTACAGCTTGATCTCAGCTCCAAGAATTCTCAGACAGTCCTGAGCCCGTCTTCAGACAGATCCCAAGGCAGTACCGAGGCCATGGCCGCGACGCTATCCCCGCCCCGCCTTTTGCCCAGTGGCGACAGCGCCATCACGGTGGAATTTTCCCGCAACATCGACGACGCCGCCAACCGGCGGGTGCTGGCGCTGGACCGTGCGATGGCGGGCACGCCGGTCGAGGGGGTTACCGAGACCGTGCCGACCTATCGCTCGCTGCTGGTGCATTACGATCCCGTGCGGACTTCCTTTGATGCGCTCGGCGAGCAAATTCTGGCGCTGGCGAAGCTGCCGATTCCTGCCACGACAAAAGCCCGGCGCTGGCGCATTCCCGTGGTCTATGGCGGCGAGCATGGCGTCGACCTCGAGGACGTAGCCAAAACGCTCAAGACGACGCCCGACGACATCGTGGCCCGGCACGTCGCCGGCGATTACCGCGTCGCCATGATTGGTTTCACGCCGGGCTGGTCGTATCTCTCGGGATTAGCGGATTCGCTGCAGATGTCGCGGCGGCAAAATCCGCGTCTGCTGACGCCGGCCGGCACCGTTTCGATTGGCGGCGTGCAGACCGGGGTGCAATGCCTGGCCGGCCCGAGCGGCTGGCACCTGCTCGGACAGACCGCGGTTCGAACCTATCAACTGCACCGCGACCCAACCTTCCTGCTGGAGCCCGGCGATCACGTTACGTTTGCGCCGGTCGATGCCAAAACCTTTGCCGAGCAGGACCGCGCCGCGGCGGCTGGAGAAATCGTAGCCGAGTTGATGACGTCATGAGCAAGCTCGCCATCACCTCCATCGGTCCCGCCAGTTCGGTGCAGGACGGCGGACGCCCGGGGTCCCAGCGCTATGGCCTGGTGCCGAGCGGCGCGATGGACCGCCTGGCGCTGGCAGCCGCGAACACGCTGGTCGGCAACGCGCCGTTTGCAGCCGTTGTCGAACTTGGGCCGTTTGGCGCCGTCTTCACCGCGCGCGGTGGAGCGGTCCGCATCGCGCTCGCAGGTGCGTCTCGCAACGCCGACGTCGCCGGACGGCCGGTTGCGGTCGATACCTCGGCAACGCTGGCGGATGGAGAGACCTTGACGCTCGGCTTTGCCCGCAGCGGTTCGTTCAGCTACCTCGCCCTCGAAGGCGGCATTGCGGGCGAGCCTGACTTCGGCAGCCTCGCCGTCAATGCGCGCGCCGGGCTCGGCAGCCCCTATCCGCGTCCGCTGCAAAGCGGCGACGAGTTGCAGACGGCGCCGGCCAGCGCTGCGCCGGAACGGCGGATCGAATTGCCCGCACCGAGCAATGGCCCAATCCGCGTGGTCTGGGGACCGCAGGACGATGAGTTCGCCGATGAAGCCAAAAAACTGTTTGCCGACAGCGAGTGGAAGATATCGGCGACCAGCGATCGCATGGGCTATCGGCTCGAGGGCCCCGTCATCAAGCATTTGCACGGCCACAACATCGTTTCCGACGGCACCGTGAACGGCAGCCTGCAGGTTCCCGGCAACGGCCAGCCCATCGTGCTGATGCCGGACCGCGGCACCAGC
>Ga0307515_10003271_pt1 | contig 34263 bp, 39 predicted proteins | sample 17_EM_MG_FD_194513 | JGI IMG/M metagenome (GOLD analysis project Ga0307515, IMG submission 194513) | Populus trichocarpa ectomycorrhiza microbial communities from riparian zone in the Pacific Northwest, United States - 17_EM | ecosystem: Host-associated > Plants > Roots > Unclassified | place...
TTGGAGTTGCCAATCGTGCGCACCAGCAGCAACTGTATTGTGACCGTGTAATCCTGACGTGCCCCTAGTTCGCAGAGGTCGCAAAACAACTCAACATCACTCCTGCTCAAGCGGTCCTCTCATGGCTAAGACAGAGGGGTGTGATTGTTCTGCCGAAGAGCATCCACCCTGACAGGATCGAGGAAAACATGAAAGGCAAGTTACGGCATGACGACTAACACCATACCCACCATCGCGTCAACTGACTCGTCTCGAACCTAGCTGTGGCCCTTCCCCAAGAGTTATTTGAGGAAATCGAACGCGCGGCGGTGTCACACCCTCCCAAGAGGATGATAAACCCTAGGTGCGCGTCTCATCCCTAACGCCTTTCGCCTTTCGCCTTTCCCTGGGTCAGACAGCTAATCAGGTCTTTTCCTTTTTCTCAAGCGGAAAATGGGGTTTCAATTTCGATATCTTCGGTTTGACCTGAACGTCGGCCTTTCCCGGGACGCTCTGCATTTTGATGCAATGTTCCCCCCTCTTTGTCCGCTCGTTTGTTCCTTCACTAGTGGAATGAAAAGGTCCCATGAGCGATCCCACACCCTCTACATCGATCGTGATAAGGCGTGGATTGCCGCATCGAAGATTCTTCGCTACTGTAAGGTGATGGGACAAACTTGGGGTTCTAGTGTGGGACTGAGAAACGCGCGACCCAGTTCGAGATCCATCCGGAAGCAACTGCTAGCACCGCCGTGTACCGGGCACCCCCGAACCCAGGAGACGAGCCATTCTGGCTCTCCGAGAGTCCCTCTTCACAATTCGGAGGGTTGAGCTCTCCGACTTCTCGACGGGCCGCCGGGGGGCACACCTACCACTCCACCTCACCCCCAACTGCGAAACCCCCGCACCCTCCCTGGTCCTTAGGTGTAAGATCGCATTTACGTTGGGCGTAATTACGCGCTGCGTCATATGCGGGGTAGATAAGACCCTGGGAATGATCTTCTCGAGATCGCGTTCATCGCTTCCACTCGAAACAATAGCTGTAGGTACCATCACCTCACATGCCCAGTTCTGTGGAGGTGGGATGGTCAATGTCTCTCCATCACACGATCGTCACGCGGGATTGGTGATCATCGAGATCAGTTTCGCCTTTTCAAACCTTCAACCCTTCACAGGAATCCTCATCGACGGTGACGAAATAGCAAAGGGGATGCCGGGACCCACCGAGCAAGAATTGAAACCTGAATACCCTCTGGCGGGATCACGGTGAGGTTCGAACTTATCCACGATCACACTGAAAAAGGTTACGGCTGTACTGAAGTGACACTGAAGTGATCGTGCACATGTCGGACTCCACGAGGGTTTTTCTTGTTTTCAGTGCCACGTCACGGAATGGCAGGTGACTTGGAGAGCCGATCTCGCCGTACTAGGCACCGTTCTTGTTCCCAACGTGAAGAAATCCTCCGATCCTACACTGAAACACCAGCCACACGCCTCGTCCACCCCACTCATCGTATCTCGATGCAGACGCCCGCGACACGACACCCCGGATCAATGTGTGGCTGGTCACGATGTTACCTTGCTCCAGCGGGGACAATGTCGTTACTGTAAGCAGGAACCGAGGACGTGCATCTTCTGCCCATTGACCAAGAATGATCACCCCGCCATGAATTCAAACTCCGCGACACCATTCCTTCAGGCAGCGGCGATAGGCACGAAAAACAAAGGCAACAGGACCGAGAGGGGAACAAGGTACCGTTACCGTGCCTGAGGTCGACCGGACCGCGCAGGAGTCTGATGTCATGAGAGCCGAGGTGGTTCTTTGTCAATCGCTGTCGCTGTGAATGTTTTGGCACAAGTCTGAAAATTAAGAATACATCCGAATCTGCTAAGATACTGATAAGGTAGTCCGAAGTCCTGTTCGGTACCTTTGCTGATTAGTGGTGCTAAGTACGATAAGTGCGACAACGATACACCCGAAACAAAACAAACTCCCGGTCCACGGAATTCACACAATAAGACGCCCATGCCTACAAGTCAAGAACGCTGCGTCAGCATCCTAACACTCCGATCTGATCCCAGCAACAGCCCGTGCGGGCGCGCGCGCGACTCACTTTGCCTCCATATGGTACGCCATATATTCCTTGTCACCACCCAAAAACTTCCTGACGCCTGTCAACTGGAAACAAAGGTCGCAATACGCCCGATGGGGCTTGACTGGGCTACGACCATCGACGGATCTCACTTCGAACTTCCATCGAGGTTGTCCAGGATCCACACGTCGGATGAGGGAGGGAAGGAGGGAGGGATCGTGGTCGTTGATCAAAGGTAGATCTTCGCCAGAGACCTGGTCGGCAGAGTCCGTGCGCCACCCTCCCATCCGGACCTGATTCTTGATCTCTTCGTGCGCTTCGTTCTCAGAAATGAGGTGTTGAAGCTTGAACCCCCGAAACGAAACGAACAATTAGCCTGACTGAGGAACAGCACCGATGTCGGAATGGGACACACCAACTCGAAGAACCCAACTTGCTTCCTAAACTTGGGGTTTCCGCACAGACAAACAAACTTGGTTTCACAAAAAGTCTGCTCAACAAGGGCACGTGTAGAGTCCTCGGGCAAGCCGAGTAACTGGAGGAGGCGAAGGGCTAGCACGACTGCGTGCTGTTCAACCGGCCCAGAGCTTCGAGAACCCAAAGATCGAGCCCGGATGGCCTTGACGCACTCCGTTTCGTGTTTCCCGTGCGTCTTATAATCGTAGACGGCTTTGCAGGACTTGCATCCGAACATCGTCACGACCTTTTCCAAGAACTCGCGGTCAGAGACGGTGGACGTGTTCTGAGACAGTAGCCCTTGATGCACAGAGCGAAAAGAATCTGCCATTGCAGAGTAGGTTGGGGCGAGCTCTCGATCAGCCCAGACGGCGAGTTCATCGTGAATAGAAGAGAATCTCTCGGGAGTCACTGGAGTTTGGTAGTCGCCATCGGAAAGCAGCTTCTGGGCCTGAGGTGCGCGTCTCAGGACGGCCCTGTCGAGAAAGGGCCTGTGGTGTTCGATCAATGGGGCAGAATGATCTGCAAATTCCTGCTGTCGCGTCTCAATGTTTCTCTTCTGCTTTCGCCCCTCGATCTCCCGCTCAACTGACCGAAAAATTGCAAGAAGCCTGGGGACAACGTTCTCGTTCCAGTCTAGTAATAGGGCGTGAAGTTGAGTCGACAAATGAAGCAGAACGGAGGGAAAAAAACTGACATCGATCACTCCAGTCGCGAACTCCCATGAGGACGGCCTGATCGAATTGTTGCCGTTCAATGGTCGGCCATTCAGCTGTGATGAGTTCTTGGGAAAAGCCGAGATTGTACAGTTGGGAAAGCGCCCTGCGAGTCGTTCAGTTCTGATGAAACACGTGGGGTGACGATAGACAATTTACCTCTTCCGCTGCCACTCGAGACACCATTCCCACAGGGACTGAGAAAACTGGAGATGAACAGAGGGTAAGAGTGGGGTATCCTCATCACAATGATCCTTCGCACCAATTGCGCTCTAGCGGCGGCCTTCATGAGCTGGTTCACAGTAACGGATGGGTCACTTCCAGATTCACTGACACGAAGGGCATTTGAATTGAGTTCCGGGACGTAAAAGGCTCTCATTTCGTGATCGTTCCCCAATGAGACTTTAAACGGCAAATTAACGGACCGTTCCAGCACAGCTGATGATATATCACTTACATGGTGTAACCAAATTGGTCGCGATCACCTGCAAAGCAGAAGAAGTCACGAGTCCTCCAACAGCCCGGGGATTAAACCATTGAACGCTATAGTGATGAACACGTGGTCAGCCACGACACGTTTCCAAAAGATGACGCTCACTGTTTGGACTTGCACTTGGCACAGAGTCTCATCCTGAGCTGTGGGATCAGGAGGGGGGCGGGGGAATTCCCACACACCTGGAAATCGTGAGCTGAGCGGTAGGCGAGATAGGAAAAAATTACGTACGCAGTATTCGCTATCGAACACAAAAGCGACGTACGCGGGTTCGGACATACCATCGGGACACGGTGGCATCCCGACGGATTTTATCGACTGTTTCCATAGGGTGGCTGCCTTCGGAGTGATAACGATCTCCCTGAACCCTCTCGAGACTCGACCGAGACAGAGAAGATCCCATGGGTTTAGATAGGTCATAACCTATTGGAAAAAGCTTTCACTGTCAGCCTAGTTCATCGCAAAGCCGGAATGACGTGGAAGCGGACCTGATCCAAGAGCTCGATGGGCAGACTAGATACATGCGAGGACTCCATGATGTTCGAGAGAGAGGGGAGTAGAGGAGAGCAGCTCAAAGGAGGGGGCCTTTGTCCACGTTCCAGTCCCTCATTCACCTTATTATAATTTATATCGCCAACGCCACGCCCGGCTTCTACCGGCCGAGAAGATGATCGATCCCCAAGAAAACTTGATTTGACGTTGGATCATGATTTGGATAAAGATACCGAATTTTTGGCGCTTTGGGGAATTTCAACACACATTGAACTTCCGAGCTGCTCGACTACGCCAAGCAGAAGACATCTCCATATTGACTCGAGCTCCATCTGCGCAGTGAATGGGTCTCACCACCAACTGATGGAACTCCCCCGTTTCCTATGTAACCTCCCTCCGCCCGCCCACACCTCCGTCTTTTGCATGCGGATTGCCATTGTCTCTGGCAACCAGGATCTATAGCGGTCTCTGGGAATTCGTATGAGTATAGGGTCCGGAGCGGGAACGTTTTTTTAATCCCGCGCCCGACGACAGGCTCCATCTGAAAGGCCCAACGTCGAAAGCCCCTGCTTCTTTGACATTTAATCGATTGCATGAAACATCTGACCCCTACTTCCTTCTCGAAAGTAGGAATCCGTTACCACAGCAATGCTCGAGGACGGGGTTAGTTGCTACCTCTCCGCTGGTACATACTGAATACGCACATACTATTGCAAACCAGTTCAAACCACACGAATATATGTCGCGTAAACGAAACTGAATCCTGCCAAGGCATCTGAAGAGATAGAAAGAGAGAGCAAGTAATTTCAAAGGAACTTCCCAACTAAGCAGGACCCCAACCCAACAGCTCAATGGGTATATAATACACGTGACAGCCACAATCCCATGAGGAAACACTTTAATCACTTAAGTATAGGTTATCAGTAGAGGGTGATAGTAATCAGAGGAGCGGTTACTAGAACCGTGGCTGAATGTGAACCCTCGGACATCCGTGGCATATACCGGCCGTGGAACTCACCAGCGCTGACGTAACCTGAGCCCGAAGCCAGCCTCATCGTATTGCGACCGTTACAACTATGAAGATGATGAAATCTCCCTGACCTCAACGCCGAGAAGTGGGAGAGATAGCACGCCTTCGACGAGATTAAACCAGATCCTGAGATCTGTCAAATCTAGCCCGCCAAGACCGCGATAAACAATAAGCAATGCAACCGAGTGTCCTTTCCGAGACCCACGCCGCATGCTTGGGCGAGGAGTGCTACAAACCAGCTGATTACGGTGGTTCAGGGAATGGGTCCGGGGACCCAATTGTTCTAATTGATGACATATTCCCTTCTAAATTTCGGGATTCAGTTTACGTATAATGTGGTAGTAACCAACCTCAAGGCTATCGCGGCAGACGCACTACCTTGATCACAGGCGATCTGAAGCCATAGTAACGGTCCACAGCTACCGGATGTATATGAGTGGGGCGACACGGTACAACTTATACGATGTACCGGCCGCGCTACCCAGACTTTTCGACCTCGAAGCTTTGCTGGCGCTAGTCCTAGAATGAGTCGGCCCACGCGGTCGGGTAGTATTACGTGGGCAATGAGAGGTAATGAGACGTTTATGCCGATCGTCCAGTAGTAATCCCGATGATTTGACAAGCACCCTAAATAGCAGATTGCGCGAGAGGGGACCAAACATTTGACCGGGGAGGGGTCCCATGGTGTGCGCTTGGGGTGCATCTTGTTCGATATTCCGCGGTCAAAACAAACTCGACCTACTATCTGGGGGCAGAAGAACCGTCCCTGAAGGCCTGAACGTTGGACGTTTAACGTTGGACAACTTACGTTCTCCCCACGGAGATTCTCACCAGTTGTCCGCCGGCTCGGACCAGTCACTACCAACGTTTACCGAGTCATCCGTCGCGAAACTGAGGGTAGAAAAAAATAATAATACCGCCTGGACGGGTGCGGAATGCCCATGATACGAGGGTACTGACGTAACTTTTCTGATTCAGATTGCCACCCAGTTGTGCTATCTCCGTTTTGTCCCGTCACTCCTAACCGTAGAGTCGGGGAGGTTCGGGAGGGGGGAGTGGTCGACCCCCGGTACCTGATAGAATTTCAAAGGAAGACGCAGGTTCGGACCCTCGATCCAAAGGGTGTCCGGAGTTCCTGATAGTTACAGTCACGTGGCGGATTCGATGGTCGATGAAGTTTGAAGAGTCAAGATCCAAACTTTCGATACCGACACCCAGAAATCAGTTCAAAGTCCCGGCCAATCCTGTGAGTTGAACGAGAGGTGTAGTCACAGTGTGGGTTTGCACGAATAAGGTTTCACCTACCCATCGTTACGTCGAATGCATGTCGATCAGAACGTCGATCCTGAATATTGAACCCCACCGGAGTCGAAGTCGGTATGTACGTCGTAGATGGCGGCGCGCGGAGATCTCGTGAACCTACGTATTTTCAGGTCCGACCCCCGCCCCTAGATGCTCTTGATCTGCATAGCCCGCCGTCGACGACCCACGCGGAACTGCGACCGCGGGAGTCATCTAGTGCGTGAACCGTACACGATTGATACGTTGTGCACAGGGGTGTGCTTTGCCAGATCAGTGCGCAACGAGTGTTCCGACCCTGTGACTTACTAACCGTGAGCCTAGCTTCAAGGACAGAGTGCGATCGCCAGGAGAAACCCTCGCGACGGAGGAACCACAGGTGAGTAACTCAAAGGATGCCCGTTCCAGTTCGCAGGGCTCGCCTGCAGGCCATATCAACGGTAAACGTCACAAGTCGGTGTCGGTGCCTGGATTGATTCTGAAGCGAACCCACCGCGGAAGTACAACTTGTCGACGTCGGCTCTGTGACTCAGTTTTTACACTGGTTTCGAAGGTTTGGGCTGGTTGAGGTCCCACGGTGACGAGTCCTCGCTCGACGGTTCTGATCTGAAGTTCTGATCCGTGCCGAATCCCGAAGCCAAGTACTGGGTGAATTCATTCCGTTACCCTCTCATTGTTTCACCGTTACATCTAGCACCGAATTGCATTTCGGTGATTTACACGTCTAGCCTACATTCACCAGCGTTACACACAAAGGCAGAAATCGACTAACGTACTATTCAAACATTACGCGCACAATGCTCCGTCCGTCACTCAGTTTTCGCAAGTACCTCCTCGGCCTTGCCTTGGAATTCATCGATGCTCTTGTATCCGCTGAGGCCCATCGTGACCTCAAGCTCCGCAAGAATCGTCTTTACGACGTGTTTGACGCCATCTGCTCCCCCGAGAGCGAGACCGTAAACGTATGGCCGTCCCACTGATCAGAAAAACGGTCAGTAACAATGAGGAGTAAACCACGCCCATGAGCCTTCTTGGGCGCTCAGATGAGGTAAGAAGTGCCACTCACGCAGAACGGCTTGGGCACCCAACGCCAGCGCCTTGAAAATGTCCGGTCCAGTTCTGATAGAGGAATCAAACAACACCGTGAACTTCCCAGACGCCTGGGCCTCCTTGACCTTGGTGGATTTCATAATATTCTCCAGAGACCACAGAGCTGAGACCGCCCCATCGACTTGCCGTCCACCATGGTTCGAGACGACGATACCGTCTATCCCCGCGTCAATCGCGAGCTCGGCGTCAGCAGCGCATTGAATCCCCTTCAGTACAAGCGGCCCATCCCAGTTATCCTTGAGCAACTTGAGCTCATCCCATGACCTCTGTCTACCCGAACTCATCTCCCTAACCCACTCTGTGCCCATATAAATCATCGCCTTTGCCGCCGGATCCCCCTGTTCAGCGCGCGCGTTTATCTCCTGGGGATCATACGGGAATGCCACTTCGCTTCGGGTTTCTGGCTGCTTCCCATATCGGGCCATAAAGACCGGGTCTGCAAAGCCGTTTTGACACCCGTAGGAGTGGAAGAAAGGCAGATAGGCCGTATCGAGGTCATGTGGACGCCAACCAATAGACATGGTGTCAAGAGTGACGATGAGAGCCGAATAGCCATTTTGCTTGGCGCGCTTGAGGAGTGACACCGCTACTTCGTCGCTGTATGGCCTGACGAAAGGTGAGTCTTGAATTGTCACAAAGGGAGATGTAGTCTACCAGTAGAGTTGGTACCAGCGGTGACTATCCCCATGAACTTCAGCCACCTCTTCCATCGATCGAGTAGCGGCGGTACTCAAGATCATCGGAATATTTGTTTCCCTCGAGGCTTTAGCAGTGGCAATCTCGGCATCAGGATGGAGAATGCCTTGCACCCCGATTGGGGCCAAAAGCAGCGGAGCCTTGAATTTGTGACCGAAGATAGTTGTCTGGAACCCGATTTACGTCACTCAAACTGTGATCCAGAAGGAGGACAAGCTATACCTCCAAGTTTCGCGCAGTGCAGTTTCGCAACATACGGGGGATAATGGCCCATTTATTGAAGGCCTTGCGATTGGCCTCGTAGGTCTTCCACACGCCGGCACTTCCGAAGACGTACAGGAAAGCACCTGAAGAAAGTCGTTGAGTGTGATCCACTGTTCAAAGCCATCCATCGCTGTTGTCGTACCTTCGCTCGCGACCTTAATCAGATGCTCCCTGGCCATTTGCTCCAGCTTCTCACTCGTGTCCACGGTTCCCAGAGGAGGCGGGCGTTGCGTGGAATACAATGCGATGTTGTAAGTGGACCATTCCGCGACGAGCTGTGAGTTCATGGTGATGAGGCAAAAGGCGACGAGGTCAAAGGCGGGAGTGACGGGTTGCTTAAATATTAGCGTCGACGGCAGCCGAAACAGTGGGCGGCCGTAGTTCAGAGAGAAGTGCTGAGAGAGAATTCCGAGTGATGGAAGTTATTCCGTCGTTGCAGGAACTTGCTCAGAGACGACGGGGGGGAAACTCGGCGCACACCGGACGTCCCCAGCCCTAGAACTCGGTAAATCCTCGCATCCAGTCCGTGGTAATTCGCGCCGTACATACCGTTGGGCATTCAGTATCGATAAGCATATCACCCCCGTTGTCGAGTGGAGCTTGCGTTCAGTGGCCAGGCGGGGCGGAAGGAGAGCTTGGTTACCGCCATTCCCGGGCCGGTAATAGCCGGTCCATGAGTGGTCCCGATAAGGAAACACGAAAATCACCCCCTTCAACTCGAGATAATAGGGTCATCTGGCCATACCCGTGCGTGCGGCCATGAGCATACGTTTAAACCCTCGAGACGTCATCCAGGGACCCGAAGATGATATCGATTCTGGATCTCGTCTGTCTTCTTCTGACGAAGATGAAGACCAAGATGATCCAAAAACTTGGGATGACTGGGTCTCGGATCCCCAGGAAACCAGAGAGTGTTATTCACTCTTTGAAGACAAGAAACTCGCTTCGGGTGCGAAGGCCGTAGAGCACGACGAACAAACGCATGGGTTCAACTTGGATCACGCCTCTAGCAAACTCGGTGAGTCTATTTCGTTTCCGACACAAACCTCTCTGCTGGGTCCGACTGAAATCAAGATATCCCTCGCTCCAGCTCTCGATTTCCACCAGCGCGTCAGACTCATCAACTACATTCGCAAACAGGTCGCTCCCTTGATACACAACTCACTGTTGTAGGCTCATGGTTTACCGTAGAAACCTCCCGCCACCGAACTTTCCTCCCTGACCGGAACGGAGCCTTTCTTTACCGACGATCAGTACCTCATACCCGTGATCGAGGACGATCCTCTCCTTCGTGAGCACATCACCACCTGAACCCAACTCGGCGGTACCACACACTCAACCCCAATCTGACGCGATAGAATCTCAACCGGGAGATTGGTCCGACGAGGACGTAGGCACCTCTTCCGAAGCAGCCCCCGAAGATCTGGAATCAGCTTTTCATCGGATAAAAGCCCTCGAGGGGAACCTCCAAAAAGCAAAGCGGGATTTGGCCGACTACCGAGAATTCGTAACAAAGAGTCTGGATGTCGAAAAACTTGCTGAGGTAGTTGCGTCCACCTCCACGGCGGATCCCATCGTTCCCAAACGAGACGATGACTCTCATTACTTCACGAGCTACGGCTCAAACGGTACTTGCGATCTTCCCACTTGCTGTTTGAGGTAACTAAACGTTGAGTCGTTAGATATCCACGCGACGATGCTCACTGACAAAGTACGCACCTCGGCTTACGCGTCCTTCATCCTGGGGACACCCACCGTGTTCAACGACGCTGTCGTTCTCGACGTTGGCTGCGGAACCGGAATACTTTCCATGTTCGCGGCTCGTTCTGGGGCGAGACGGGTCTACGCCGTTGACGCGAGCGATATCGTGGAACGAACGGAACAGATAATCAAAGATAACGGTCATGAAGACGTCATCACGTAAGCCATCCCATCTATCTTTCTCGCAACAAACAGCACAATCTCCACGTTCTGTTGGAGAATGTATGGCCACTGACCGGGGACTTGAATTACGTCCAGGGTGATTCGGGGCAAAGTCGAAGACGTCACGCTTCCCGATGGGGTGACCGAAGTGGATGTGATTATTTCCGAATGGATGGGTTACGCTCTCTTGTACGAATCCATGCTGGATTCGGTCTTGATAGCGAGGGACCGCTTCCTCCGACCGGGAGGGATCCTCGCTCCCAGTCAATGTAGGATGATGCTCGGTTTGTGCGAGGGAGCTGATATTTACAAGGATAGGGTTGGGATGTGGGATGACATCTACGGTAAGCGACAGACCAGGAGTCCGAGCCCGCGTTTCGTCACTGATCTTGGGTGAATGATGTGATAGGGTACGACATGTCTGCAATGAAGGAAGAGGTGTATGGTGAAGCGATTGTCGATACTGTCAAGCCTGAGACATTAGTCAGCGATCCTGTAATAATCAAGGTTTGTCAATCGACAAAGATACCGTCATTCCTACCATCCAACGCCCCCTCCGCGTGTAGGACATATACATCCCGGACGCACAATCGCGTCAGCTCAATTTCCAATCATCCTTCTCCCTCGTTTGCACCTCGACCAAACGCACGAAAATTCACACCTTCGTGTTATACTTCGACACGTTCTTCTCTCCGCTGGGAATGCCGATCTCGCCGTCGACCAAAGTCACGGTCGCGCACGAGGGCTCCCCTATCGTCGCGGAGGTGTGGCCTCTTGGAGGGAGATTCCAACCAAAAAGGCGGGCGAGTCAGGGAGGGAGCAAGACGCCCGGTGAGGAGAGGATAACGAGCTTCAGTACCGGCCCGGAGAGCGCGCGTACCCACTGGAAGCAGACGATTTTCCTCCTCCATGAGCCGATACGAGCTTACGAGGGCACTATCGTGGCTGGAACTTTTTCGTGTAGGAAGAATGACAAGAATTCCCGAGAATTGGATGTCGAGATCAGGTACTCCGTAAAGAAGGACGAAGCGAGTCCTCCTGGAGACCTTATCATCCAGATGTACAAGGTTAGGTGATCGCGGCCCGGGCGAGGATATATGCAGTGTGGTGGTCATGAATTAGTAGGTTTAGATACATGTATGTCTTACTCTAAAATCTTGCTATCGTCCCTATGTGAAACTCTGCGGGGTCGCCGACTGGGCGTGACTTGGAACCTTTGTCAAGGTGAGTCACTGTCAGGATCAGGCGCGTCGTGGAATTCCTCTGTTTCGTTCGAGGGGACGTGAAGCGGTAGGAGGAAACTCGTTGCTTCATCCTTGAAGAAGTCATCAAGTATCAGCGGTCTAAGTTTGAGGTCCTTCATAAGTTGTCAGCGTGTGGTTGATTCCGGGTGATGATTTGGGGAGTACCTTGGATTTCATCTTTTCCAACACGGTCGGATCACCCTCTACCTTCTTCATATACTCCCTCACGGGAGCCATCGCAGCATTCCTACAAAGTTCCTTGAGGTCTGACCCTGATAACCCCTCTGTCCGTTCTGCCAGTTTGCCCAAGGGGAAGTCAACCTCCAACTCTGTCTCTTTGAGCATCTACGCAATAGGAATACTCAGTAAAGACAAATTTGCAAGGCAGGGAGGGATCTGTACCAATGTCAAGATTCGCCTTCGCTGCGAATCATCGGGAAGGCGGACGGCGAACCGCTTTGGCATTCGACGCAAGATGGCGGAGTCGATGTCGTTCGGTCTGTTCGTCGCACCCAGTACCATTATCCGATCCTTGCTCGAGAGTAGTCCATCCCATAGTCTGCAGGATAGAATGAGTCGATTTAAGGAAAAAAGAGCGATCGAGAGTCGCGTACGTCATGAATTCGGCCTTCATCATCGCTGTCGCCTCATGATCTCCCTTGGTACGCTCCCGTAAAAACGAGTCAATCTCGTCGATAAAGATGATGCAAGGTTGGGTCTTCCGCGCAAGACTGAACAGACCTGCCACGAGTTTATTCGACTCGCCAAACCATTTGTTGGTCAGGACGGAGATGGCAACATTGATGAACGTAGCTCCTGACTCTTTTGCGAGTGCCTTTGCAAGCATGGTCTTTCCGCATCCGGGGGGACCGAAGAGGAGAACACCTTTGGCCGCGCCGGCGAGAATGGAGGAGTTGTTGAAGAGGTGGGGGTACAGTAGAGGGTATATGATTGTCTCGCGCAGTGAAGAGATGATATGGTCTAAACCACCGATATCTGCTCCCTGCTCGTTAGGAAGAGGGAATGAGTTATCTTTGGCGAAGGACTTGCCTGAAAACGTCACGTGGATATCGTCTGGGTGTATAACCTCTGAGGCTATGGCAGCTATGAAGAGGCGGATGAGTATACTTGAAGGAGTTTAGCCGCGTTTGTGGGAACAGACTTTCGTGCTCGTTTAGCTTGAGATTTCTGTGACCCATCTTCGCAAGCGCTTCGAGGCTCTTAGCCGCGACTTCTTTCTTCTCTTGTCCGAGGGCGTAGTCAACCAGGTGCTGAAAAGTCGTTAGATTTCGCCCAAACCAATCTTATTGTCCACCGAACCTTGACTCCATAGTACAAGGCTACCTTGCAAGACGAACTCCATCAGATACTGAAAAGGCATCGACCCCCAAATTGATCACATACGTTCGAGACTACAAAGAATGCAGCTGAACACGTGTTTGGATTAGTGCTTGTTAAATTCTCCCCTCGGGCAACGCGGCACATGAATACGCACTGCTTAGCGCTGCTCGTTTAAGGCTCTCGTTGTTCATTTTGTTCCTGTGAACATATATGGCTTGTCCGGGTCGAGCCACACGGCCTGTATGTCGTCGGAGCGGCAGGAGGGGGGAGTGACACGGAGGAAATCACATGACGCGTAGTCTCGGGGGGGCATTTGACCCTTCCCACGGTTGCAGCGTCTTGCACCACCGCCTCGTGGCTGACTTCTACCCAGGATCCGATAAAGGGGCTTTGACGGCCGCGCCCACGTATAGATGGTTACACGTCTGCCAATGTCAAAGTCAAAGTTCCGTTTTTGCTGTCCCGCGTCGGCGGACTGACCACCTCGGCTCCACCCCAGAAGAACCCAGAAGTGAGCTCGCTCTGACTCTGACATTCCCCTTCAAAGTCCGCTGCCCGACGCTGTCACCCGGTGGACGAATTGCTTCCTTCTGATGTGGTGACGCCGCTTTGACACCGGTGACACTTTCCAGGCACCGTTATGGCGACGGTGACGGGACTCAGACACATGAGGGGGACTCCGCCAGTGACGTGAACTATACCTCTTGAGTCTTCATTTCTACACCGGGGTATTCACGGCGACCTTTGCCTTGTCTCGTTTCGCAGCTCGATTACACACATATCCGCTGCACGCAACACTAGGAGTATGACGAACAGAACGCGGCCACGGGTGACCGGTGACCTCCCCGAACTCCACCCCCGCTTTTGTTTTGTTAACGTTCGAGACTTCGATTATCTCCCGCGTGATGCTAGCCACAACGGTAAAGCGCTCATACCGATCGCTGTTTCGGGGGAAGCCGTCCCCGCCATGGCACCATCTGTTCGTCTCCACCTCGGCAAGCTTCTCTCAGTCGAACGGCACAATGGAAGATGCCTCCTGCCGATAAATGAAAAGCCAATCGCTGTTCCGCGCACAATCCGCAGACTAAGAGGCCGCGGAGGTTGTTTTCTCTGTCGGCGGAACCCTTTAAAACGGGATCAAAAACTGGGTTTCCCTCAACCCGCCTCCCCCTGTTCTCGTCTGCCATGGCCAGGGTCAATCTCATCTACGTTCTCCCTGTCGTTTTGATTGCGGCCTCCGTCGTCTACAGGAGACTCAAGCGTTGGAAGAGAACTCGCTCCTTCCCACTTCCACCGGGGCCGAAGGGTTTGCCAATCGTTGGGAATGTACTGGACATCCCTCGAGGTGTCCCGCTATGGGAAGGGTCCTTGACCCTCGGTAGACGGTACAGTCAGTTCACACCGCTCTGGTTCCCCTCGAGCAGCACCCTCTCATTCATTTGCGAAGATACCGACCTCGTGTACTTAAACCTCTTCGGGAAGGACATGATTATACTCAACTCTAGCAAGGCCATATCGGATCTGCTGGACAAACGTTCCAAAATCTACTCGGATAAGGTGCGTGTCCTGTGTTATTCTTGCATTCCGGCAAGCGAACGTGATCGTATCTCATTATCCCTAGCCCCAAGTTCCGATGGCCGAACTGTGAGTCCCTCCATCCCGCGGCCCGACATCAGTTGACCGCCTATCTTTGATATCCACAGTCTTGGGCTTGAATGGGCGTTTTCAGCGATGAGATATGGGAAGAAATGGAAATCTTATCGTCGATTGTTCCACGAACACATGGGACCTGCCCCCGTCAAGGATTATGAGGATACGATGCGCAAGGGTGCGGATTCCCTTTTGGCTCGTCTCGAGAAGGACCCAAAAGATTACAGAAGACATGCCAAATTGTCAGTTCCCGTGTTTTGGGGACTGGATGTCCCTGTTGCTGACTCTTCTCGCAAAGTTTGTCAGACACCCTTTCCTTGGAAATCGCGTATGGACTGGGTATAGACTCTCCGGATCACCCGATACTCCACCGTGCGGACGAAGCCATGGATGCCGTCAAGTGTGGTCTTACACCCGGAAAGTGGGTCGTTGATATTCTCCCATCCCGTGAGTCAACGGGCTATCTCCGGATTTCTCGGTGCCAGACTCACTCCCAACCAGTGAAATATGTCCCTGAATGGTTCCCTGGGGCTACGTTCCGCAAGGTTACATCGTTGGGGAAGTGTAGTTTGGACTCTTCTATCACTGTTCCTTTCGAGACCGTTAAACAACGGATGCGGGTTAAGTTCCATATATACCGATATTGAGACCATGACTGACCAACCAGGTTTAGGCTGGCGAAAAAGTTAATTCCTCGATGGCCTATTCGTGCTTACAGAATATGACAAGCATCCGCGAACGAGGACTCGACGAGTATGCGGTTCGTTCTGTGATTGGAATCACGCATCTCGCCGGGGCAGATACTGTGAGCACGATCTACTGTTCCTTGAGCCCGCACGATCCTGAGGTCTCTCACAGACAGACTGTGTGCTGAGCACGTTCTTCTTAGCCATGACGCTTTACCAGGGAGTGCAGAAGAGAGCACAGGCAGAGATCGATCGCGTCGTCGGTGGAAATCGACTGCCGGACTTCTCTGATTTCGACGATCTTCCGTACTTGGAGGCCATGATCAAAGAGTTGCTGCGATGGAATGCGCCAACACCCTTAGGTACCTCACACGCCGTAATGGAGGATGACGTATATGAAGGGTGGTTCATTCCGGCCGGAACGACGCTCTTGGAGAACATATGGTAAACTCCTACCACAACCTTACCTCTCACCCACCCTCATTACATCACAGGGGAATCTTCCATGATGAAACGGTTTACCCTGATTCACACGCGTTCAATCCGGGCAGGTTCCTCACCGAGGATGGAAAAATAGACCCGTCGGTCCCGGATCCCGAGCAAAGGGTGTTCGGCTCTGGCCGGAGGTTAGTCTTGACAGTGTCAACCAAGAGTCCGTGCTTTCTAACTGGAATCACGACAGGATTTGCCCGGGTCGATTCTTCGCAGTCAAGGTTGTGTTTATCTCCATTGCGAGGATTCTTGCCGTCTTCGACATTTTACCTCCGGTGGATGAGAACGGGTGGGCTCGGGTTCCCCTGGCGGAGTTCACGAAAGACCTTGTCAGGTACGCAAAAGCGTCACATCCCTCGCTATCACAACCAAAGTATCTTATTCTACCCCATTTTATTTGAACAGCCATCCTGTGCCGTTCGACTGCATCGTGAAACCTCGATCCGAGAAGTCGGCGATGCTTATCGCGGAGGCGTTGGGGAGGTCTTCATAAGATAAACCTGTTAGCGTGTCTTTATTTTTCATTTATGCATTTTGTATCATGTTTTTCTGTACGTCCCTACATTGAGAACCTCGGTCCTATATATTCTTAACCTCCCTCATGTGATGCGGTGATCTGAACTCAAGTGGACTTTCCAGCTCGGGGTCCGGCACGATCTCTACTGGCGTCTAGTCGCCAGTTCTTCCCTTCTCGTCCTTTTTGGACGTCTCATCTCAGTTGGAGATGCTTCTCCTCGGCCCTGCTTGTCCTCCGAGCGGGGAAGTTAACTTCGGAGCTGCGGCTGCGGATTAAACAAACCCCGGCTAGACGCCCGTTCCCCGCGGGTGCAAGTTTCGGCGGGTACACGGTGCTGTCAAGTCGAACGAACGGAACCAAACAGCAGGTACTTAGGACTCTGATTCACGGCTAGGTGGTCGCTCTCCAGCACTCGCAGCCAGTCAAATGTAACCGATACCGTGTGCTGTATTAACGCTTTTCGCGCCTTGTTCTGCCGTCCTCTCGCCTCCTTCAGTTACGCAGGTTCCTAGGGCGCTTTCGCCCCTCCGCCCTTGCTGATCCCTCGTCACCCTCGATTGTCATGTCCTCCGCCCGCTCCCTGTTGCTTAGGGTGAATGAGAAAGTCAAGCTTCGTGGAGATGTGCTAGGGCATGAGCAAACAGACGCCTGGTCGAATAGGTATCTGCAGACGGGTGTGTATCACGAGAGTTGTCCGACTAATTGGGATCGTCTCATGCGCAGGGATCTTATACCTCTCCCCCCTCATCGCAGAACGTGGGACGTGATGGAGTACTTTGGGTTTTGGACTCTCTCTTCGCTCAGTGTCAGCATTCCTCGTTGAGCCGTCAGAGGTAGAGAGCTGTAATAATTTACTTCGCCTCAATTCCGCCGCAGGTCTTCACATGGCAGATGCCAGGGGCTTTACTGGCCACCGGAGTACGTTCTGCAACCCCTCAGCCACAAATTCCCGCTAATTCGGAACGACCAGCTCTCCGTTGGCCAGATCATGGCAATCATCGTTGTTTCCAGACTGGTTATCATGTTATGGTCATTCGCGATCGCATGGGCGGGGCTCACGTTCCACATCGGTTACACCATACAGAACCGGTACTCGTGGGGTGAGTAAACACGCATATGAAACAAGTTCTTGACTTGTGATACCAGAAGGATGATAGGAATGCGGGGGGCGTATCTTCCTTTGTTGCAACGAGGTACGAGCGGATGCCTCTAACTCTGATTTCTCCATTGACACCGGTCTAGTTCTCCTGAATTTTATCTGGTGCGCGATCGGATGTGGGTATTTTTCGCCTCAATTTGAAGCCACGCGTCATTTAACTATTTCTAGGTTGGAATGGTGGGCGTCTGGCAGCGTGTGTTTGAGTATTTCCTCCCTTTGAAGAATGAACTAACCGCAGCTGCAGAGTATGTATTACTGCGATTTGGCCGTCATTCAACACGCTTCCGAATCGCCTACCAGCTGGAATGTACACAACGACCAGCGAATTCATTGGATTCGCAGTATTCTGGGTTCTCACTCTACCACTCTTGTGGATTCCCCCCGAGAAGTTCAGACGTCCGTTCCAATTCATCACGATATACACAGGTATAGCCCTCTTGTCCGTCAGTGAGTGGTATCTCTAGTCATTGTCATTCGCAGGACCCTATCACCAACCCCCTTGTCCGGATAGTGGTCTGGTCGTTAGCCAAGGCAAAAGGCGTCGGTCCCGTCTTTTATACCGGACAAAACACCAGTCAATCTCCCTGGTCAGTCTCTTGGTTAATCATGGCTGGCATCAACTCGTCCATCGGCAGTCACGCCGCTGGAATGACGAACGGATCAGATTTCTCGCGGTACGCCAAGAACAAATCAGGGTACATAATCGGAACGTTTTTGTCCTTGTTCCTTACGGGAACGCTTGTGTCCCTGATCGGACTGAGCACGACGGCTGCGTGCCAAAAGATCTTTGGCACTGTCTTCTGGAACCCGCCCGACCTCTTCATGGCGATCATGGATGGCGGTAGGGGTTCGAGCGGTTCGAGAGCTGCGGTGTTTTTCCTCTCCTTTGGTTTTGGCATTTCGGTTCGTGTGCATCCCATCGATGTGAAGCGACGTGTTTACACGGCCACTTCTATGTAGTCAATGTTCGAGAATGTAGCTGGGAACAGTATTGCGGGTAATTTTTCCAGAGTCCATCCTTTCGAGATTTCACCGAGCTAACACTTTGCACGCTGCAATAGGTGGAATAGATCTCGCCGGAATCTTTCCATTGTACGTCGACATCCGCAGGGGTGCCATAATTACCGTAGTTTTTGCATGGGTCTGCCAACCCTGGCAACTCGTCAACCGCGCCCCGACGTTCCTCTCCGTCGTTTCATCGTTCTCCGTCTTCCTCGCTCCCATAATGGGTGTGATGATTGCGGACTTTTTCCTTATTCGGGGGATGCGGCTGAAGCTCAGCGAGTTATACAAGTCTCATGGTGACTTCTGGTATTTCGGCGGGGTCAATTGGAGGGCCCTCCTTGCCTGGGTGGTCGGCTGGGTGCCGGGTGTTGGGGGCCTCGCTCTGACGAGTAATCCGGAACTGTCCGGCCCTAGGGTGTTGTATCAGCTCTATTTTGTCGCCTTCTTTTACGGTAATTTGAAATTCACCTTCTCTCTCAGCATTCTGACCCACCGCCCTAGGATTCTTCTCCAGCCTTCTGGTCTTTTACGTCACAAACCTGGCATTCCCAGTCTCCCGTGTTGGAGATATGGATGAAACAGATGTGTACGGCACGTTCACCCACGAGGAGGCCAAGAGGCTAGGCCTTGTCCCTGCATCACCCGTCGGAGGGAGCGTGGGACCTGGAGGGGAAAGCACCCCCGAGAATTGACTCCCGATCACAAGGACGGGTAGTTGTCATATGTCCTGGGGTGACATGCGGCATTATACTCGCCTTACTTGATATCCTTTTCTCTCGTAGCTTCCGTAGGACAATGAAACCCCTTGGAAACATAGATGGTTGGCTTACCACTTCCGTTGTTTTTGGACCATCATATTGATTCTCGATCTCCTCCGGATTGAAACGCCACACCGGTGTCTCGACCGGCCCCCGGTTTCCGCCTGTACAGAATCCATCAGACAAAAGCATCAAACACTCGGCTATTCCTTTGACGAGGAATCTATATGTCTGACATAGTATGGCCGGATGCAACCCGCCCAGGCTTGTTTAGCGGATAACGTTCACGGATAACGCGCGAGGCTGAGGAGCCATCTTGAGCTTGGTCTCGAGGCCCTTGGTGTTGAGAGCTGATGCATGATGATGGGGTCGTACAAGTCCTTGATTCGACTGACTTGTTCCCCGCTGATACCCGGTCGAGATTGGGCGAAGTTCTAAAGCTTGAGAACGCTGGCGTGAACTCTGTCGACGTTTATTGGGGCGTCGGCCGCGTTGGTACTGGACATCTCCCCGGCGTACACCTCGAGCTTTCTGGCACGTTCACGGACGACCTCCACAATAATATCACCATTCTTGCTGATCTCGATTCTCAGTACAGTCGGGAACGTTACTGCGTGGGCCGTCGGCAGAGGGGTCGTGATTTCTGGTGTAGATAAACATACCATCTTTATAGTGAGCAGCGCTGTTCGCAACTGCGGTAGTTCTCGGTGAGTTGTTGGCCGGATCGTAATGAGCGCGATGTGCGCTGGCCCGTTCGGGTCGTACTCAATCCGGAAGATGACATGTAGGCCGGGTTTTTTGCGAACAAAGTCTACGAGACGGATTCTACGTCTGTGACCATATCCGAGGTGTCGGATGGTGATCCTTCTGGTGTTGGTCCACCCACGCTTTCTGCGCAACGCAACGGTGGGCGACGAAGGTGGCGAATATCAGGGGCGATGGGTTTGTCAGTTTTATTATTAAAAGTTTCAAAGAGTCGAAGTCCGGGAGAGGGATTGAATGGCGGATGTAGTGGGGTTGGAGGCAGTTCGTTGCCAATCTGCCGAAATGGTAGGAAATGGTACGTTCGGACGAAGTCCAAGCCAGAGCCATCTGTATTTTCATGATTTGCATCCCTCCGTCCCTCTACACGCACATCTCAAATGCTCAAATGCCAGGCGGCCAAAAACTCAATGAATTCGCCACCAAACACTTCACAAAGGTGGGGGAGAAGAACCCCCGCGGGGTAACGGTTACCGTACATAGCAGTACCTCTTCTCGTATGTGCAAGGTGGTGTCATGTTTGGGTATAGTGCCCCCATAGTTGCAACATTGCGCTGCAGGCTCCTGGTTCAGGTCACGGAATTGGCCAGGGGGTGGTGGACTGTGGTGGAGGGGGTCGCACACAAGTACTCTGTTGGACGCTCGCGCTGTGCGGCTAGTCGGCCCGACTCCTCCAAGGCCCTTACTCATTCCGGGTTCTACCGCTCGTCGGCTCATATCCCTTATGGTTCAACCACCTACAGCCCCTCCCCAACCCCCTGTGGGTCAGTTACCGACCCCAGGTACAGCGCCTACAACACCTCCCCCAAGAGAGACTACAACCAACGCGCCCGATACCCTACCACGCGAGAGGGAGCTCGCCAACAGTGGGTACAGGACCAGTGGCCTCAATGCGGCTCGGAAGATGGTTCGCCAAGATATTGGTCATGTTGTTCTGCTCCCTCTCGATGTTCTGTGGAACATCCCTCTGGCGTGTAAGTTGGACGATATAAAGCGACACCTCACAGAACAGGGCTGGCTGTCAGACGGCAGGTGGAATTCACAGAGGATATCCAAGGAAAACCTAGACTCGCGGTCGAGTCTTCCGGAATGGAAAGCTTTCCGACCACTCACAGACCTTTTCAACCAAATCCTTACGTACCCCCAAGCTACAACGATGCGAAAGGATGTTCGGTGTATGGTCCATGCTGGCCGGACCGCCCCCAAGTCTGACAGAATCAGCAAGCACCGGCCCGACGCCTTTCTTCTCATGAATTCCAGTCTCGAGAGCAACCCTCAAGACGCGCCTGGAGCCAAGATACCGGACACAGTCTACTGGAGAGATATAACCTGTCCTTTTGAGTACAAGTTTGGAGACGGAGACAAGGAGGATGTGGGTCCGAGCATTCAGTATTAGTTCCCCGACAACATCTGACCGTGTTCCACAGAACCAGAACAAGCTGCTCCGGAGTCTTCATCATGAGCTGCGCTCTGACCCTCGACGGGCCTTCTCGTTTGGGGTCACCGTAGATGGAACAAAGCTCTGTGTTTGGTTAGCATGTCGCATCGCGTTGTTCAAATTTACTTCCATCGACTGGTTCGAGGTCTGTCGACACTTCGCACCAATGTCCTTTCTCTCATAATCCTACCCCCAGGAGCCGAATCTACTGATAAAATTCTTCATCCTCCTCGCCTTCTCGAACGAGTCCGACCTCGGGTTCGACGCTGGGATTGAAAGGGTCAATAGTTCCGATTTCCAGCTCCGTTTCCCCATCCAGGGGACAAACTACCTGACATCGATTGTGTTATACGACGTCGGAGCTGACTCGATGTGCGGCCGCGGAACTTGGGTCTTCGAAGTGTATCCGCAGGGTCAAACGAGCTCGAGACCGTATGTCATCAAAGACTGTTGGGTGGAGGACTGGGCAGGAAAGCAGATGGAACATGTGATCATCGAGAAGGTCCGGGAGGCGATCGGCCACGACAAATTTTGCGAGCACTTCGTCAACTTCTGCAGTTACCGCAAGGTGACCAACGAAGGCCTTGCCAAATACTGCAGGATCCCAGCCGGTGGTAAATTGAATACGGCGTCCGAGACCGTCCCCCTTGTATGGGAAGCCAAGGCCGATCACACCGTCAGCTACTCGCAACTCGGCCAAGCTTTGGTTACGAGCCAGGACCCCCATCTTGGATCAGTCGTTGGAAGTGCAACCCAGCAGGACCGTCTACATTCTCGCTTCCGGTACCAGATCGTCTACGCAGAGAGGGGCACTTCGTTGTACGACATCACCTCACTCTCCGAAACGTTTGGGCATTTGATCACGGTGACGAACGGTACGAAACTCAGCGTCGCGGCACTGGCCCCATCTGAAACGCAAATTTAGGCCTTCTATTGCTCCACGAAGCGGGGTTTGTACACAGGGACCTGAGTCCCGGAAACATCATCATCGTGGATGGGAAGGCGAAGATCTCGGATCTGGAGTTTGCCAAGGCGCGGAAGGTATCTGACCTACAAAGGCTCACCAAGCTACCTGAGGGATCTTCCTCGCCGTCTGTCTTCGACACTCGCACGGTAAGTTACTTTATCATGCTTTTTGGGCCAGTCCTCATGCCCTCACAGGGTACATTGAGGTTTGCCGCTGTCGAAGCGGTCGGGGGCTTCTACAGATTTACCCCACAGGAGAATTCCTTCACGGAGTTCACCGATCAGCGCATCTTTCTCTATACACCTCTCCACGACTACGAGTCTGTCTGGTGGATTGCAACATGGGTCATTTTCAGTTGCAGGCTGGATGCTACCAAGGACGACGCAACAGCCAGGAATAGGTTATTTTCCGACCGTGCCAGTTCGTTTTCATTCCGCAAGGTCTTCCTAGACGCTTGTATGCCGCTCCCGAAGGAACTCCGTCCCCTGGCGGATACTCTGGACAAAATGAGGCACACTCTCCTGACGAAGTACTGGGAATATGAAGAAAGTTTTGATGGTTCCTGCATTTTGGACGTCGTCCCTGGCCTCATTGAATGTCTTCAGGACCTCGTTGAGGCGGCCAAGGCGATCGAGATCGAACCCTTGTGTGTGCCACCCACGGTAGAAAGGTCGGATATGTTGATCGACATGCGGGAGGATGAGGGAAATGCATTTAGGGGATGAAGGGTTAAACCTGGCGAGGTCATAACTGGCTTGGGTAAACACAGGCGTGGTGACTCCTCAGACCCAGAGTATCCGCGCGAGAAATGCAGGATGAGGGATGCTTTACTGAGTGACTGTCCGTAAGGCTACATCGTGTGCACTTGCATCTAGACGAATATCCATAGCCTTTTAAGGGAACTGTCAGGACCCCGACCGTTGCGTCGGGGCGTGGATATTGTCCTGGAATTGTCTCGGGATTTTCAAATGGGTGCAGGCGGATGATGGGCAACCACCAGTATTCGAGTGAGGCTGTTGTGAAAATTACCTGCAAGATATGGTGCTTTGTACGACGCAGGAAATTCTATGGAGTCGGGGGAAATTTGACTGTTCATAAATGAAATTTGTGAGGTGCTCTTGGCAGGTTCAGCGGGATCGGTTGTCACAAACTTTGCGTGACGCTCACAGACATTCAATTGAGCGGCGATCCAATGAATGTAACATTTTCTATGGAGGACGTCCGGTGGGTTTTCATTGCTAATTCAAGGTGCAACCGTCTCATCCCAGTGTGTCACGACAGGGTTGAGACGCCGCCACCGACGCCGTCCTTTTCCAACGAGATTTTTGGCATGTTCATCGAATCACTCGGGGAAGACCTGGGTACCCTCCGAGCTTGTTCCCTCGTATCCTCCGTTTTCCACCACTTCTGCAGTCCCATTCTCTATCGGGACATCGAGTTGAACCATAAGGGAAAGGTGGACACCTTTATCCGGATGGGAGAACGCTCCGACTCTCTCCAACACACCAAATCCTTCACCCTCACCTACTATAGGTACAAGACCAAGACGCATGTAGGCAAGCTCCACAGGATTCTCGACATAATTTCACGGAGGGCGTCCCTCGAGACCCTTCGTATCCGCCAGGTTCAATTTCATGCAGAACACCTCCCGGCATCGTTATTCACCAAACTCAGCGGCGTGACCGTGTTGGCCGTACAGGAGTGTCACTTTGGGGGATTTGAGGATTTCGTATCCTTCATCCGGTGTTTCCCCCGCTGCGAAGTTTTGCGCCTTCACGCCTGCGGCTGGATTCAGGACGACGAGAATGCAAAGCTGAGGTTCAGTGGCTTAACCGCCTATGACCTTGCCCCCTCTCGCCTTGAGATTACGGACACCATCGTGGCGGAGTGGGGCGAAGAATTCCGTGATCAGGGAAAGATTGTTGGGACGGCCTGGTTGAACCTCGCCGGTCTGAAGTCGTTCACGTACGTGATCGGGAATCGGACGACGTGGGGAGCTGTGTTAGAACAGATCGCTGCTTGCGAACTCCTTGAAGAAATCGATCTGACCCTAGTCTACCCCGGGGGGCATAGTTTTGGTGAGTGAAAACCCTCGCCGTGGTCGTTCGATCCTGACTTTGTTTAATCACCGAGATCAGCAAGATCAACAATTGCCCAGCTGGCCCCATTCATCGCTCGTATCAAATCGCTCACCCTCAGGTGTTTCGTCGGACTCGTTCCCTGGCAGTTCTCGTTCTCTCACACGGGGTTCCCGTCCTCTCACACCCTTGAGCGGATAAGGATCATCACCCCGGAAATGACAGAGGGTTTCAATGTCTTGGACACAACCTTCTCGGATACAGACAAGTACCCTTCTTTGAAGGAACTTGAAGTGTGTTCGTTTCTGGTGACCCAGACCGGGAAGACGGGGAGGGATATGCACGAACGTTTGTCTATAGACGAATATCTTCCACGTCTGAAGGCGATGGGAAGGTTACCTGCCTAATCAGCGAGGTTTGTATGATCCGTCGACTCTTGATTTGTGTTGGTTGTGGGTGTATATTAGTCTTGGTACCTATGACTGAGGATTTTTCAGTGATCCCCCGGTGTTGTGGTTTACTGTGTAGTTTCTTGGTGGACTGTGTCTTGATATGCACCACTTGTTTCTGTATGCTTTGCCTCTACACCCATGTACTAGACTGAGCTGCCGGGTATGGTATCGCGATTCCTACCTTTCCCTGTGATCCCAGTTTCACCAATTGTCAAGAGTAAATTCTCTTCGAATCAACGTTTATAGTCAGAGAACGGCCGACGTCGGCATCTGCCTGATTCACAGGCATGCGCCCCGCGGTTGCCTGGAGGGAACTAGGTAAGTCCGGCTGACGAGGGACCGCCAGAAACATACCTTCGGAGGTTGCGTGTAAACCCCGAATGATTTGTGTACGTCTACGGGTGGTGGGATTAAAGGATATCAATTCCCAGGGTCTCGTCCTCTGGGCGATATTGGATGGGGACAGCAAGACGTTGCACGTACAAGACAAGAGCGGATGCTAATTACAGCACCACAACCACCGACGGTAAGCGTCCGTATCTCGGCCGCCCTACACCATCTAACCGTCCGCTGTATGCTCTCAAGAAAGCACTTCAAAACTGATTCTGATTTGGATGCAGATTCACCGGACGGATAACAAGGCGAGATGACGAGAAATCTTTGTTGGATACGGGAGTTCGTGTGGCTGGGACTGCGGTTTCTATGACGATACGAGCGCGAAGGTGCGGTGGAAGAAACGGGGAAAACTGCAGTAGGAACGGGTTGGAATCAACAAGGACATGGTCCCCGCGGTCTCTCTCTTGGCGGTTGGGGTTAACGCCATGCACAGTCATGACCAGGACCTCCGAGCGTTGCAACGCGTTGTTCCCGGTCCCCGCGTGGAAGAGTCCCAATGGAGTGCCGAGGTACAGACCGGTTCGGTGATAGTGTTGTAAAAACGCCGCGGCCACACATTTTCCATCGGTGTCCTGATCAGAAGTTCGTAACCTGCCACACCAGATTGGAATGCGTCCCAGCAAGAGCTAGAACGGTTTCGCCATCTATACACGGAAAATTACGGGGCTGGACGATTCTAGCGGAAGAAGAGCTGGGGGTGTAAGGTGTACAGAGTACACGAGAAAACGCAAAGCATACCTATGAAACATCTCCCCTTCGGAATACTTGCCTGGATGCCTCCGAGGGCTCGGGGAACTCCGATCCCCATCCCATACATCCACGTAAATTGGCCGTTTCCCACGCCGATAATCATCTCTTTCACTTCCCCATCGTTTCTGACTGATCCCTACCCATTCCGTTGTACTTGGGATAGTCAGCCTGTCCTCAACTGCTGCTGTCTTTCACCCACTGCCGCCTTTGTGGTTATTGATCACAATGGCGATCAGTCCCTCTCCATTCACCCCGATTCGAGAGACGTGGGTGCACCACAGTACCACCCACCATTCTCTGATACGGATCCCAATCGCCGGCAAAGGCTCACCGCCATTTATTTGGCCAACTGCGATTCAATGAGATTACTGGCGGGTCTAATGTAACCGGAGGTTGTGCCATTCAAGCTTCGTTGTATGTGTACTGGTGGGTGGCGTTGTTCTATATATCTAGCGTGTTCTCACATACTTCATCTCCTAACCTACATTCGACACGTGCTCCTCACATTACACCGGGAGTCCACAGTCTGAGGGCGGAAAACGGAGAAAGGTATGATTTGGAGAGGTAACTAAAAATAGTGGTATCTTCTAGGTTCCTTAAAACCGCTGCTGTCAACGTCGAGACTCAAGGATCTGGCTCGTTAGATGGCCCCGGAGGGGCAGAGTGATCCTCCAGCTCTTTCAAAACTGAGAAGAATTCAAGTAAGCGGAAGGTCGTCGTGTGTTAAACGATCACGCCCATGCTTACCTCGCGACAACAGTGATGAGCGGGTCCACTTATTCTGGCCCTGATCAAGTGGAAAATATCGGCTGAGATCCTTCAAGAACCCGCGCTCCTCGTCCCTCCTTTCGAGCTCAGCCTTAGCATGTCTTGAACTTGTTGCGGCTGGTTTGCCTTGCATCGTGCGGAGGCGCGGTTGTTGGCTCACCAACGGCCGGATCCTCGGAATGATCTCGGCCGCAACTGCATCGTGACCGGTCGGGTCAGGTGTGTCATTTCACGGAATACAGCACGCGCTTACCTTCTAGAGCGTCATTGAGGGTCGGAGGTGCTGAGAGGCCCTCTTGTTGCTGCCTCCAGGCACGCAGCTTGTCAGCAACTCTCTGTGTCCGCACGCGGTGCGGGCGAGGTCGTCCCTGGCCGCGAGGGCGCCTAGTCCGTTCAGTGGTCTGACGCCGGATAAAGACTCAGCCATATGAGGGATACGAGAACAGTAAAAGTTACTTACTGGGACCTTGTCTTCTTCTATGGTTGTATTGTTTGTTTCGGCGTTGGCCGGTGCCTCGGATACCCCTCCGGAGGGCTGTGGTGTTGGTGGACCAACGTATGGGAGTGGGAGAGGCACGAGGGCTGATGATCCCGCCTCCGCGTTCCCATGTTCGTTTGGAAGAGTATGGGATATCTCGTACGGTTGGAACCGCCTCGTTCGAATCACCCCAGTCCTAGGCAGACTAGGGCCGGGCTGATAGGGCGGTGACACGTCCTGCTGCAGAAAGTGGTCAACGAGATTCCATAATAATAACTGGACTCCAGCACTTACCACATAGAACGTACTAGTGGCCGGCCCGCTCTGGTTTTTTCCCCAGTAGTCGAGTGGGACTGTTCATGATCCGTAAGTATTCAATCCTCAAAGTTTTGATGTAGAAAAGACTCTTACCACTACTGGAATTCGGGATCACAGTGGATGCTTCTGACGCCAATGTACCAGTGAAGGAACCATCCCAATTCAAGAGGCTGGAGTGGTAGGGCGGGGCCTGTTGACCAGCCACCGGCCAATAATCGCCGGAGTATGTCGATTGAGCGCCGACGTCGTCCTGGGTTGTGTATAAGTTGATCGATGCTGTTGGCTCTGCAGACACGCGCATAAGTTACCGAACGACGAAAAGGCTACAGTGATGCTTACCGTGGCTGACCATGGCTCGGGAGCTGGTTGGTGAGTCGACCATAGGTCCCAATTGGTCAACCATACCCCAGCCATGAGTGAAGGTATCGTTAGCTTGGTCGTCGGCCCATTCACCGGTTGACGTCTGGCTTAGGGCTGGATAGGGATCGAGCTCTTCATAAGCAGAAGAGGTGAAGTAAGGGTTGGCGTCGTTGGTGTTGTTGAAGTAAGCCATTTGGATGGATAATAGGAAGCGTCAGGGAGAACGGAGAGTGGAGCTGCTTTGGGCGTTGGGTGGACGGCGTTGGGTAAGTGAGGAAACAAGCCTTCCCCCAAATCCTCCGTGGCTTAAATACATCTCAGTCGTGAAAGGTGGCTTTGTTAAATGCAAATTTTTTGTCCATGGGTTGAGCCACCCATCAAAATTCCGGATTGTGGCGCTTGTATGATCAAAACCCCGGTCGCAAACCGGATGGGTCACCGTTGACTAGTGAGGGCCACCCTCCTCGTGTTTTCGAGGACGGGTTGGGGATTGACGCGTGATTGGTCCAGCCTACCGCTTTGTTCGGACGGGATCCCTTGACCATGGGTCGTGGGCTTGAAGGGTTGGACAGTCGCGATGGTTATACAGCACCAGGCAGCACAGCCAGCTTCATGCACTATGGCCATGGTGGTCCCACGGACCACGGTGAGTCGATCGAGATGAAATATGGGGGAGGGGAAGAACTACGTGCGCGCGCGTCCGAAGACGAGATTCTGTTCAGAATAAGCACCTGCGTCACTTGCAGGTGTTTTGGAAAAAGGAGAATGTGAGGGTGCCAATGAGTCTGCGGTGGACGAGGGAATTCACGAGAATCTGTGATGGGAGGACGCCGTGCACTTTATCATAAGAGCCGTGCCCTGTACCTTGGCCTTCGGGAAAGCTGCCGTCGAATAAAGGCCTGCATTGAGGTAAGAAAATCCCCTGGTAGACGATCCTCGGTATGACATCAATAGAAATTAAGGTGGATTTTCCGTGCTCTGCCGGTTCCTCTGAACTGGGTGGCTTCTCTCGACCTGCTCGACCATTCCTGCTGTTCTGTAGCAGTTTTTTTCCTTTGTCTAAGTTGTCCCCCAAGTTTTCTATCTGGATGGAGCGCGCCAACATCTTTCGGCTGAGTGGGAGCCCAGTTGGGCTTGTCACGGCTTCGTCTGATGCCTCCGGCTAATCTCTCAGATCTCACTTCTCGATCTCGAGCTCGGATACGCCCCCTCGCTGCCATCACAAGCTGCCCTGCACCCGATTCACTTTTCAAAGCGATCGCGAAACTTTGAGTATTTCTTACTGCTGTAAACAGTGACCGCGTACAAATAACACTCGAGGGCATCGAAATCTTCCCCAATATGTACACCCCTCCACGCTGGGCTCCGGACAGCTAGGAACGCCGACCGGGTTGTGAAGGAGATCGACTGGGCAGGCAGGAGGCAGCCAAACACGAAACCAAAGTGAAGGGCAAGCAGTCACGGTCTCGTGCAGTCGTTACAAATCGCCTTGTCTCCCCTTTGCCACGACGCGTCCCAACCCTTGTAAATGTTGTCCACCACTTGCGACGCGACTTGCCAAAGTAACACGTTTTTATCCTCCTCGGAAGCAAGGGAGGAACTCATACACGAAGTTCTTCGAGACCTCTGACTCCATACATCGTGGGATTATCAAATCAGGGGTGCGGCAAAGCCGTTTGACGGCATCAGTGCTCTTGCAATCCTCCCACCGACGCGGCCTAGTTTGCAATCTTAACAATGTTTTGTTCATCCTAGATCGCATGCGGGCTCAAATCCGGACACCCCCCACCACATTGTAGACGATTCTGGGGGGGGTAATCATAGTTGTTATTCATCTGACGAATTGCCTCGATTCGGAGGAGAAAGTGCGTGGGCATGCATTCAGATCTATAGAGACACGTTCGCCCGATGGACTGGGAACTGAGAACTTGGGCCCCACATTCGGCTGCCAGGTATGGGGCATTGGTGGGATGAGCTTTGAGTTTGAGACCACAAGAGGGAAGGGAAAACAAGATAAAATGCGGCAAAATTAGTGTCCAAAAAGTTACATTAAATCTTCTTATAACCATATTTTGACGGAGCAGAAGGGATCTGGAAGGGAAACAGCGACTCCCAACCTCCAGAGGCCTGGTAGGCGTCCGGGCCGGGCGTGAGTAATGCTGACAGATCCGCGGGCGGGAGCACTCATGATTGGTTGACGCCCCCGCGGGAGTACTGATGATTGGCCGGAGGCTCGCCCCCGCACGGCAAGTTCGCGAGTAACCAGGACGTCGCCGGGCGAGCAGAGCGAGCCCGGGTGGGCCCATACTAGCATTACTACATCCCTCATCGACATCGGTGATTGTCAGTGATATTGCGTGGTCTGCTTGAGGGGACTAGGAGGAGACTCTGCAACAGGAATGGATTGGAATTAACAAGGACATAGACCCCGCTGTCTCTCTCTTGGCGGTTGGGGTTAACGTGATGCATAGTCATGACCAGGACCTCTGGGCGCTGCAACGCGTTGTTCCCGGTCCCCGCCAGGAAGAGTCCCAATTGAGTGCCGAGATACAGACCGGTTCGATGATAGCGTGCTGTAAAAACGTCGCAACCACGTCCCTTCCATTGGTGTCTATACACGGGGGCTGGACGATTCTAGCATCGGCAAAAAATCTGAGGGTGTAAGATGCACGCGGGAAAACGCAAAGCAAACCTGTGAAACCCCAAGGTCCTCGCAGTTCTACGCTAAGGTTCGTCCCAGAGTGGCGGGCGTTCAGAATGCTTGCATGCTTGGATGCCTCCGAGGGCTCGGGGAACTCCGATCCCCATCCCATACATCGATCCACGTAAATTGGCCGTTTCCCACGCCGATAATCATCTCTTTCACTTCCCATCGTTTCTGACCGATCCCTACCCATTCCGTTGTACTTGGGATGGTCAGCCCGTCCTCAACTGCTGCTGTCTTTCACCCACTGCCGCCTTTGTGATTGTTCAAAATGGAGATCGGTCCGTCCCCATCCACCTCGATTCGAGAGACGTGGGTGCACCACAGTACCACCCAGCGTTCTCTGATACGGGTCCTAATCGCCAACAAAGGCTCACCGCCATTCATTTGGCCAACTGCGGTTCAATGAAACTCCTGGCGGGTCTAATGTAACCGGAGGTTGTGCCACTCAAGCTTCGTTGTATGTGTACTGGTAGGTGGAGTTGCTCTATATATCTAGCGTGTTCTCACAGACTCCAGCTCCTAACCTACCTCCAACACGTGCTCATCACATTACACGGGGAGTCCACAGTCTGAGAACGGAACACGGAGAAAGGTATGATTGGTGAGGTAACTAAAAATAGTGGGTATCTTCTAGGTTCCTTAAAACCGCTGCTGTCAACGCCGAGACTCAAGGATCTGGCTCGTTAGATGGCCCCGGAGGGGCAGAGTGATCCTCCAGCTCTTTCAAAACTGAGAAGAATTCAAGTAAGTGGAAGGTCGTCGTGTGTTAAACGATCACGCCCATGCTTACCTCGCGACAGCAGTGATGAACGGGTCCACTTGTTCTGGCCCTGATCAAGTGGAAAATATCTGCTGAGTTCCTTCAAGAACCCGCGCTCCTCGTCCCTCCTTTCGAGCTCAGCCTTAGCATGTCTTGAACTTGTTGCGGCTGGCTTGCCTTGCATCGTGCGAAGGCGCGGTTGTTGGCTCACCAACGGCCGGATCCCCCGAATGATCTCGACCGCAACTTCATCACAACCGATCGGGTCAGGTGCGTCATTTCACGGAAGACAGCACGCGCTTACCTTCTAGGGCGTCATTGAGGGTCGGAGGTGCTGAGAGGCCCTCTTGTTGCTGCCCCCAGGCGCGCAGCTTGTCAGCAACTCCCTGCGTCCGTACGCGGTGCGGGCGAGGTCGTCCTTCACCGCGAGGGCACCTTGTCCCCTTGGTGGTCTGACGCCGGATAACGATTCAGTCATATGAGGGATACGAGAACAGTAAAAGTTACTTACTGGGACCTTGTCTTCTTCTATGGTGGTGTTGTTTATTCCGGCGTCGGCCGGCATCTCGGATATCCCTCCGGAAGGTTGTGGCGTTGGCAAGCCAACATATGGGACGAACGGAGGTGCCAGGGTCGATGACCCCGCCTCCGCATTCCTGTGCTCGTTCACATGAGCACGGGATGTTTCGTACGGTTGGAACCGCATCGTAGGAATCAATCCGGGCCTGGTTGGACCAGTGCTGGGCAGATAGGAAGGTTGCACGTTCTGCTATGGGAAGGTATTAGTATGGTCGCATAAGGATGACTGAGCCCGAGCATTCACAGTGTAGAAGATGCCCGCAGAGGGTCCACTTTGGTTTGTCCCCCAGTAGTTAAGTAGCCCTATTCGCGATCGGTCGGTACTCGTTCCCCAAAAGGTTTAAAGCAGAAGGGTTCTTACCACTACTGGAAGTTGGAACCACAGCGGATGGTTCCGACGCCATCGTGCTCTGGAAGAAATCATCCTGGCTTTGGAAGCCGGAGTTGTGGGACTGGGCCTGGTGGCCAACCGTCTGCCAGGAGTAGCCGGGGTATGTCAGTTGACCGTCGCTGTTGAACTCGTTCGTGTATGGGTTGGCCGAAGCCACCGGTTCTGCAGGCATCCGCGTAAGATAACCAACGGCGAACTGGTTACAATGATACTTACCATAGCTGGTCGTAGCTCGGGAACTGGATGAGCCAACCATGGGTCCCGGCTGCTCGACCATGCCCAGGTCGTGAATTGAGGTGTCAAAGGCTCGGTTCTCAGCCCATTCACCGGCTGACGTCTGGCCTAGGAATAGATAGGGATCGAACTCTTCATAAACGGAGGAAGTGAAGTCGGGGTTGGCGTCGTTGGTGTTGTTGAAGTAAGCCATTTGGATGGATAGTAGGAAGCGTCGGGGAGAGCGGAGAGTGGAGCTGTTTTAAGCGTTGGATAGGCGGCGTTGGGTAAGTGAGGGAACAAGCCTTCCCCCAACGCTCCGTAGCTTAAATACATCTCAGTCGTGAAAGGTGGTTTTGTTAAATGCAAATTTTTTGTCCATGGGTTGAGCCACCCATCAAAATTACGGGCTGTGGCGCTTGTATGATCAAAGCCCCGGTCGCCAACCGGATGGGTCACCTTTGACTAATGAGGGCCACCCTCCTCATGTTTTCGAGGACGTGTTGGGGATCGACGCGTGATTGGTCCAGCCTACTGTTTTATTCGGACAGGATCCTTTGACCATGGGCCATGGGTTTGAAGGGTTGGACGGTCACGACGGTTACATGGCGCCCTGAAACACTGCCGGCTTCATAACCGTGGTGGCACGAACCATGGCGAGTGGATCGAGGTGAAATTTGGGGGAGGGGAAGGCCTACGTGCGCGCGCGTCTGCAGATTAGATTCTGCTCAGAATAAGCACTCACGTCACTCGTAGGCTTTTTGAACAAGAGAGAATGCGAGGGTGCAAATGAGCCGGCGGTGGGTGGAAGAATTTACGATGATGGGAGAATGCCGTGCACTTTAAGAGCCGTGCCATACGCTTTGACCTTCGGGTAAGCTGGCGCCGAATAAATGCACTGCATTGAGATAAACAAACCCCTGGTGGACGTTCTCCGGCATGTCATCGATAGAAAGAAGGCGGGTTTTTCATAAGTCATGGCCCCCCTCGAGGGACCACGGCTGGCAGATATTCGTATCCGAACAGCACCCAGAAGTTGGCCTGATTATGAGCTCTGGGTCGGTGCCTCCGGTCGCCAGAATAGAGAGCCAGCTATATCAGGCCGACCGGTTCAAAAACGGAAACCCATCGTTCGACCAGACCGGGTTTGACTGCTACGATGACCTGCAGAGAGGGGTAGCCAAGTATCCCCAGCCGAATTTGAACTGTGAAACCATGGACTTTCCGACGAAGCGAAGAGAGTCACCCCCATGGCACCGTGCTTTACAGTGCCAGAGTGACTCATTGGACGGTGGGAAAGGGTGGCCTGTCACAGCGGGCCAGAGCCATGCACAAAGAGTAAACAGCCCGCCGTCCGAAGGAAACCTGTCACAGGAGAAACACTTAGTCCCGCTCTGGACCTAGGCTTTTCTGCGCAATAGCACGCTATAGCTGTTCATGGGT
>Ga0307515_10003272_pt1 | contig 34262 bp, 34 predicted proteins | sample 17_EM_MG_FD_194513 | JGI IMG/M metagenome (GOLD analysis project Ga0307515, IMG submission 194513) | Populus trichocarpa ectomycorrhiza microbial communities from riparian zone in the Pacific Northwest, United States - 17_EM | ecosystem: Host-associated > Plants > Roots > Unclassified | place...
TTGATCATTAAGGTGGCCGATACATCAAAAACAAATAGTGACGTATCAATGTCACTATTTTGTGATGATCAGTAGCATATCTGAATGCGACCATGAATAGTGAAACCCGAAATGTAGAACCGGAGATTGGAACTGACAGGTGTAGCCAAACCCTGCGAAACCCACGCTCAGATGGGTATGGGTCTAGGTTGGGCCTGCAAAGAGTCAGTGGGTCAGGTTTTTCGCCGTGTCTGGAATGGAATCGATCGATTTCTGCGGTCCAAACCCGGACCGCTGGCAGGTTACCCGGTCCAGGTGCTAACACCAGAAGCAAACACTGGCAATGGAGTTGTTGAACTTCCTTCCGCTCGAGTGGCTGCACCGAGCGTGTTTGACAAAACCCAACCACTGCGGACTAGGGCTATGTGAAGACTATGAAGCGCTTCATATAGCCACGATGAAAAACCGATACCCTCTCCACCATGACTCGGAGACGCTAGCCAGGTTCTGCGGAGCCTGGATCTCCACCAAACTGAACTTCCAGACCAATAAAGATCTTGTCCAAATTGAGAAAGCCAATGGGCACACAACAGCTTGTTCCAGCCCATATGGGCAGTCCATGTATGGAGCAACGCCATTTGGATTGATCAATAAATCAGCTACTTTCCAGGCTTACATCGAATTGTTCTCCTGGTCTTACATTGACAACTTCACAGTGCGCTACCTTGAAGATACACTTATTGACTCGGCCAATAATCTGGAGCAGGAAGACCAACTAAGAAAAGTGCTAGAACAACTTCGAGAATATGATCTTGACAGCTAGGCCAAAATGAGACATTTTGGAGTCTCAGCATTCAGATTTCTCTGATATGTCATTAGCCCCAATTGGATTGAAATGGAATTGGACTGCATGTCAATAATTGAGGACCGGCCAGCATGGCAGATCATTGGAGATGTGCAGGTGCTTCGTTGGTTTATGAACATTTACCGGCACTTTATCAGGAAATATGCAAATGTAACAGCACCCATATCAGTCCAACTGAAGAAAGCTCAGAATGCCGGGATGTCTGAACATGTCAAATGGAAACGAACTCGGAATGTGGAACATGTATACCAGAAGTTGATCAGGGTCATCAACTATGCACTCATCCTCAAGCATTTCGAATTGGCTGACCCCATTATTTTGCAAACTTATGCAAGCAGCTTGGCAATCGCAGGCATTTTCAACCAGTATAACAGTTTTGGGATTCTCAGGTGGGTGAATATCTACTCTTCATACAGCTCAGGTGCTGTACAGAACTACGATTCTCATGATCAGAAGCTCTTGGCCTTTGTGGACAGTATATTGGACTGGCATCAATACCAGGAGGCAGTGAATTATAAGGTACACAAAGAATGCAACCATAAGCACCTCAAATACGTCCAAACATCAAATGTGCACTCCAAGCAGCAGGCTAATTCGGTGGAGATTGTCTCTTCCTATGAGGTCATATTTGAACACAAGGAATGCAATAAGAACCCAGCTGATAGACTATCAAGAAGACCCAACTATGAGATCTGTGACGGGAATATTATGGCATGGCTCCTGGCCACCTATGCAGTAACCACCATCTCCAAATCTTATGGTCACCTTCTACTGGATATCAAGGCAGCCCAGGAGACCAACTTGGTAGCAACAAAAATATGGCCAATCTTGGTTAATGGTTCAATTGTAGAGAAGAGTCGATGGTTATTAATCGACAGTGGACTTACATATGAGAGAACAATAAATGTGCTCATGGCCCTCGGCAGGAGAGTGACCAGACTGTTCCTCAACAAAGCCAAATCTGGTCAATTCAGAGCCCCAAAGACTGCTGAGGACATAACACTAGATTTTTATTGGCCTGTGATGGAGTTAGAGATCTGGAGGTATGTTGCTGGCTTTGGGTTGTGCCACCAAATCAAGGCACCACATCATGTACATGATGGACTCAACATTCCACTGTCACAGCTGTCTTGTGCATGAGAGGGACTTACATTCAATTTTGTTACCAACCTGCCAGAGTCAAAGGCATCAGGATACACAGCGATCTGGGAAGTTGTCAACTGTTTGACTAAAATGGCTACCTGCCTCCCCTGTGGAAAATATATTGACTACACAAAGCTGTCAATAATAATTTCTAAACAGGTGATCGCCAAATGTGTTGTACGAGCCAAAATTGCCACTGATCGCAGCAACAAGTTTGCTAGTTGATTTCGTGACAGAGATGACTTCCACATCAGTATCAATTATGGACTCTCCACTACCATCCACCTGGGGACATTCTGTCAAACTGACCACCAGAACCAAATAATGGAGCATTACCTCCAGGGCTTTTGGAACTATGAGTTGGACAACTGTGTCAAACTATTACTGCTGGCAGAATTCGTATACAACAACTGCATCCACCATTCCACACTGATGACACCCATCTCGGTGAACTTGAGGTACCAACCTTCAGTGCAATTCGAGCCACACAAGGACCCTGGTTCCAGATCACAGGTGCAGCCAGAGTTGTGGAGGGTTGGAATGGAACAGACACTGCAAATTCTCTGGGGAAACAAAATTGCAGCTCAGGAGCAGCAAACAAAGTACACAGGCAGGAAAGAGATGACTTTTGCAGACAATGTATGGCAATCGACAAGGACCTTGCAAACATCTAGGCTTTCAATGAAGGTTAATTACAAGCACACTGGACTGTATGCAGGGACTATGATCATCAATATGATTGATGACAACCCAGTGTTATCGAGTCCAATGTGGAACCAAAACGTTTTCAATGTGTCACTTTTCAATCATTATACAACGCTATTCTGACATTGTCCATCTTTCGAAGTACACTCACTGATAGTCGAAAAAACAGAGAAATGGGGAGTTAACCGCTCACTCCACTCTAGGCTTCGCTATCAGATGCTGCACGATCTCATCCTATAGGCTGGTTACAACTACATATGCATCGGCTTGGATCGGATGATGAACTTTGAAAACACCTCAGATTGGCTTGACGAGTTTGAGCAAGAGCTTCCAGTCAAGCCACCGGAATACAGGTATAGATACTGGGGGTGGAGGCACAGAGGACATGGAAGCAGTTTGGATGATTCACTTGTACTTTAGTTTTATCATTGTATTCTCATCGGAGTGGGTCTTGGCCCAGTATTAATGGTGTCAGCATAGGTTTTACCACTGACAAATGGAGGTATGGTTGCCAGGTGCACAATGTCTGCCAAACAGTTACCATTGAGCTGTACAGATCGAGTGTGGGAATTAACAGTTTATACGATTGTGTATGTAGGGTGGTTTCTTCATCCCATGTTTCTGATTTCTCCTGTTCTATTATACTGGCTTTCGCAACCCAGGAGATCTGCATCTGAGGAGGGGGATAATGTAACCGCAACACATGACCCGAGGCCAGGTATACTGCTATGTATATATGTTGCTGCAGCTGCACTTAGATGTGTATCAAATCTCTAACAACTCAATTGTACATGTATACTCACTTGTTCTCGTGTGCAACCTTGTCACTGCATCATACGTCAGTGGTCAAGCATAGGCGAACATACTGTCATATCTGGGTCTACTCTGATGTTTATCAGTTGCTAACTGTAGGTTCCCAACATTTGCCTGCTCGATAAAGCACCGGGCGTGTGGAGTAAACTACGTCATTGTCCTCTCCATATACTGAAGCCCGGTGCACAATTCATTACGCTTCAGCATCTGTCCAATTCAATTCACTGTGTCAGTTGATCAATATGCCAACTTCACTTTGGCGATATGAACCCATGCAGCAATGGCGGTGCTAAAAGTGCCGACATGAATCTATCATTTGAATTGCGTCTAATTGATAGTTCGCAAGATGCTTCTTTGGATATCTGCAATGTGTCAGGCATTGTTTGATGATTTTCTGGTGCTCCTGAGTGCTGATTATCTCCCACCACACTTCAAACTCCATTGAGTAGACGGATAAATCCTTCTTGAACCACTTCTGCTCTTTTGTGGTGATGTTATCAATCACTCTCTGTTACAGCGGTGCTTCCACCAAAGTAACTATGCTTCTTTACGTATCAAGGGATATTCAACTGAGTACTACGTACACAGCCGTAGTTCCTATCGTATTCGTCTAAGCTTATCTCCACATCAAGTATATTGGCAAGCTGTACTGATTGTATACGCAAAGAGGACAGATATCGACACTTGTATCAGATGTGGTGTTAGCAATGGGTCCGAGTACCCCGCCAGCGGTCCGGGTGTGGACTGGAAAAATGGTTTGGTTCGGTTCCAGAACCGTCCAAAAACCCGACCCACTGGTTCTTGGCGGTCAAAACCCGGCCCTGTACTTTTCAACCTGCAGGTTTTGCCGGGTTTGACTAGACCTGTCGGGTCCAATCTCCGGTTCTGCGTTTCAGGTTTTTCTATTTATGGTCGCATTCAGATATCATACTGTTAATTGCAAAGTATTGACTATCGTACTGCATTGATATTTTCTGATGTATTGACAACCTTTATATAGCAAACAAGTACAGAGACGCTCCCTGCCCCATCCTGAAAATGAGCGTCAATGGAGCGTCAACAATTGATGGTCTTGCATCTTGGGTAATCTAAGTGGCGCTTAATCGCACGTATCCATCAACCAGTGATTCGCAGCCTCTATGCGCAAATAAGCAAATCATATTCCCGCGATAGCCTCCTGTACAGTAACGACGTACTCCATTTACAAAGGTGCAACTAAGTGTTCACGAGCGTTTTAGACTACAAAAACGGTGAAAACTGAGTATATGGACTTGAACAGCCACAGCATGCTTTGATAAACCATGATCATTGAAGGCCCAAGATCGTCGGCACTTCGTTGACGCACATTTTCATGATGGGGCAGGGAGCATGTCGCATTGTCTTTTGCCTATGAAGGATGGCAACGCTTCCATTATGTGTGATCACTTCCAAATCGCGTTGTTAGTACGCGACTTAAAGGACCAAACATTGTTGACCCTCCATTGACGCTCATTGTCAAGATGGGACACGGAGCATCTCTCATTCTTTTTTTCGTATAAAGGTTATCAATACTGTTGTTATGTATAACCACTACAAAATAACTTCTTAATTACCAGACTAACAAGACCTGAAATAGTTGATGCTCTGTTGATGGTCATTTTGTAGATGGGGCAGGGCGCGTGTTGCTTTTTGTTTTGCCTATTAAGGGTGGCAACACTTTCATTATGTGAACTCCCTGCCAAATCGCGTTTTTATTACCTGACATACATAACAAGAATTGTTGATGCTCTGTTGACGCTCATTTTCAAGATGGGGCAGGGAGCATTTAGCTTTTTTCTTTCAGTCTAAACGTTGTCAATGCTGTTGTTATGTATAACCACTACAAAATTACTTCATAAATAGCAGACTAACAAAACCTAAAATCGTTGATGCTCTGTTGACGCTCATTTTCAAGACAGGGCAGGGAGCGTGTTGATTCTTTTTTGCCCATACAGGATGGCAACACTTCCATTATGTATAATCACTACAGAATCGTGTGTTTATAACCAGACTTACAGGACCAAAAATTGTTGACGCTCTGTTGACGCTCGTTTTCAAGATGGGACAAAGAGCGTCTCGCTTCCTTTTTTGCATATAAAAGTTGTCAATAGTGTTGTCATGTATAACCACTACAAAATAACTTCTGAATTACCAGACTAACAAGACTAAAAATCATTGACGCTCCGTTGACACTCATTTCCAACCTGGGGCAGGCAGCATCTCGCTTTCTTTTTTGTATATAAAGGTTGTCAATGCTGTTGCTATGTATAACCACAACAAAATTACTTCATAATTACCCGACTAACAAAACCTAAAATCATTGAGGCTCTGTTGACACTCATTTACAAGATGGGGCAGGGAGCGTGTTGCTTTCTCTTTTGCCTATAAAGGGTGGCAACACTTCAATTATGTGTATTCACTACCACATGGCATATTTATTACCTGACTTACAGGACCTAAAATAGTTGGCACTCTGTTGACACTCATTTTGCCACGGGCATAACTGCAATATGGAAACATTCACTTTGGCATACTACATCTATAATGGTCTTGTGGCTGCCGTTCTGTGCTGTTCATGTACATTCTCTTTTCTAACTACATTGTTCTTTAATGATGCATATAAATTTACCATTTAAAATATCCTTTAAAGTGTCCGCTAATTGTAGATCATGATAATGCTGAAAAATCCCATTCCCTTCAGTCAACTCTCGTCTTCCCTGTCATGTTCACTCAAATGGCTGCTGTCATCTACAAAATGGCTGTCAACTGCATTACTACACAGCTGATAGTGTACTGAACTGTGGATGGACCTTCATCAGTGAGCAAATCTGGAATAAAATCTTCATCATGCATGCGATCCTTGGCATATGCATCAAGATTGAAAAATCAAGCGCTGGGATGCAGAGTATATATCTACACATATCTCGGTGGCACACCTTCTGTTTCGGAGCTTTGAGTTGTCTCACTGTCTTCAAGTGGTGCAGGTGGCGTTTCAGGCCTCAGTGGCACCGGTCGTGGTGCAGGTGCACCCGTGCCTTTGCGCCTCCAGCGAGTCTCTGGATTCTTTGCTCTGCCAGTTTGGCAAGGAAGACAGCCATCTGTTTGATTTTCCCGAACCATTGCCGGGTGTCTTTCTCTCACAGCCTTCACCTAGTTATGCCCGGGAAACACAATACCACGCAACTTCTCTTCCAGAACTTCTGCGCATGGTTACTTGATTAGTTGTTGCGTTTCGTCAATTGCAGCTTGTGAAAACCCTTCTTTGGCCATTTTGGCCATGTCCAAGGTAAGACTCATGTCAGACTGTTCAAGCTGTACCCGATCTCCTTGTCTTGCCATAGTAGCTGACATGTTGAAAACCTACAAGAAATTAGTTACTGCTTTTAGAGTGAGAATTGGCAGTTACCTCAAACATATACGACTCGGTAGCCTCCTCCGAAGGTCTTTGAACCCTGTTTGGTCCATTCCCGGGTACGTTTAACACCAGATTTGTCTCCAAAAGTCCCAGAACCGACAACATCATGAAGTTCAATTTCGCGGACTGTGTGGACAAATGCCTTGGTCGAGAATGGAGGTTTCCCGTTACAGGCAGCAATGAATTGGTCATGTAGCTCTCTACCTACCCCAGCTGTGCGTTGTACTGTTAGTTGACCGTCATCTGCATCGATATGGATTGACTCACATCTGATCGCATGCTGCTTCTTATTCTTGGTGCTCCCGGCTTTACGTACTATTTTGAAATGTGTGTCCTGGTGTTTATTGTTGGTGGCTACAATTGCAGCGTCGCAGTGAACTAACTGGTGTCTGCGTTGCTGCTGTGTCTCACCGGGTGGCACATTGTTTGAAGCGCCCGGCGTCCAGCTCGATTAGACTTCAATCGCACCTTGTTGAAGTCCTTCTGGAGCCATGACTTGCGGTTGTGGAATCCTCAGGAGGATGATCACGAAAGAAGTGGGAAGTCCTGAAGATTATATAGTTAGCTACAAGTCAAAATGGAATGAGTGACAGCCAACTTGCATCTTCAATTCAAGCTGAATCCGGCTGTGTATAGCTGCACTCCGTATTGCTGCACGGGATTCCAATGGTCCCCCAATTAGCAGTAAGTCAGTCCCATGTTGTTTGTTTGTTTGCAGTGATATATTGTGATGAACGACAGCTGAGATCTCATTTTTGATAGATATAAAATAGACATTCTTCGATGGAAACGAGGTCTGGTGATCTTTGTCTCAAGACATCGCCGGGATCTTACGTGAATCACACGCTAAGCATCAAGTCTTAATGCACGGTTCGCATGACTATTCACAATGAAGTGACGGTCAACACACTGATCTTTCTTTGTTCCAATTGATGAAACCTACCAACCATGAAATACAAGACACAGCTTGCCTCCATGTGGTCCATATCTTGCAACATCCAACATCTCGCCCAACAACAAGGTCAACACAAGATACAATGGTCAATGCTCTGAAAAAGAACCTTTTGCCACTTCTGGCGAGCAAATATGGCCAATTGACGAAGAAATCCACACGACGTCATCATCAAGTGAATGAAGGCAAGAGTGGCTTGGAGGCAGAAAGGGCCCAAGCGTTGGGAGCATTGCGCAGATTACGATCTAAAAAGAAGCTTTCAGAGGAGAAACGTCAGGAAATGCACTTTCCAAGCACCGAAGAAAAAGAGAAATGGATCAATGATTATGTGGATAGAGAGACCGCAGTGACAAGAAAGCGAGTTCAAGACGCATAGACAGCGATTATGCAACAGCACGAACATATGAGGAATGTTGAAATGGCACGATCAACAACCACAAAGCCAGAAACAACATTTGCGGAGAAGTTGAACGCGGTCGGAGACAGTCTGAGCGATCTTGCCAGTTCCGAAGATGATGTGGATGGGGAAGATGAGGATGATGCTAAAGCAGATGCATAGCTTGGCAAGCTGAGCGAAGATGATTGACCTGGCTGGGTGATGGGCACAATCTCCAAAACGGTACAGCACCTCATGGAGAGCGTTCGGAAGAAGTAGATGAGGCTTGAAGATCCGACTCAACCGGGATGGGGGAGACGCTGCCGACTACCATCAGTCTGCAATGATCCATGCAACCATTTACAAACTCTCGGCTCAGACCTCCTGCACATGGTCGAACAATCGAAAACTCCTTATGGTACATCATGAAAATCAAGGACAATCAGCTGGATAAGGAATGGTGAGGACGTCGCGCTATAAATATCAAAGACTAGTGCATGGATTCTCATGCGGTAATTTGCCGGCTGATAGTGCTGAAACGTGATGGACCTACGTCATTCATTATGCAAATGATGTGTATAGTGGTAACTCAGAAACTGAGCTATCTCGAAGATTTCGGATTCGAATGATAATACATAGAAACGGTATACTGGCTGCCACAAATGACTTTATGTATTTCATGTACAATTGTTGAGCACCCAATGACTGTTAGTATGTCTGTAAGGTGAGCCCAAAGGTGAGCGTCAACGGAGCGTCAAAGATTTTTGGCATTGCAACATGGATAATCCAGATGGTTTCACTGCAACGTTCATTCACAATCGAACAATAGCCCGCCTTTCTATTGCGAAATGCTTCCGAGAACATCGCTAGGATATCCTATCAATGAGCGTCAACGGAGTGTGAATGACTTCTGGCCTTGCAACTTGGAAAATACAAGAGATGTGCGGCAACATTAAGCCATAATTGAACTATCGGCCGGCTTTCTAGGCAAAAGTGCTTTTGACAACTTCGTCACTATGCCCTAAAAATCAGTGTCAATGGAGCGTCAATGATTTCAGGCCTTGCATCTTGGAATATCAAGTGGCTGTGAGACTACTTTGATACTTAATCGAACTACCGGCCGCCTTTCTAGGCAAATATGCTTACAACAGGATTGTTACCATGTCCCAAAATGAACATCAATCAAGCATCAACAATTTCTGATCTTGCATCTTGGATTATCTAACGGCAATGGAACGTAAGTAACCCACACTGAATAAATCGGCAGCCGTTATTGGCAAAAATGGTAGTGACGATATCGAGTCCGCCTTCAACAATTGAGTGCCTGCAGAGCATGAACAGTTGTTGTGGAGGCTCAGAACGCTACACAGCAATGAACTGCATTGTGCTGTTCCAAAATCAAGTTTTATGCGGTCGGTCTTTGCAATCTAACCTTGTATACAACTTCACACATATGCATGCAATGTCTTACAGATCTGATTTTTTCACTTGTAGCAGTAGAGTCAATAATCAAGCACCTGCAGTCTGTTTTGCTGTATTGTTACTTTCGGCAGTCTTTCAAGTCGGATTACCCAGCTGTCTGTTTCCTAACATGATGTTGGATTCACCATGTTTGAACACCTCATTGCTCGATGTTGTGATGTGTTCCAAAGATGAACGTGTCTTGATTCGTGATTTGGGCGACCTTACTATACAAATCCTCCACGACGCTTGGTGGGCTTCAATGAATGTAGACTCAAACCGGCCTATTGCTTGGAATAAGTCTAGACATACATCTTCGTGGCAATTCTATTTACACTGCAGAGTTGAGGATACCCGCAGCCCTGGCATCGTATGTAGCGTTTGTCATCAAGTTCTTCGCCATCCGTCAGAACATGAGACTAGTTCAATGGGGAACACCTGCTGGCAAAAGCTCACATCGCAAAGTTAAATCAATTTAACGAGTCCGAGGTCACTGAATTGACTAGTTCGACGGTCGATGAAACAACTTTGGCCATCCTGACGTGGCATGGAAGTCGAGGAATCACAATAGTCAGGTCACAGAGGGAGATCAGATTTGACATCCATGTTGATCCATATTGACAGAAATGACAGACAAAACGTTCCAAACTGGCAGCGAAGGACATTGAAACTTCCGAAATTCACCAAGGCACGTGGGATCACTACCTCATGTTCGGATTTGTTTTGGCTCATATTCCATTGAATACGATATCAAATTTAGGGCTGTGATGGTCATATAAGGCGTGACGGCGTGACTTAGGGCTGGCATCTGCTACGACCCACAGCAACATTTGCCGGGGGGAATACGCACTGACCGTGGATGCAATTAAGAAGCAATTGTGGTCACGAAATAATGGTTGTTTAGCTCTGGACGGATGGGCATCAACAAACAAACTAGCAATAACGTCGGTCATTGCATACTATATCGATCGAAATTGGGCATTGCGTGAAGTTCAACCCATGTTCGATGAGGTTGATCACCTGTTCTTTTCACCGTTCGGAAGCTAAATACGGATGATAGGTCAAGAGCCAACATACTGGAGCCAGGCTAGCCGAACATTTGAAGGACATTCTTGATTGTTTTGAGCTTACCGATGGCGGTTTGTTTGGAATTACGACTGATACTGCCTCCTCGAATCACCCAAGGACACGCGAGCTGCAATCCACACTTGAGGCCTCTGGAATCGAGTGGCCTGGATTGAGGAATCACATACCTTGCATGGCACACGTCATACAGCTGGCTTCAGGTGCATTGCTGAGCAGTCTCGATGACAAAGGCCGCACCAAGTCTTGGGAAGCCCATGAGCGCGATCAGCAATTCGCAGAGAATGAAAGCGTAGACATTGGGAAGAGTCAAAGGCATCGAAAAGAGCGCAACTCTGGAATCAATGAGGTGTTGGCCATGAAACAAGGTTAAGCAAAGATAATTGAGAAAATACGTATTTCAAGATATTTTGAAAGTGCTGAATCTGACCTTCATATAGCAGAGAATGCTTGCTGCGTTGATTACGCTAACACATGGTCATCGAAATGAGTTCATTGACTGTCAAAAAGCCAAAGTCTGCAACGCGGTACTTCCAGTTACAGATGTGAACACCCAATCGAACTGGACCTTGTAGTTGCTCGAGTGCGCCTTCCTATTACGTTAATTCACACACGAGCGGCTTAAAAACCTATAATGCAGCGATTACCGGCCACTCTTCTCAACTCAAAATGAATTGACCATTCAGAAGTATTTCATGGAAGTGTTGAGAATTTTCCGATATTGGACCCTGTGGATGTCAAAGAGGCATACAGTCACATTGCATCACGTTATCTCAGTGTACAATGATATGTTTGATCACATGGATGGCATGATGCGAGCTCTGGCTAAGAAAAAGACACCTCGGAAGGAAGACTTGTTCTTCGCCGTGAAGTTCGCTCGACAGAAGGTGTCCAAATAGTGCGCTGACGTGACTCCATCGACAGGCATGCTTCTCATTTCCTCACATATCCCTGATTCTTTCTGGAAGTTGTGATTGTTTAGAAAGTGGGACAACGGAATGGATATTGATCTTGAGGACGAGACATCCTATACAACCCAATACCATGAGGCCAATCTGAAGAATGAGGAGAATGAATACTGTGCCAAACATCGATGTGAGCAGGTCAATAAACACGAAAACCTACTGAGCAGCCATCTCATCCTCTCCGAAACGCTTTTAGGATTCTGTCAGTCATCCTTCGAACAATATGATTCCTCCAGCGATGATGAAGAATACTCCACGCCTAACTATGTGGCTGAGAATACGCCAGGACAAAGTGATCGCGCAGCATGCTTATTGACCGCCGCCAGGCTCTATTTGAAGTCGCCACCTGAAGCACCAAAGAACTGGGGGCAAATTAATCCAAATCTCAATGATTACCACTCCGACCCAATGGAGATTAGGGGTACATCTTGGTTACCGGACATAACCGACTGTTGGGGTCAATAGGTGCAAACGCACTCCCAGTACGCCGAACTCTCTAATGTGGCATGCGACATATTCTCAATCCAATCACATGGTGTCGGAGTGGAGGCCAGTTTTTCCCTAGTCCAAGATGGTATCGGCTTGAGGCAGTCAAAACCCACCTGCGAGACTCTTCGCGAAAAAGTGGTTGTAAGGCAGTTTGCTAGAGCCAATAACGGGATTTTGGCAGGCGCTTACCCAGAATTGGATACAATGAACACCGAAAACGACACGGAAATGTAGAAAGAGGTGGAGCAAAGGACATTGCACAAAATGACCAAGGTTCATGACTGTTTGGAGATGTGGCAGGGCAGCCAAAACCTACGTGCTACCCAAAAGAATTCTCGTGGTCAAAACAGCCAGATAACCGCCGTGGAATACATTTCGTACACGGACGTGATCCTCAATGCATCCAGGTTACTTTTTTAACACGATGGTGCAGCTGAATTCGAATTGTCAGAAAGATCCCCATTGCCGCCACCTTTGTCTGCGAAGGACCTCCCTGGAGAACAAACGCAAATGTTGAATGTCCGCAGAATCTGAAGAATCACCCATCATCCAGTCGAAATTGATGAGGATCGCGCAACTGAAACCATTTCAGACACTGACGATTGGCTTAACTGGAATGGGGACCTAGATATTCCAGATGACAGCGGAGATGAATGCGGGATGGACGTTGAATATGATATGAAGCAAGGCAATAGCATGGAGGATCCCGACTGCCCAAGGCAGCGGGATGTGAGCGCCGCTCCAAATGTTCCTGGATTGATTCGGCTTGCACGGAAGTCAAAGAGCCTGGCTGAAAAGGTGTCAATGTCAGTCAATGCAATCGAAACAAGGAGGAATAGGGGAGTGAAAAAAAAGTAGGACAGAATGTGTCAATGTTTCACCAGCTTCTTTATGTATCTTGAACTAGAGATTTAGTTAGTGATATATTATGGGCGAATGGTGAGCAGTAGCTTGTCAATATCGGTTGATAAACAGATGTATAGCAGGGGCAATGAAGCTTTTGGCAAAATACATAAATTTAGTGGTGTGAGTGCGAACAGTGCAAGAATGTTACTGCGCTCGGCTTTGTCACAAGGCCATGTCTCAATCAGGCCGCAAGACTACCAATATGTTCAAATCATGATCAAAACTATTATCGATGGCAGCAGATGTTGCATGGACAATACATTAAAATGAGCATCAACGGAGCGTCAACGATGTGTGGTTATGTAAGTACGGTAATAAAACAACAATTTGGTCGCTGTGATGCATAACCGATATGTTGGCAGCCTTCATAGGCATGAGAGATAGCGATATGCTCCCTGCCGCATCCTGAAAATGAGCGTCAACGGAGCATCAACAATTTCTGGCTTCGCATCTTGGGTAATTTATGTTCCGACTGGTTGTAGACATCTGTTTGTCAGTTATTCACAGCCTTTACTGGGAAAAACGACACCGACATGATCCGTGCCACATCCTGAGAATGAGCGTGAACGGAGTGTCAATAATGTTTAGCTTCGCATCTTGGGTAATTTATGTTCCGACCGGTTGTAGACATCCGTTTGTCAGTTATTCACAGCATTTACTGGGAAAAACGACACCAACATGATCCCTGCCACATCCTGAAAATGAGCGTCAACGGAGCGTCAATAATGTTTAGCTTCGCATCCTGTGTAATTTATGTTCCTTTTGGTTGTAGACATCCATTTGCCAGATATTGACACCCTTTACTGAGAAAAACTACAGCAACATGCTCCCTGCTGCATCCTGAGAATGAGCATCAATGGAGCGTCAATGATTTTTAGCTTCAAATCTTGGGTAATTAATTTTCCAATTGGTTGCAGACATCCATTTATCAAGTATTGGCAGCCTTTACTGGCAAAGACAACAGCGATATGCTCCCTGCCGCATCCTCAAAATGAGCATCAATGAAGGATCAAAAGTGTTAGTTGTTGCATAATTCATAATCAAGGCATCGCGCTGATCTCCACGTTCATCACGGATTGATTGACTGTGGTGATAGACGAAAATACAATCTATTAAAGGTAAAATACAAATTCCAAATCGATTGATATTGCAAGGTGGAAAGTATGCAAAAACGTATCTTTGGTTGTTGAAAACGCGATTTTGATAAGATACTATTCACATACTCCAAAAGCAAGATCGTTAATTGAATTTATGGATGGACCCTCTGGGCGACACACTGACAACCCGCCCAGTTCAGACGGATTGGGAGTTTACCATCGAACCATACCCGAGCTGACGGTTCATGCTTGTCAACAAACCTGACCGCCAATTGGGCTAATGTTCGGGTTGGACCCAGACCCGGACCGGAAGTGACTGTCCGGAACAGTTGCTAACACTAATCCGATGCTACTCAATGGATAACAACTGAATCGTATGGTGGTGTACTGCAATGCTGAAAATTTATATAACTCGGATAAGTATTCTCATTGATTAATTTATATTGTAAATTGTATTCCTATAATCGATCTCAGTGATTAATTGATAAAGTATATCCGTATAATGGATCTCAGCGATTAATCAATATGGTGAGGTATTCTGTATAGTTCATCGTGATGATTGATTAATATTGTATGGTATTCCGTTTGATTATTCTTGATGATTAATTAATATCGTGATGTATTCCGTATAATTGATCCCGATGATTAATTAATATCATTGCGGAAATATTTTGCTCTTTGATAGTGCAATTGTAATTGACACGTATCTTCACAACATCATCCTCTATCCCTTCCTTTCTAAATCAGACCTTCAGATACTATCGGCAAAATTGCAACGCAGTGTAATCTCCCTGAATATTCCAAATCTCCACTTTTAAGAAGATTACCAATTATACATTGTAGCTTCCCTCTCTGTTTCCCAAATCTGGCTTGCATTTCGAAATGTGAATAACTAGGTTTAATCTTGAAGATCTTTCAGGAGCGTGTTGTATGTAACTGGCATTGCATTTTGCCCTGGCAAATAGGATGTAAAATACTTTCACCAAAATGTACTTCAGTATCGGAATGGTTAATATCTAACACAATTATGTGGGATTCAAGAATGAGCGACCCTGTTATCCCTGGATTTGATGAAGGCAATACCACATGATCCTTAACATATTCTGAAGGGAATACTTTATAATTGCGATAATAAATCAATATCTCAGTGAACTCAATTATACTCACCAACCACCAAATGGTCTGTGCTGCAAACAACTGATCTTCTCTTTCGAAGCGATCTAGTAATGAGTATAAAGTGCACAGTATTACGTCATACTCGTTTTTCTACTTATGCTCAACCATGGGGCCAGGGAACCGTGTACAATCCTAATAGATAATACTAATATACTCCATAATGACAATAATAATAATAAGAACTGAAAACAACAATCAGATTTCAGCTTCTTCTTTGCAGGTAGGTATCATAAGGTATCGTTCATGCATGTGGAACTGTCCTTTTGATGCCGATGCATTGCGGTCTCTTTATAGCTTTGGTGTATTGTATGATTGGGTTTTAGGAGTTACTCTGTTCAGAGGGCAATTGTCATGAATTGTAGATTGCAATGATCTCATCTGTCATATCGTAGAGTACTACTCCATGAGCTTTAATCTCTCTTGTTAGCAGACCACACATTACAAAGGTTATCGTGTATTGCATGATTGGGTTTGAAGAGTTACTCTCCCCAGAGGGCCATCATCAGCAATAAGATTTAATCCAACAGTAACTTCAACTTAGATATCTTGCAACTCGTTTGTTCAGACAGTCAAAACCTCTCCTTGCCTGATGTGGTCGTTTGGAGGGCTTTAAACAGATTGCTTAATTATCTTAAGACACAACCTCACCCTTCAGGCTGTTTGATTTATCTGCATCAGACTCTATACGTGGTGGCCCACGATTGCTCTGTCGCCAATTATTCATGACGATCTCAGCTGCCTGTTTGTCTGGTGGTTCATCGGGTCTTACCCTTTGTCAGAATCAATAAGACACACCATGCTGAGGTCGAGACAGTTCTCACTTACCAGGGAGTGTCCATGGAGTTCCAATTCCTACTGGGGAAACGGGTCGAGATTCCCCATAATTGCATATTGGTGATTGTCTGCCTGACATGTCAGTCACTATATAGCAGTCAAAGTATCTACTCCCACTTAACATAATTTGGTGAATTTAGTAAGAAATAATTGGCATCTTTCAAGCTTTGAAGGCTTACGACCGGCCAAGGTTATTGCATCATCAAATCAGTTCTACTATATGTGAACTTTCAACGAATCGGCTAGCAAGGAGGCTCACTATCAAATAATCACGAGGTTCCCATGAAATCCCACTAAGCATCATGGGACTGGCATACTTTTACTGTCTGGGATCGGTGTTATGTATTCCATGCGAGGAAACTCCGTAGCATCTATCTTTCTGACAATCACACAAGTACCATTACCTCTATTGGAGAGAACCCCTAACATTCTATCCAGCTGGACAGTGATACACTCCATCTCAGCTAATCTCCAGGTTATGGCCTCAGTCTGAGCATGGGATAGACAGACCTGAAAATGCACTCACTTGCCGGAGGTCATGTTTACCACTCTGCAAGCCATGTCATCTGCGATAGTCTTGATTTGAGCAAGTTTTGTGGTGAAACAGTTTCTGAGACCAATTACCATTGTCCCCGCATTCAACCTTAGTTGTCACTCAAGATGTTGGTATAATGTATCAACACACCTGCAAATGGCAGGTGTCAGTTGATGACTTGTGTGCTCCAATCACTCTATCGCCATCTGATGATCAGAATCTGATCATTTGGTGCAGCTTGGTGGGCTCCAATCTGGTGCACCTGAAATTACCTAAGTTTTGTTGTGAAAACCTTTTCAGCCCCATTCAAAAGGACCTCCATTGCAGCACAAATTTTGTTAATCATCTGTTCTCATCATGGATGGCATTCATTGGCCAACAGGTCATCCACATTGGCATTCACAGATTTCAACAGTTCCTGTTCGTGATATTTGGGCCTCTTCTCCTATATCGGTTTCAATGCATTTGCCAGTGCTTCAAGTGATTGTTCAGAGTGATTTTGTTGGCTAACCAGTGCAGAGAATGCACATAATGCCGCACGACTCCCATTACGATATCATCAGAGGCTGTCTCCAGAACTGTGTTCCCACCATCATTTGAGCAGATATGGATTGCATTATGATTCACAGCTGGTATTCTGTCATTCCAGGGATCTCTTTACATTGCCTGGTGCTGCTGTTGAATGAATTCAGTGGTTTCGGCAAGCACTTGATGCCTGGATATCGTGTTATTGATTTTGATGACTTTTCGAATTGCTTGTTGACATGTCTAAATTAGAGGTATTTGAGCTGCCTATTTGATCAGCCCTCAACTTTGGGCTGGAGCGACCGACGCAATTCATCCCGCTGCGGAAGCTGATTGACATGGTAGAGAAGGTATCACCACAACTGGTTGTGGATTGGGTGGACACCTAGAATGTCCGGAGTATCAATTTTTGTGTCCTCCAATAGATTGGAGCCAATGTGCTGGTTTCATACGCTATCCAGCGTTTGAAAAGTTGAATAACCCATTGGAGTGACTTCAGGAATTTCACACCTCGGGCATGAGCCATGTGAGACATAACCAACTAAAAACCATTCCAGATAATCCCAGACTGAGGCAGCAAACAGATGATACTACTGTCAAAGGAATCCATCAGCATAATCACATTTCCAGCCAGGACTAGTACTGTCAATATGTGTATATTGAGACAGCATAGTGCCAACCATGTTATGCATTGCCTCATCAATGTATTTGGCACCCTGCAGGGGACATGGGATCAATCCAACAAGAACCCCAGTGCATCTGTTGGGTATCTGGTTGATATCATTTCAAATGTTACCCTGTGGAGATGCTGTTGCTATGCATGTTGATTGCCAGAAAATTTGGTCAACTGGGTCTTGTCAAATGCTCAAATGACTGGCACAACTGTCGTTTTGGCAGGAACTTGATCCTGCATATTCCACTATCAATCAACCATGTTGAACTCGCTGACAATTGGACGGCCCTCAGAGTTGGTTAGGTTTACAGGCCCAAAATTGAGATGTGCCTCACATGGGAGATGCACCAAGTGGAACTGGATACAATTGAAAATATCACTCAAGTATAATTGTCTGAAGATATGTGAGTCATCATCAATCATGAAATCAATGCATGGCCCAATATCGAATTCAGAGAGGAGAGTTAGCAGGGCATCAGAAGATTGGAATTTTATGATTTTGAAGGTGTCCAGTCCACGACTAAGCTGCTGATGAATCGAAGATTTCATTCATTGGGTAAATCAGTCAGTCTGCTGGAAGTCGTGTGTAGATCACAATTGATATCTTGCATTCGATAGTTCCGAGTATTTTCATTCGTGATATAATCCTGTTGCTTTACCATACACTTCCCCTGTTGCATTTTCCACTCCAACTTCCTCCCTATGAGCCTTGGTCTGGATTGAATCAGTGGTACAAGTGAGATCAGGCAGTTAGGGGTCTGGAGGTACTTCCTCGAGAGTATCTTCAGGCGGCCATGTGCCTGCTGCATTGGCTATGGGTAGATCATCAATTGTCAGGTTGTTGATGGCCGCTCAGGTGCACTGACATCAGTCAAGCCTTGATGGCTCAAACTGATGCCAGCATGTAGGAGGTAGACACCTGTTTGGTAATAGCAGTTTATTCATCGAAACTTGATTGTATTGTCAATAGTCAGTATCTAGTTGATTCTTGTTGAAACATTTTTTGGTGGAGATGAAGCAGTTAACATATTTCCGGCGAGTGTTGACGATATTTGAGCAATGCATTGTTTTCAGTTGAATCTTGACAATTCTATAAGAGATATGGTTTGTTGCTGGCATTGAGGCTCAGGAATTGATGTTTGAAAGCGAGCTCACTGAGGTTAGCGTATGACTATCCCAGCTGCATCATATCCTACCAAATGTGGCGGATGGGTAAATCAGAGTCACCTTACAATCAGGTGTCTTCATAAACTGGAATAATATCTGGCAAATTTTGTACAATAATACTACAAATTATCTGCTGACGATTCTTTGTGGAGTATGGTTCTTTTGTCATCATTACCCCCAGCTTTCGATACTGATTATCAGGTACTGCCACCATCGCTACAATTGGCCTTGTTATTCAATCCTCGGTTGTGGGATGTTGTGGTCTATACCTATGCTCGAGTCTGGAACAGCAGAAAATCAGTAATACATCATCTTAATTCAATGAACAGGTAAGATTTCTCCCTAGCTCTGTGCCTGCTCAATGATCATTGAGAACTGATTGGATTGTGGGATAACATCTTGAGTAATCATCCTTGACTAGGGGGTAGATCTTGAGGAGACAATGAAGTTTACACAAGGAGCTCAACACAAAGCAATCTCTGTTGCTGCATTACTCACAGGCCTCCTATTGAATGAAGTTGCAGGTCATACAGAAACATTTTCAGTGTACAATCCTTAGTTGTGCAAACCTTGAAATTTGATATACTTCTTGTTGGGTTCCTGGAGATGGCATAGAATGTCCCTCCTATGACCTCAACAGTCATGACCTGAACAAAGATGAGCTCCAATCCAGGATCATTGTATATTAATTCAAGGATATATCAACGCAAGGTGGGAGGTGTGAGATTATGCTTTGTTTCACTCAGCCGGTTGTTCTTGATCAAAGGTGCAATAAATCACCATTGTTCAAATCAAATATCAGGGATATAAGAGGTGTTCATTCTGCCAAAGGTCATTGCTACCTTCAATATTCTCAACTATACACTGCTTTATTCTAAATCACCAATTGAATTGATGTTTCTTTAGCACTATCATGTTCACATATGATGTCGATGAACAGATCCCAGCTGCAGACAACCACTATGGCTTCAATAGGTAGGCTGTTTGGCTCACAACAATGCCCAGATGACAAACTAGGAAAATCAGAAAATAATGCTGCAGATTCACCAAACAAGAAAGCTCAGTTTGGGCAACCAATGAAGCAGTGTTGTTCACCGCTGGAGTATGGTTACCTGGCTTTGCACGCACTATTTCCAGATGCTTCCCCATTCTACCACCCTGCCCCATTCAACATGACACCAAGCTCACAACCAAGCACCAGTGAAACCCAAGGATATCTGAGTTATGGGTCACTGTGGCAAGTACATGATGTCTCCCAAGGTGGTTATGGTGGACCTCATATGTTCCTCTGACAGTAATTCGCAGGATCTGAGCCATCTGCTCCATCCACACCTCGAGTGCAAGCAGTACAACGTCGAGAACATTCAGTCCCTCTGCCGACATGGTATAGCCCAACTACACCAAAGCCAGTGTCCGGTACCCTTGAGAAATCCACGAACATTATCCCAACCAAACAATTCCAGCCAACAGCAGTTGCTCACGGAACAGATGTTGCTAGGATTGCTGATTTGCACCTATTAGTAAAGCTTCCCTGTGATGAATACGAAACCGATGATGAGAGTAATAACTTGTTGGACATGGGTAGTGTTGAAGGCTGAGCCCCATTCAGCCCGAATCAATCCAAATTCTCCTTGCTGCAATTCCCACAAAAGCTTGGGCAGCACAACTTGAATAGCTTCAACCAGTTGAAGAATGTATGGGTCACTGGCTTTCTGGAAAAGAAGCTTTATTGCATTATCCAGTGACAGAACCGTGTGAAACATCTTTGAGATGGACCCCTGCACTGGGTCAGGGCTGCTGCAGATTCCTTGGCCAATATTGAGAACTGACTGCCTTTGGAAAGTTTTGATACTGCTGAATGAATTTGGTAACAGTGGATCAAGATTTGTTGACGAAATAAGCAGGCAATGATGCGGAGGTCAGGTCGAAGACAACCGAATGGAAGCAGGAACCTGTGATGGATTTGGGAGCATTTATTAGCATAATGAAATGAGGAAACCAATCAGAGTTGACAAAAAGAACCGGTGTTGTCATGATTTGTTGTGTGCCACACAGCAACAATGACCATATATCTGCCAACAAACTCCAAGCCTCATACACAGATGTGAGGCACTGGGAGGAGCTGATTCATTGCATCAAAAAAAATTGTGGCCTGCAAGAACTATACTGCCTGACTGCAATCTACAAATACACCTTGATGCAGCAATAACAAGATGCAGAGAATATGAGCATATATACACCCAGGGAAATGATGAATCATCTCGTTTATGGTCAGACTTTGTACATGGTTGATTTTCTCATCCCTTCCTGTCACAGCTGGGACGCAATTTGAAACTTTTTAGAGTTGAACTGAAGGCATCTACAGGCAAGAAACATGATGGGCATGTAGCTAGACCGGCGCAGGTAATCCCTTCAAGCCTTTCAACAGTCAGATTTTCCCCAATGCACATAAGTATACATAGTGTTTGGAGGAAACAGATGTAAATGAGCGAGTGGAGGATATGGAGGGGAGGTGGGAAAGTGATTTGTAGTAGTATTAATGTCGTTCTGATTGAGTGAATAGAATTGATTATATTCCACACATTCATTGGGTCCAAATGCGTGTCTGTGAATTACCTAACATTACAAAAAATTCCAGAAGTGCCAGAGTACGAGCCTATCGGAACATCTCACCTCAGCACAACCGGAAGAGTTACTCTAGGACAAATTGATCACCGATCCCGGTGCCAAGGAGCCTCAAGGGCAAGCGGACAGCAACGAGGTCATTAATCCGGATAATTGCAGTTCTGTATTGAACACTATTCTCAATGTAATCAATACCATATTGCAACATGTGTTTATTGATGTAGCAGTCTGGCTGCTGAATACTCATTCCATTCACCAATTAATAGATAACCAAGTTCCTGGCAACAGGTATTCTATTTGAGGCATGCCTGGACCCAAGTATCTGGTGTACCATGTTTACCCAATATGGCTCTTTGTGATGAGATGGGTTTGTGATTCAGATATGCTAGGAGTGCCGGTGGCAGATGATATGGGTATCACTAAGATGCGTACCTGGTGTCAGCAATGGATCCGGGGTACACGGCCCTGGTCGAGGTTGGAGCCAGACTGAAGGCCCCAGTTAGTGTTAGCAACGGGTCCGGGTAACCCGCCAGCGGTCCGGGTTTTGACCAGCGGTTCGGTTCGGTTCGGTTCCAGACCCGGCCAAAAACCCGACCCGCTTTGTCTTGGCGGGTTTGTTACCCGGACCAGACATAGAACCGCGGGTATTTGGCCGGGTTGGAACCGGACCGCGGTTCCAAATATACGGTTCCTACTCCTTTGGCTCCAATTAAGTATTTGAGTTCTGATCGTATCACAACATAATCAGTATGTAGATTGTGCAGTTTTAGTCGCTCTGTCACCTCCCGCTTTCAGATTTGTGATCCGACTGATATTCGTTGAGTGGTTGTGATATAATGGCTGATTTTAAGCGAAATTGGCGGGTTTTCGACCGCGACTCAACGAATACTTGTCGGATCGCAAATCTGAAAGCGGGAGGTGAAAGAGCGACTAAAACTGCACAATCTACTTACTGATCATGTTGTGATACGATCAGAACTCAAATACTTAATTGGAGCCAAAATGGTCAATTTCAAATGCCGGGTTTTTGGTGGTAAAGCCGCCCCATTTCCGACGGTCCGGGTTTTTCGTGTGGTAAGACCCGTTGCCACGGTCCGGATTCGGGTGGAACCGGACCCGGAACCGACCCGGCAATTTGGACCCGTTGCTAACACTAGCCCCAGTCCAGGTCAAGAAGCAACAAGCTACCCGAACTGGGTAACTAGCGCTGGGTTGTTATGCAGAACATTCGTAAAACCACAGATTTTTGTCCAGGTTGACACAGGTCAGTGGTTCCATTTTACAGTTCCTGCAACATTGACTCCAATTAAGTATCTGGGTTCTGATCACATCATAACATGATCAATACGTAAAATGTGCAGTATTAGCTGCTCTTCCTCCTCCCGCTTTTAGATTTGCGATCTTACCACTATTCTTTGAATCGCTGTGAAATAACGCTATATGTCATGCAAAATGTGTGGGTTGTCAATAGCGACTCAACGATTATTGGTCTGATTGCAACCTGACAGCAGAAGGTGAAAATGAGGCTAACACTGCACAATCTGCTTATTGATAATGTCATGATACAATCAGAACCCAGATACTTAACAGGAGCCAACATTGTGAACCTCAAATGCCGGGTTTTTGGTGGTAAAACTGGCCCATTTCAAAAGGTCTAGGTTGTGCCTGTGGTAAGATCTGTGGCAACATTCCGGATTTGGTTGAAACCGGAACCAGAACCGAACTGGGAATCTTGAACCGTTGCTAACACTATCGATACATCAGTGGCAGCAGCTATGATATGCAATCTATTGGCGGAGAAGGTTGTTGTAGGGTTGGCGTTGCCAATTGTACAGGGGAATACACTCGATGAATGAGTGAATATGGCTCAAAATGAGTATTCCAGCATTTTCGGTGAAGAACAAGAGTGGGACATGTTGCAGAAACTGGATTCAGTGCGCTGCTGCCTGTTATTAATTGGGGTTCTCTCCTAATAGAGGTAATGGTACTTGGGTGATTGTCAGAAGAATATATGCTATGGAGTTTACTCGCGTAGAATACATAACACTTATCCTTCACAATCCGAGTATGGCAGTCCTGTGATCCTTAGCGGGATTTCATGGGAACATCATGTCGATGCGATAGCGAGCCTCATTGCTAGCCGATTCATTGAAAGTGCAATTAATTTGTATTGAGTGGATGATGCAATTACCTTGGCCAGTCATAAGCCTTCAGGGCTTAAAGAGATGACAGTGATTTCTTACCACATTCACTGAACTGAGTTAAGTGGGACTAGATGCGTCGGGTGCTATATAGCGACTGACATCTCAGGCAGAGAATAGCCAAAATGCAATTATGTGGGATCTCAAGCCGTTTCCCCTGTAGAAACCAGAACTGCTTGGGCCCTCCCCGGGTAGTGAGAACAGTCTCGACCTTAGCATGGCATGTCTGATTCATTTTGCCATAGGGCAAGACCCGATAAACCTCTGAACAAACAGGCTGTTTAATTCTTCAAGATTATATGTCGACAGAGCAATGGTGGACCAACATGTATAGCCTCTGAAGCAGATAAATCAAAAGCCTGAAGGGTGAGGTTGTTTCTTAATATAATTAAGCAATCTGTGTAGAGCCCTCCATAGAACCACATCAGGTGAGGAGAGGTTTTGGCTACCCAAACAAAAGGGTTGCAAGATATCTAACTTGAAGTTTCTTTCTGATTACATCATATTGCCGATGGTGGCCCTCTGGGGAGGATAACTCTTCAAACCCAATCATGCAATACACGATAACCTTTGGGATGCGTGGTCCACTATCAAGAGCAATCACAGCTCAATAAGTAGTACTCTATGATCTGACAGGTGAGATCATAGCAATCCTTCATGTATGATGATGGCCCTCCAGGGGGAGTAACTCTTAAAACCCAATCATACAATACAAGAAAGCTATAATGAGACAGCAATGCATCGGCATTCAAAGGCCAGCCTCAGAAGCACGAACAATACCTATGATATTTACCTGCGAAGAAGCAGCTGAAATATGAGTGTTGTTGTCAGTTGTTATTAGTATTATTATCATTATCGAAGATAATGGTATCGTCTATTAAAATTGTACGCGGTTCCCCTGCCCCATGGTTGAGCATCAGATCACAAATGAGTATGACATAATACCATGCGCTTGATCCTCATTACTGGATCGCCTCGAAAGAGAAGATCAGTTGTTTGCAGCACAGTGCATGTGGTGGTTGGCAAGTAGAATTCAGTTCACCGAGATATTGATCAATTATCGCCATTATCAAGTGTTCCCTTCAGAATATGGTAATGATTGTCTGGTATCACCTTGATTGAATTCCAGGGATACCAAGGTAGCTCATTCCAGAATCCGAAATACCTGTGTTAGATATCAACGAATCCGATACTAATGTACATTCTGGTCAAAGCAATTTGCTTCTGATTTCCCAGAACAAAAAGCAACGCGGGTTACATGTAACGCTCTCCGGAAATATCATTAAGAATCAATCTAATTATCCATATGCAGAATTGCAAGCCAGGTTTAGGATACAGAATACGAAGCAACGAAGTGTAATTCGTAATCTTCTTAAGACTGGATATTTGTCATATTGAGGGAGATTACCCTGAGATATAATATTGCTGATAGTATCTGCGCCCCAGATTTATGAAGGAAGAGATAGAGGTAGATTTTGTGAAGATATGTGCCAATTAAGATTGCACTATCAACGGGCAAAATATTACCGCCAAGATATTAATTACTCAACAAGATTAATTATATGATTATATCTTACGATATTTATTAATCATTGATATTAATTATACGCAAAACCTTATGATGTTAATTAATCACTGACAGTAATTATATGAATATAGTTTATTAATTATTCACTGAGATTAATTATACCAACACACTTTACAATATTAATTAATCATCGAAGATTAATTATACGATTTACATGTTGATATTAATTAATCTCAGAGATAAATTATATGAATATAGTTTACGATATTAATCTATCACTGAGAATGATTATAAGAGGTATATGTGTTGTCTGTATTGCATTACGCCATCATACGATTTAGTTGTGATCCATTTGGTAGCATCTGATCCAACTATTCATATTTGTCCTCTTTGTGTATACGATTTATACTGGTTGGAAATACACTTTGTGTGGAGATACGCTTAGACAAATACGATTGGAACTACGGCTGTGAACTTAGTACTCTCATTAGTATCCCTAGATACATAAAAGTATGGTTACTTAGGTGGAAGCACCCCGGTAACAGTTACAGGTTCAGACAACTCCAGCTCTGAGGCACCTAGCACTGACTGCAGTCCTGCAGCCATACGTAGTGGTCACAATCACTGGAGAGGCAGACACATTCAAGATTGTAATCAATGAGATGACATCAGGGACTACTCTCAAAATGGTAAACTTGTTGGACATGAAAAGTGCTGATCTCACCCATGAGGATTTGAACTCCAGTATTGACAAGCCAGATAACCAATGGAATATCCACCTTGTTTCATATGATTGATTGAAATCCAGAGCGAAACCATCAAGCAATGGCTGATTTTTATACTGGCCATGGGCATTTCGAATTGTTGCTGGATCATATCAGTACAAGACCAAAATCAGTATTGCCTCGCAAATTGCAATGAATGGTAGATTTTGCTTCAAGCCTCCAGTCACAGCAACACTGGGATAGCAATAACATTTCGATTGGTGTTATCTGACAATATGGCTATTGTCACGTACACCTACAGATCCAGAGGATGATAATGTGATGCACAAGTATCGGAGCAAAGTACTGGATGCCATGGTGCATATTTTGACATATGCCATCCGGACTGAAGGCAATGAATCTCTACAAAATGCGGCTCACCATATGATCTGAATTGGAAAGCCCTGGAAAATTGGCAGTTGTTCATAATCGAAACTCATACATGGGAAACCCCCTCGTTTGAATACGTACGGAGAATTCACACACTGTGGATCGCCATTGGGATGAAGAACAACCAGCAAAAATAACGACCGTTGTGGAATGATACAATGTGGAAGGTCCTTCAGGAGAATAGAGGGCTGATAGAAGGCAGCGTGCATATTTCGGTGTAAATTTGAGACACAACAAGGATTGCAACGACATATCATGGTAAAGGTATAATGGCCACTCGATACTGTGGTGGATTCTCGAATTCTCTATCAGCCCAGAGATGAATCTTTGCCACAATGGGTAACAATGAACGAACAATAATGCAGCTCAAATTCCATTGTACAACAAATCCCTCCATCTTTGTAGCCTCACCCCATGTGGGTGGGACAGGCCTATATCTAACAACAGCAACCCATGTGGTAGTAACTCAGATATTCTGGGCATTGGATGAGCAGTGACAAGTGTTTGCTCAGATTGTCCAGCTGGGGTAAAACAGAGTTCCACACACATGGCTGTTGGACATTGGACCCAGTGGTTTTGACATCAGAGCGAGTAATCTCCACCAGCTCTGTGGTGAGGCACAAATGAGCGTCCTGAATGGCCTGATGAGCTGACCAAACATCACCACCTCAATGAAGTTTCAAATAACTGGAGTCTGGGGAGGGCCCTATAAAGTGGCTTACGGAGCAAGGGGATGTCATGCCATCAGATGGTAAGGAAGAACAACAGTCATCAGGACAGTGTAATCAAGCTTAACCTCTTTGAACATTCAACCAACTCTCTTGTACCACCTGATGATGTATAGGCGAATCGTGTCAGGAGTAAGGTGCTTGTGAGGATTACTATAGTCTTGAATATATTGTGATTCCATTTGGTGTTAGTTGATTATAGTAATTGAGTATGAGATCAAGTCAATGATAAAAAAATTGGGTGAACCAAAACATATCCTCATTTGTATGATCCAATGTGTAATGAAAAGCATGTGCGCCAGTTCAATGGTTGAGAGTACATTGAAAATGATCTAGGAAAATTGTTGACTGAGTCAAATTCCACAGTGCCATATAATGTTCATTGTAACAATATTTCTACTCTGCTGGCATTTTTCAACTTCATTGGGAATGGTCAGGGTTGAATTTGATATCCAAATCTCTGAACATGATTAGAATGTTCATGTGGGCTGCAACCTCCAGGAGTGATTCAAGTTATTTGATACTGATATATTTCAGGCTTACCAGAAATTAGGGTCGCAAAGGAAGTCAGGATATCCAATGAATCCCAAAGATGGAATGAATTACAGTCAATTTCAACTGAGAATCACTATCACTTCTTGACTCTCATGTGACTGATCCTGCACAGCATGTTGCCCATCATACTGGGTTATAACCACCATCAAGGTGATATTGAGTTGATATTAGGTATCCTCAGAAACAACTCACATGATGCAGGCTGAACTGAAGAATATGTACCACTGTAATTCATCGCTTAGAATGGAAGTTCAGGTATACCTCAGACCCACTGCTCAGTTGAGTGTGATCATCTGAGAATTGACTCCGTACAGATATTCTATTCAGAAGGTCCATGTTGAGAAGCCGCCACTCATAATTAACATATGTTTCCAGTCCAGGCAGGCCTCTGAGCTACTGAAGTGTGAATACCTACTTTGCTTTACCCTTGAATAATTCTGTCCAAGCATATTTTCTTCCTTTCTAGATGCGTTTGAATCTGTGGCTGCCAGCAGACGCAGATTGTCATCTTTTAGACACTAAACCTTTCGGTGCAGGTGGCTGATCCTGCTCAGCCCCAGCTAATGTCTGAATCGATTCTTAATAGGTAAGTAAAGGCCACCCCTAAAATGACATACCTGTCATGCTCTGTATGAACTCATCCTTTAGAGCAATATATGCAACATGCAATTACTTTCAATGCGCAGCCCTGGGCTATAAGTAACTACATGTGACTGGATATTGTATGAAAAGGATGTTTAGACCAACATGTCCAAAATCCGGGAATAACTTCAGTAGTTCAGGCCCCATTATCAAGCTGCAGCTTCAGAGAGAGAATCTCAATATGCAGTTCCTACTCCCCAACTCTGCAGAGGTCCAGCAACTCGCACTCACTCTGTATACCGCACTTCTTCAATCAGGCTTAAATTCAGTATACTTCCAATGCAAACTTAACTGCCTTTGTACTTACTTGTATGTTTGGGCTGCCAAAACATGGTATTTTAAAATAGGTTATATGAACCAGTGTCCATCAAGAGAGCTCGAAGAGATAACATTGAACATGCAGTCACTGCTCAGGTACTGATTTGGTAAGAGGCAGTTCCTACCCACTCCATAGGTTGAAAGGCTGAAGTTTGTGACAAATCTTAAACAGACGATATCTGATGTCCGCCTACTTCCAATGCCAAGAACGCATTCAGAACACATTATGATGATACCTTGGGTTAATAAAAGGCAGCGTCTGACAGTGCAAATAACTGACAAAGCAAGGCGAGTGTTAGGGGTTCTCCCTTAATAGCGATAATGATACTTCTTAAGTAATCGGATGAATACATATCGAGTTGTTACGAGACCTGCATAACACTTATTCAAGGTACTTCAAGTTGGCCAGTAGTATGGTCGTTAGCGGGAGTTCATACTATTAGCGTGATGACCAAACAAATCCAGAGTTTGGCGAACCGTCACAGCTACCAAGCCGTACTGGAATGAATGATCATTAGCAGTGCTAGTAGTTTTTGTCTTTGTTCACTTTCCGGAACTAATGGGACATGCATGGTTGATCATGCACAGCAGTTGATAGTCAATATGATAGTAAGAGGACTCTTCACTCCTACCTGTAATGAGATAGGATCAAATGGAGCACGTTCTGGTCTGAAGAATAGTCTCGATCTAAGCATTACATTACTGCGGGAATAATGACGTTGGCACATGCCTCATGCGAACACTGCTCACGGGGTTGAGTGTTATGGATTGCAATGTTATCTCGTGTTCGATATGAGCGGACATGTCTACATCCTACTTTGGCATAGTATTGGTGGGTCGCCGGTTGAATCAATGACGCATGGATTAATTACCTTATAGTGAGGTATCAATTGCGATAAGCGTTATCAATCTTTTGATCGGAACATGTTCCAACTACCGACTCACACGAATGCAAGATGTTTAAGTTCAAGTCAGTCTGATGCTTTGGCTGACCTGATATCATGCGATGGATGGCCTGTTTCTTATCAGGAAGCGTAATGCTTTGAAACTACTTCGCATGAACACGATAACCTATGGGATGCGTGGCATGTTATCACTGGGTGCGATAAGATGCTTGGCCGCAATAACGCTATCATGATTGACATAATCATAGCAACTAGATGTGGCAACACAAAACCTGGGATGTTGGCCATCAAGAGACAGCAGTGCCACGGCGATGAGTGGAACATGCTCAACCAGCAATCCAAAGTCAACACAGAAGCACCGAAGACGATCTTAAAATATTATTTAGAATTCTATTCCATTTAACTCTATTCAAAATTACTTCTCTATTATGCAACCATGACTTTGTGCTTTATGCCTGGACACAGATTGACACAATCTGAATATGCACTGCAGAAGAACGTTGAATCCTATGGAGATTGTATGTTCACTTCAGATGGGGAAAGTTTAACCCATATCTCCTGAGTGGTTCTTCTCTGCTCACGCTATGAAGAAATCTGCTCCCTTGAACATTGATACTTATCTACCAGGATACTACCATTTGAAGAGTATTCCAACCAGGGTTTATTTCCCGGAGAGGGGTAGTCTATGAACAGGATGGGAACATTAATGGTTGGAGGAGAGTCTTTGAAGTTGCGGAGGTACTTTGGAACCGGACTTTAGCGTTATCTCTTGAAGAAGGTCATGAGGTGGAGTCTTAGGATAAGACGAGGAAAGAAAGAGTTTCTTAGATAGGCGGTTGTACTTAATTCAATAAATGTTGTATTGATCATTGGGATTAAGAACCCCTGTAACAGCGAGTCTGCAATGTCAGCTATTTACATTGAATCTTGCATTCCAATTGAATGCTCCCTACACTTCAATTCGCCAGAACCCCATGCTATCATTTGCATTTCCACTTCCAGATTAAGCCTCATGATGTATTCATATTGTCTTATACACTGCCTTGAACCCCATTAGGTATGTTAAGTCAACTGTGTAGCTTTGAGACTCATAATGAGTATGTGATTAAATGATGTGGCGTTTAATAGATAGTACACATAACATCTGAATGTGAGTGACAATTTATGGCTTATTCGCTAACAATATTAGCATTGATGAGAACTGCACTTGGTCAGATTACCCATAACTGTTCATTGTACCTTACCATTCTTTCTTTATGATGAATCTCTTCTTTGTAAACCCTGATTCTCTCCATCTTGTACTGACTAAACTAGGTATCATGAGAATTGCAGACATGGACCGCTGATCGCACAGTTCTGCCCACAATATTGCTTGATCGACCACTAAGTTTGTGGCAGAATCCTCAATGCACTGAATGTTGAGAAAATACAGTTTCCTTCAGGCTTGGGTACTCCATTTGGTAATTCATATTTATCCACTATTAACAACCACATACTCTGTTTGAACCATTGTAACTTCCACTGCTGCACTCACCAAGGTCCCCACTCTATCCAGGTTCTGCAGATCCTCAACTGGCCAACAATTCTTGTGCGACATGTTCATCTCTCATGTGCTCAAACTACAGGAAGTGTATCCACCTTCATCGGAGTCATATGCTGGAGTCATCGCGATCAGTCCAGTTTTCTGTGATCCATCTGGCTGGCCCCGAGAGTTATGAATTAATATAATCATGTTACTTTCTCGAGTTCTTCAGGTGTATCAAGATCTTCAGGTGTTTCTGGTTTGATCCTGAGTACATTGGCTAGAACCATCCTTCATTTCTGGCGTCAACAGTATACTTGGATATGAGTGCTAAAATTTGGAATTGGGGGTGTGAGAAATCCAGCACATCTGGTCCACCAGAAGCTTCCAAAAAAACAATGAACTACTAGCATCAATACTATAAACCTGTACCAATAAAGTGTCATCCGGAATCAGTATTGACTCACCTTCAATTCCATCATCCTTGACTGAGTATTACTTCATTGCCCTGTTTTCCCATTATTCTATCAACCTTCATCCAATATTTACCCTGGAATACTTTATTCTACATTCCCCAACTTCTATCTTGACTTCAGCAAGATGGAACTTACGGCCAGCCAGGCAAGGAATCACAATTCCCAGAGGAATCATGAAGCACATGGTGAGAGAGTACATGGATTGACATTGATGCAGACAGCAAACGTTCCGTACTGATGAAACGGCCTCACATTCCATCCAGACTCCAGGGATTATGTTGGCGACAGCTAATGTGGCAGTTGAACATCTTGAAAACCAGGATGTTGACAATACCAATTGTGAGATCAGCAATGACGAAATTCAAGACCTATGAGAGTCTTTACTGTGATCCCATACTGAAGAAGACAGTTTTGACCACCAATAGGAGATCCTACAACTAGGCCAGGCATGCAGCAATGAGACATTATGAATTACAAGGATTCCACTGCTAAAGAAATGGAGCTATGCTGATACCATCATTGCATGCACTCCACTTCCAACTTTGCGAAATCCTGCTGGGGCCATAGCACCACTATTGGTCAAATGCCAAATGTCAACCATCAACATATTGTTTGGGTCTGACCTCATACCCGCCCTGACACTCCCATGTCGCAAGGTGATCCGGCACCCGAATGTTTCTCAACTACAGTCCAGTCGAGATCCCAATGTTCCTCTACACCAATACACTACCTCTGGGGTAGCAAAACAGTTCCTGAAGGCAATTGTGTTCACAAACACTCCTTGGCTAATCAGTTCTGATGAGAAGTATTGGATGGTTGATAAAGCTTGGAAACTAGCCATTGAAGCTCAGGATTGTCAGCAGAGCTCAGCCGGTACTCCAGTAGTTACCCCATCAGTAATTCAATTGCCTTATGGCATATCACTTACAATTGATTCACAAACCCGCAAACCAGGAAGTGTCATTCTGTTGAAATCTTCCCACTGGACTTATGATCATGACAAAACACTAAAATATGCATAGTTCAACATGACAATTAGTATCATTTGAGGGTGATTGGCAGGTAGAGATCATCAAACTATTGTCCATAGATATTGACAGGATTTGAACTCAGAGACTATGGTCCAAATTCAGGGGAAGGAGCTCCGGTCTGATGATGCATATCCCTCAAATGTCATCGATGATAAGAAATCATGGTTCACCTGTATGGATGTTCTTGATTCAATTTACATTCGATTTTTCTGCACCACCAACAGCTTGGGGTGTCAGTCTACCACATCTCCATTCTTTCAACCTCCCACTCCACAGATGTTAGCGCTTGTGGCTGCAGCTATTCATTGTATGCTGTCTAAATATGCCACTGGAAAGAAAGTTACAGTTACATTTTCTCAAGATGAATATCAACATAAATTTCTCCCTTTCACAGTGATAGATTTAATTACTGCAGAAGCCACTACTCTCATCAATTACACATTTGTTGGCCTGTTCATACCCCCCCCATGGTGCTCCTCCTCCGATATAATAGGAGCTCATTAATCGCTGTCGGCACTCTTCAGCCTGGATTGGCCTGTCAATACTTCAATCTGCGCTGTATGACCCTTTGTTTTCAGTGCTCCACCCCTAGAAGGGGCAATGATCAATGCTGTCCTCAACCTCAATTTGGAGTGCCTCCATTTCAATTCAGACATTTTACCCACGTTTTGGCACTGGTCTGCATGCTTGGGCTGCTCCACTGGAACCACACTCCTCAATCCCCATCAGGACTCCTTGACCTGAATTTTCACCTGTTGATTTCATTCCACACTCAGCCACCACCACCATCTGTCCTCCCCTTGTCCACTCTGCCCACCACATCAGACACTCCTCCTTTCCTTGTGGCGCATCTGTTTTTCCCCCCAATTCAACATACTGCCATTCATACTTCACTTTGATTCACTGCTAGCTATCATCTCAATTCAATCTTTGTTAGATATCCCAAAAAGAGCCAAATGACACTGAAATTCAATTCCACCCACCTGCCATAGCAAAATCATTTGAAAGTGCAATGAGCACATCCAGCATCAGTGTGTCGTTGATGAATTGTGCATTCCTACATTCGGCATCTCTGATGAGATTGGGGATATAGTGGATCATAGTGGCATGAGATTTGATTGATATCATTCAATCAGGTGGCAGTTTTAATGGTTCTGTGTACCTGCTGTCATTTTTGAATCGCTTGCCACATCAGAAACAACCCTAGTTTCCGTCTGAAACACCCGGGTGTTCCGGACGGCTCTGACGGCTCTGGCGGAACCTCGTACCCTCTGACGGAGAATCAGACGCGACCCGTCGCCCAAGCGACGGGTCGCGATCCATACCTCCCTTGCGGTGGCTATTATACCATGCCTCTTATTTTTGCGACGCGTCGGGTTGTATATTACGCTCGCCGCTCC
>Ga0307515_10003273_pt1 | contig 34251 bp, 33 predicted proteins | sample 17_EM_MG_FD_194513 | JGI IMG/M metagenome (GOLD analysis project Ga0307515, IMG submission 194513) | Populus trichocarpa ectomycorrhiza microbial communities from riparian zone in the Pacific Northwest, United States - 17_EM | ecosystem: Host-associated > Plants > Roots > Unclassified | place...
GTCCTGCATGGATGCACGCAGACGGCTGCGGCCTATGATTTTGGCTCCGGCTGGTCGCGCCTCGCGGATGACTACGGTTTTGCCGTGCTGTTTGCGCAGCAGACGCGAGGCAACAATGCAAATACCTGCTTCAACTGGTTCCAGCCGGGCGACATCGGGCGAGATCAGGGGGAAGCACTGTCTATCAGGCAGATGATTCAGACGGTTGTCTCCCGCCACGACATCGATCCGGGCCGCGTCTTTATCACCGGCCTCTCTGCGGGCGGAGCCATGGCCAATGTCATGCTCGCAACTTATCCCGAGGTGTTTGCAGGGGGCGCCATCATTGCGGGCCTGCCCTACGCAACGGCAAGGACAATTCCAGAGGCCTTTGACCGCATGCGCGGTCATGGCCTTCCTGGCGCGGGCAGCCTTCAGGGCGCTCTTCGATCCGCGTCAGCGCATGGTGGACCCTGGCCGACCATTTCGATCTGGCAAGGCACCACGGATCAAACCGTTGTATCAGCCAATGCGCTGGCGGTCGCCGAGCAATGGCGCGGTGTGCACGAGACGCAAAATGCGCCTGGAACCACATGGATCGACGGCCATAAACGCATGGTCTGGACCGATGTGCATGGCCGCGATGCCATCGAACTTGTGCAAGTGGCAGGCATGGGTCACGGGACACCGATCGATGTTGCGTCCGGCTACGGCCGGGCGTCCCCCTATATGCTGGACGTGGGCCTTTCCTCAACCCAGCACATCGCCCGTTCCTGGGGCCTTATTGCCTCTTTCGAAAAGCGGGTAGATCCGAATCTCGGACTCCCTAACCAGTCGTCCGCACCTGTTCCGCCGTCGTCCGTGATGCCCAACTATGGAAGCATCCAGCAGACGATCGACAATGCACTAAGGGCGGCAGGTCTCAAGAAATGACGTCAAGATTTGAGCGCGATCATTACTTCGAAAAACAACCTCGCACTTTGGCAACAGGTAGCATCGTCCATTGACCCTTCCAGCTGTCGCCCTATCCGGTTTGATCGATACCCAGGATGCTGCAGAACAGGCCGGTTTGAGAGCATCAAGCTTCACAGCCGATCGCAGAGCCTTCATGCAGGATCTTCTGGAAAAAGCCAGAGCTTCCCCAGCGCGGATCGACCTTGATGCGGAGTTCATGCTGCTGGCGGAACTTTGGATCCATGGCCAAATCGATATGGCCGAAATGCGCGAACGCTATGGCTATGTGCGGCAGGATCGTATGAGAGCGAGAAGATCCGCCCGAAATAGTTTGCCGAATGCACCGCTGCAGGAACCGTTTTCATCTGCAGACGACCTTCTCGCCGAGATAGCCCGGATGTCTGAATCGTCCGGGTCCTGAACCTGTCGGAACATTTAGACGCTCGAATGGTTACGAGACGTGATGAGAGATGTCACGCGCCCTGTCCGACCGAAAATAGATCCGACATTCTGAAGCCAACACCTTTAAACCGGAGCAAAGGTATGACTGATTTTCGCACTTCCGACCCGGAAATCCAGCTCGATGCAACTGCGCCTCTTGTGGACGAAGCCCTCGATGCCGTCCGCGACAAAGCCGCCGATCAGGAACCGCTTCAAGACTTGACGTCCCAGGTCGCTCACCTTCGAGACATGTTGCGACAGGCATCGTCGGGAGCAGGCCGCTCGATATCAGGCAAGGTTCGTACCCGGGTTCAGGCACAGCCCCTTAAAGCAACTTTGGTCGTCGGCCTGCTTGCCTTTTTATACGGGGCAATGCGTTAGCCTAGGGCGCACAACGATTCGCGCGCAATAGGCGCAATGGCACATCGGCGACGACAGTCGGGAAAAAGCCAAATGTCCATCTGAACGGAGATACACATCATGTCGAATGCGACGAATGACCAAAGTAGGTTGGGGCCTACCACAGGGACAAGTCGAACCGAATTCGGGCAGTCCGTCGAAAGTCGCGCTCAAATTCGGGACTCATCGACTACGGCGGATGGAAAAACAGAACTCCTGAATGTCTATCGCCTCGTTCCCATTGCCGAAGCGCATGATCCGGGCTGGGACAACTCGCCCTATCAGGGTGAAGTTGTCGTTGCAGCTCGGACAGCCGGCGATGCCCGCATCGTTGCCGCGGAACGGGAGCTTGATTTCATGGAAATCGATTCAGCGCCGGCCGAAGGCGTGACGACAAGCCATGCAAGCGCATTTCGATCGGACAAGCTTTATACGGTGATCGAGGTCGATCACGCCCGGCGCGATCTTTCCCGTGGGGTCCTAGAGGGCAATATCAGCGTCGAAACCATCAAGCCGGTCCAGGTGTGATACCCGATTCACCCGATCAATGATCGTGAGACAAAAGCCTGCATGATTCAGTGTTCTACATGGGCAAGCGGCGACCGTCGAAGCGCAAGGTTACCGGCAGTCCTTTCCGCCGACCAATTGTGCTCAAGTTTCCCGCCGAGATGACCGGCCAGCGTGCGATGAAGAAGCTCGCCTCCATATCCGTCCGGAGCCGCTTCGATCGCTTCGTGCAGCCGATCGAGCGACCCATTCATGTGTTCGGATGGGGTGGCTGACGTCATGGACGAACTTAATTAACTTGAGAATTGTGTCGTGCCACAGAGCAAACGGGGACCTGTCGGTCCCCGCTATCCGGACTACCTGGATTTCTTGTAGAGGCGGCGATCTGAAACATTTCTTTGCAGATTGCGCAGGTGGCATCTTAGACCGAGCATTAGGGAAAGCGCTCTAGGATAAAAGTACGATCCCCCGGAACTTCAAGGGGCTCCGAAAGTTCACTGCCATTGCAAAACTTCAGGAGTAGCAAAATGTCAGATACCCATTACCCGACGCCTCCGCAGCCCCGGCAAGAACAAGCGCCTCCCGGCGAGACCAAGCTGATGAAGCCGGTCCCGGACCATGGCGAGGCTTCCTATCAGGGCTCAGGACGGCTGAGCGGAAAAGTCGCCCTTATCACAGGTGGGGATTCAGGCATTGGGCGCGCGGTCGCGATTGCGTTTGCACGCGAAGGGGCCGACGTCCTGATTTCCTATCTCAATGAACATGAAGATGCTGAAGAGACCGTCGGCTGGATCGAGAAAGCTGGCCGTAAGGCAATCGCCGTACCGGGTGACATTAAGGACGTAGCGCACTGTAATGCCTTGGTGGAAAAGGTCGTTGCAGAGTTGGGCGGAATTGACATTCTGGTCAACAACGCCGCGTTTCAGCGAACCTATGCGTCAATTCAAGATATCACCGCAGAGGAGTGGGACGAGACCTTTCGGACCAACATCCACGCGCCATTCTATCTCTCGAAAGCGGCGATACCCCATATGAAAGCCGGAAGCTCGATCATCAATACGACGTCGATCCAGTCCCGCCAGCCCTCCTTCCACCTGCTCGCCTATGCCGCCACAAAGGGTGCCATATCGAATTTTACGGCTGGCCTGGCCGAAATGGTTGCGGAAAAGGGCATCAGGGTCAATGCGGTGGCACCCGGTCCGATTTGGACGCCGCTCATTCCGTCGACGATGCCGCCGGAAAAATCGGAAGCTTTCGGAAAAAAGACTTTGATCGGTCGCGCAGGACAGCCGGCGGAACTTGCAGGCGCCTATGTCCTGCTGGCGTCGGAGGACGGCAGCTACATGACTGGAGCTGTCATTCCCGTCACCGGTGGCGAAATCATGATCTAGGCCTACATGCCGGTCAAGCCTCTCGACCGGCATCACCGGGCTTCAGCCACCTTGCGTTTGGCGCATCTTGTTTTCGGTTGGCGGCAGGGAACAGACTTTCCTCGTGGGGTGTTACAGGGCGGTGGCGACAAGGAAAGCCCCAATGATCCCGTCTGCCACCTATCGTCTTCAGTTCCGAAACGGCGTAACGTTCGATACCGCGATCGCCCTCATAGACAAGTTCCACAGACTTGGCGTCAGTCACCTCTACGCATCGCCTATCTTCACATCGACAGAAGGTTCAACGCACGGCTATGACATAATAGATGTCAACGAGATCGACCCCGCGCTTGGCGGGCGGGAGGGGTTTGACCGTCTGTCGAAAGCCTTTGGCGACGCGAGTAGGATATAAACGGAAAATCTGATATGTTCCCTTTTTGTTTCCATGTAACCAGCCGATTGGCACCGCGATGAATATTATGAGGGAATGGATTGCGCTGGTCGGCGCCAAGACGGCCTACATCATGCCCGGCAGCCCGTGGGGAAACGGCTATTGCGAGACCTTCAACTCGAAGCTCCGGGATGAACTGCTCAAGGAGGTGAACCGGTTCAAGGCGAAGATCATCATGAGGGTTGGCGGCAGCACTACAACACCCCCGGCGGTAGCGATCAAACCCAGCATGCAGTAACATTAAACCCGGATCACCCCATGGGGGCAGACCAGACCCCCTTTGTGAAAAGGAAGCATCCGTAAAACCGCATCTCTCCAGTTTTCACGATGCAGTAAGCTTTCTTCGCCAAGTCGTAAAATGCGAAACGCTCGATCCCATACATCGGTGTCGGGCCTCCCTCGGATCGATCTATCTCTTCCTGCACTTCTGCCTGCACCGGCGGGATGTCAGAGGCTGACGACGACACCTCCATGCGGCCGGCAGATGGTTGAAGGGGAGTGTCGAGCGGCAGCAGTGAAAGGAGGGCCTTAACGGCTCTGGCTGCGGAAACGTTGTCCATGCTCAGTGCTCGACTGACTGGCGTATGGCGGGCAATGGACTCCGAAGGAAAATTGGCGTCAGCGACCACCAGCGTGTCCCCGTGGCCCATCGAGCGCAACACGTGCAGTACATCCGCACCCAACACCGGATCGAGGTTTTTAAGCAATGTTTGTATCCTTGAGACGAGTTGGTCTGCGCGATGTCAGACGGCTGTGATGCGCTCGCGGTATTTGTCGATGATCACCGCTAGAATGATGACGACGCCGGTGATCATCTGCCGCATGAAGTCGCTTAGACCGAACAGGATGAGGCCGTTGGCCAGTACTCCGATGATGCAGGCTCCGAGCAATGTCCCGATAACCGTGCCCCGGCCCCCGCTCAAGCTGGTGCCCCCAATAATCACTGCTGCAATCGCGTTGAGTTCGAACCCTATGCCGATGATGGGGCTCGCGATGTTCAGACGGGCCATGTAAATGATCGAGGCAATCCCGACGAGCGCTCCGGCGATTGTGAACGCAGCAACCTTGTAAACCATGAGCGAGTGACCAGCGAGCCGCACTGCCTCCTCGTTGTTCCCAATGCCATACAGCAGTCGCCCGAAAACCGTTTTCGAAAGCACAAACCACGCGAGCGCCACCAAGGCCAAGGCGATCAGGAAAACGACAGGCACCCCGAAGAGCATTTTCGATCCAAAGTCGTTGAATGTCTGCGGGAACGAATAGATTGTTCGAGCATCCGTCACCTGCAGCGCTGCACCTCGCGCGATATTGAGCATGCCCAAGGTAACTATAAAGGATGGCAGGCCCCAGAACGCGCTGATCCAGCCGTTGAGGAATCCACATATGACACCCGTCGCCATGGCGGCAAGCGTAGCCAACACAACTGCTTGCCAAACCGCGAGTTCGGGGATGGTCAGCACGCTTCCACCGACAACCGCGCACAATGCGAGCATTGATCCAACCGACAGATCGATACCTCCGATCAGGATGACAAACGTCATGCCGATGGCCAGGATCAGATTGATGGTTATCTGCGTTAGAATGTTGGAAATGTTGTTCGGATTGAGGAAATGCTGTGTGCTGAGCGAGAAAAATGCAATCAGCAAAAGCAGGGCGATGCCAATCCCGGCGTCACGCAGCACGAGTTTAATGGACATTTTGGACATCGGTTTCTCTTTGGTGTCGCTCACGGGCGTATTGTTGATAACGTGCATGATCAAAGCCCCGTTTTTCTTCGTTCGCCTTGGTAGGCATAGGTCAATATTTTTTCTTCCGAGACGTCGGCGCGAGGCAGCTCGCCGACAATGCGGTGCTGCGACATCACCATGATGCGATCGCAAAGCGTCATCAGTTCGGGAAGCTCGGAAGAAACGATCAGAAGCGCTAAGCCGTTTTCCGCGAACCGACGGATCAGGGCATAGATTTCCGCTTTCGCCCCGACATCGACGCCTCGGGTGGGCTCGTCGAGTAGGAGAATCCGAGGATTGCGCGCCAGCCACTTTGCCAAGACGACCTTTTGCTGGTTGCCACCCGACAGAGTCGATACGTGTTTGGACGGGCCTCCATATTTCAGTCTGAGGTCTGATCCCAACTGCTTGGTGACCGCGTCTTCGGCCTTTCTATCAAGAAGGCCTATATGGGACACGTTTGACAAAGAAGCCAGGGTCACGTTCGCTGCAATCGGCATGGTCAATATGAGGCCTTGATCCTTCCGGTCTTCGGTTACAAAACCGATGCCAGCGTCGATGGCGTCTTTGGGCGTGCGGAATGCTACTGCCTTTCCGTCTCTTATCAGAGCGCCAGACAGCGGCTGCTCCGCGGCAGATATGGCGCGTAATAGTTCGGTTCGGCCCGATCCGACCAACCCGGCGATGCCGAGGATTTCACCCTTGTGCAGATCGAACGATACACCTTCACGATGAGGCGACTGGGCATGACGAAAATTCTTCAAGGACAGAACGATCTCGCTTCCCGCGCTCGAAATCACGTCGCTCGTCATTTCCTTCTGCAGTTGTTTTCCGACCATGCCGCGAACCAGCTCGTCCTGACTGGTTTCGCCGATTGATCGGGAAAATACCGTTTCGCCATTTCTAAGGACCGTGACCCTGTCGCAGATGCGGAAAACTTCGTCGAGGTGGTGGGACACAAATACCACGGAGACACCGCGACCGCGCAGTTCTCCAATTATCGAGAACAATCGCTCGGTCTCCCGCGACGTCAGCGTTGCCGTCGGCTCGTCGAGAATAAGTACCCGGCTCTCGGTCATCAAAGCGCGAGCGACTTCCACCAGTTGGCGATGTGCGATCCCAAGCCGCTCGACGGGCCAGCGCACGTCGATATCGGTAAGGCCAATGGCGTCAAGCGCCACGCGAGCGCGCTCGTTCATTGCTTGCCGCTTCACAACGCCCATGACGTTTCGGGGAAGGTGTTCGATGAAAATGTTTTCCGCCACCGAAAGATACGGAAGCAGATTGAATTCCTGATGGACGACCTGTAGGCCCCGGGCCTTGGCATCGCGCGGTGTCTGAGGTGAATAGGCCTCGCCCGCTAGCGTGATTACCCCGGAATCTGGCTTTACAATTCCGCAGAGCGTCTTGATCAGCGTAGACTTGCCCGCGCCGTTCTCGCCAATGAGGCCGTGGACCTCACCGTAATTCACAGACAGGTTCACGCCATTCAGCGCGACGGTCCCGCCGAAGCTTTTCCTGATATCATTCAGCTCGAGAATGGCTCGCGAGGCAGCGGACCCCTGGGCGGAAGGCGCCGCCGGGCCTGATTTAGAACTTGTCATTGAAGCACCCTCTATGGAATACCGCACCGAACTGGATCCGGTGCGGCCAGATGTATGGGCGTTACTTCACGTTGTCCTTGGTCACCAGTTCGATGTCCGTCTTGATCCAGCCTTCAAGTTTCGGGCCACCTGCAACGACCTCGAGCGCCTTGTCGATGGCGTTTGCCGCCATCTGAGAGCCGAACTGGTCGACGGTCGCAAGCAACTTTCCGTCTTTCAGCAATGGAGCCACAGCCGGAACGTTGTCAAAGCCGACGACCTTGATGTCTTTGCGTCCAGCCGCATCAAGGGCTTTCACAACGCCGATCGCCATCGAGTCGTTCGCAGCAAGCACGCCTTGGATATCCGGGTGCGCGGTGAGCATGTTCGAAAAGACCGAATTGGCTTCTTCGGTTTCCCAGTGTGCCGTGCGCGAATCCAGCAGCTCGAGCTTGCCCGAAGCTACGGCGTCCTCGAAGCCAAGCTTGCGCTGGGCGGCGTTGTCTGCGCCTGGATTGCCTTCGATAATGACGACCTTGCCACCTTCGCCGAGGTCCTTTGCAAGCGCCTCGCCGACCATCTTCGCGCCGGTGCGGTTGTCAGGTCCGACGAAAGCCAAGTCAATACCTGCGTCCTTCTTCGCCTGCTCATCCAGCGAGACGTCGAAATTGATCACGGTAATGCCAGCATCCATCGCCTTCTTCAGAGGGGCGACCATGGCGCGTGAATCAGCCGGAGCGATGACGATGGCGTCGACGCCCTGCGTGATGAAGTTTTCGACGCCGTTGACCTGGCTCTCGAAATCCGTCTCGTTCTGCATGCCGATAGCTTTGAGTTCGTAGTCGCCCCGCTTCTTGTTATGCGCTTCGGCACCTTCCAGCATGTTTTTGAAGAAGTCGTTGGCAAGCGATTTCATGACCAGGCCGACAACCGGCTTGTCGGCAGCCAGGGCGATCGTCGGCAGCGCTGTTGTCAAAGAAAGCGCCAGAATAGATGCGATGGTGAAAAATTTCATAACCATTCCTCCGTTGGTCCGACAGCCCTCCAGCCGTCGGTGAAACGTTTCATAGAAACTATGATAACGTGCGAGTTTGGTAGCTGTAAAATAAATGGCCGTCAATATGAAACGTTTCATGAAGTTTGTTTGCGACTGTTTTCCTCCATATGCTAAGCGTCAGGCAGAAAAGCCGAAGGAGTGTGAATTGAAACCGACCGTTAAAGATGTTGCGCGAAGCGCCGGGGTTTCACTTGGCACCGTGTCTCGCGTTCTGGCGAAAAACGCTACCGTTAACGAGAACATTCGCAATCGGGTTGAAGAGGTCATAGAAAAGCTGGGATATAGCCCGAGCAGTCTCGGTCGCAGTCTTCGGCTCAACAAGTCCGACATCATCGGATTGGTCATTCCCGACATCACAAACCCGTTCTTCGCCGATCTTGCAAAGCATCTCGAGATCTTGGCATCGGCGGCCGGATACTCCGTTCTCCTCGCCAACACCCATGATGATCCACTGGCGGAAAAGAAGCAGATCCAGAGTCTCCTCGGCAGGGCGCCCGCTGGGATCGTTATCGCTCCAGTTAGCAACAGCCTTGTGAGTGAACGACTATCGAAGGAACCGGTGTGCGTGACGGTCGACCGTCCGCTGGCTGGACACTCCCTCGTCTCGGTCGACAATGTGGAAGGAGGCAGACTGGCCGCCGAATATCTTTTAGGGCTCGGCCACCGCCGGATCGGCTACATCGGCGGCCCTGGCACAACGGAAGTCTCGCTGCAGCGTCTAAGTGGATTCAGCGACCAGATCGCAAGGGCTCCTACAGAGCACGGCAGGAGCGTTGAGTTTACAGTGGTCGAGGGTCAGTTCGACTACAAGTCCGGTGAGGAAATGGGCCGGAGATTGCTTTCGGTTCCCGCAAATTTGCGGCCAACGGCCATCGCCACTGCAAACGATCAGCAAGCGATCGGGCTCCTGCGGTGCTCACGCGATATGGGCATACGCGTGCCCGAAGACCTGTCTATCGTCGGGTTTGACGACATTCCATTGGCTTCCCTTGTCTTGCCCCGGCTGACCACGATCCGTCAGCCTGTCCACGAGATCGCGGAAATCGCCATACGCGCTGTTTTGGGCCGGGGAGCGATAAACGGCCCCATCCTGCTGCCGCCGACTGTCGTTGAAAGGGAGTCGACAGCCCGCTTTCTGTGACCGAAACCTGGTCATCTTCGGTTAGTGGCTTACATGAAGTGTTCAGCCAAGGATTGCGAACGCCTGTATCAAAGCCGGCGCCAAGGTGCGTTAACCCGGTTGGGACTTGAGGCTTACGACGTGACAATTGCTGCCACGAGGCGAACCACAAAGACACCTAAAGCTGTCGGCGTAACATTTTCCTTGGGTTTGCCTACCGAAACAGCATCCTCCTGAACGGCAAGGGGTGGCCTGGCGGGGTTCGTACTTCTCTTCCGAACTTGGCGGCGGGAGGTACACAATCTCCACCTCAATGCTTTTCCTCTTGCGGCAAGGGCAATTGCACGGGAACCGGCAAAAGCCATGCGAAGGCGCAAACAGAGAACGTTGGCGAGAGGGGTTATTACGCAACGCCTGCTGTAAGGCAGGCAGCGATGGACGCCGCCGCGTTCGTTGCGTTATATTGTGCCTAAAGAGTATCGATCACCCCACCATCGACACGTACGGAGGCTCCTGTCGTGGCCGACGCAAGCGGCGACGCCAAATAGGTCACAAGATTCGCGACCTCTTCGACACTTGCCGCTCTCTGGATGATCGAAGTGCTGCGATACTGTTTGACGAACGCCGCAGCCAGATCCTCAATCGGTAGGCCGGTCTTTTGCTGTTCACCCGCAAGCATGGCCTGGACGCCCTCGGACAGCGTAGGGCCTGGAAGGACCGAATTGACGGTGACGCCAGTGCCGGCCATCCGCTTCGCCAGACCCCGGGCAACGGCGATGTCGGCGGTCTTGCTGACGCCATAGTGGATCATCTCGACCGGGATGTTGAAGCCGGACTCCGACGCGAGGAAGATCACGCGTCCCCAGTTCAGCTTTTGCATGCCGGGCAGATATGCCCGAGACAATCTGACGGCCGACATGACGTTGACCTGCCAGTGCCGGTCCCAAACCTCGTCGTCCGCGTCAAAGAAGTCGATAGGCTGGAAGATGCCGGCATTGTTGATCAGGATGTCCGCATGGGGAACCTTGGCGACGAGTGCCTTGCATCCCTCTGCTGTTGACAGGTTGGCGGCCACCCCAGTCATACTTCCGGTGATCCCCTCGCCTTTGAGCCGTTCTACGGCCCTTCCGGTCTTATCTTCGGACCGGCCGTTGATGATCGTGTCCGCGCCGGCCTTCGCAAGCTGTCGGGCGATTGCGTAGCCAATGCCCTCGGTCGATCCCGTCACCAAGGCCGTCTTGCCTGTAAGGTCGATCTGCATTTCCCGGTGCTCCTACCTGCGTTCAGTGGCCTTCGATTTTGAAAAGTATATCTGCGAAACCGGGGACGGTCTCCTCCCGGTTCCAGTCCCGTTGCAGTTCGCAGATCAACTGCACCCACGAAACTGGTTTGCCGCCGGCCTGGACCAGCCTTGTCAGGCCCGCCTCATGAGCTTCGAGCGACGTTCCGCCGATGCGGTCGACGACCGGGTAGACTTCGAACCCTTCGTTGATCGCGTCGAGAGCGGGATGCACGAGGTAGACCTCAGTCTACAGAGCCGCCATGATGAGCTTGTTACGGTCCACGGCCTTCACGGCACGATTGAAATCCTCGTCCTCCCAGGCATTGATGGAGGTACGGTCGATCGGCTTCACGTCTGAGAGGACGTCGGTGATCTGATGGATGGTCGGCTGGTTGCGGCCCGTCTGAACGTTCACCGTCGAAAGGATGATCGGCATCTCGTAGAGTTTTGCAATCCGCGCCAGCGCCGTGATGTTGGCCACGAGCTCACGCTTCAGCCGGGAGGCGATGGAAGACACTTGGACGGGCTGGAAGTCGATGATGATCACGGCAGCGTTTTGCGGTGTAAGCAGATGGTCGCCGACTGGGTCTCTGCGATGGGTAAATGACGTCATATTTTGCTCTCCCTCACTTGCCTGCGGGTGCGTCGGCGGCGTCAAGGTACTGAGTGTCGGTGGGGCCGATGCCGGTGATGAAGACCGTCGCCGCCTTGTCTCCCGTAGATGCGAAATGCGCGGTGTTTGCAGGCTCGGTGTAGAACCCTCCCGGCCCCAGGGCCGACGCGTCGACATCGTCTGCTTTTTGGCCATATCCGAAATGCCATTCGCCGGAGACGACGAGCGCCTGCCGGTCATCGCGATGGCTATGGGCAGCGATACGGGTATGCGCGGCCACCTGAAGCTCGATTGCGTATGGGCCGGGTTTTGTTGGGTCGCCGGACAGGACAACCATCTTGACACCGCGCAGACCGGAGGTCCCCGCTCCGCCCTGGCTATGGCTCAATGCGGCAACATCATCCGCTTTTAGTCGCATCGGCTTCAGCACGATTGGATCTGCGGCCCCGAGGAAGGCGCGGATTGCCGCGACCGTCGCCTCAGGTTTCTCCTCCATCAGCCAATGGCCCGAGTTTGCGATGACGACCTGATGCACGTCATCGGCGGCGAAGCGCATGACGTGAGCCATCATTGGACCAAACGAGCGCTCGCCCCCAATCGCCAGAACCGGCATTTGCAAACGACCCTTTACCAGGGCGGCACGATTATCGATCGCATCCTGGTCGAATGCGGCGAACTGCAAGAACCCGGCATGCATACGTCCAGGCTTCGAGTACAGTTCTGCATAGTGCTCACGAGAGGCTTCGGTGAACCTCGAGGGATCGGCGGCAAACTCGTTCCAGAAGCGATCGAGATAGATCCGCTCCCTTCCCTGCACCAAACGCTCCATGTCGGGTCCGCCGAAACGGAAATGCCACAGCAATGGGCTTTTTAGAATGTCTTCCCAGGGTCCGATACCGGGAACGGGGGCGTCCATCATGACCAGGCGTGTAGTGCGGTCGGGATATACCCTGGCAAAGGCGTAGGCGACCATGTTCCCGATGTCGTGACCGACGACGGCGGCCTGCGAAACCTTCAGCGTATCCAGAACGCCTGCCATGTCCTTCGCCTCGTTCTGTTTCGTGAAACCATCCGTCGCCACGGCAGACAGACCCATCCCTCGCAGATCCGGGGCGATCACGGTGTGATCGGCCATTAGTGCCTTGGCGAGCGGCGCCCACATGTCGCCCGTGTCACCATATCCGTGGATCAGGAGGACCGCGGGACCTTTCCCGCCAATCCTGACGTGGATCGTCGTACCGTTGCTCTGGATCTCCTCCGTCCTGAAGGTGCTGGGGAAGTCAAAGGACTCCGCCGCCGCATGGCCGCCAAGAAGAAGGCAGACCGCTATTGTCGCCAATATCTGTTTCATCGAAAACCCTCCATCGATTGATGGTTTCTACTACGGGTACGGATCGACCATCTTGCACGATCTGATCGTCGCTGGTGCAAAACTGAAGGGACGAAGCTGGGCATCCCGCCGGGGGGAACGATCCGTCCCGTAGTTCACGTTTCGGCTAAGGACCGCAAGAAAATTCAAGACAGCAAGGAGACATTACACTAGCGTGCTGGACGAGAACTGAGGGCTTCGAGACCGCGTAGCGAGGGCGATAGGTGCAATCCGATCCTGCCTATGGCCAGAAGTTCGTCAGCCCGTTCAAGGCGGACTCTGTATCGCAGCTCGCCGTGTCGGGACCAAAGAAGTCGCGCCTGCTCGTCTCGCGACTTCGACGAGATACGCCGGGCCACGGTCTGGTAACGGCTCCGCAGCAGGAGGGTGGTGCGGTCTACTCTGTGCTTCTGCAGCTTCGTGAACAGACGAGCCGAGAGCTCTTCGTAGCCGACAAATGCGTTCATCGTGGCTCCTACGCGGCTCGCACGACAAGCATCGTAAATCATCTCGAACGCCCCACGGCGAACCTGCTGAGCCCGTTCGACAACCTGATGTTCACGGTTCCCCAAATCGCTCTCGACGAGATCGCCGACGAACGCGGCGTGGCGCGAGTGAACCAGCTTTACTGTAGGGTTGGCGGCGTCTTCGATGAAACGGTCTGGCACCTGGGCAATGCTCTCCTTCCGGCTTTGGAACGTCCCAACGAAGTCGGCGCGCTCTATGCCCAACAACTTATGCTCGCCATCAACACGTACTTTGCCCAGACTTTCGGCGGACTGCGGCAGGCGAAAGATAAAGCCGGAATGCTTGCGAGTTGGCAGCTGAAACGAGCGACTGAGGCAATGACGTCGCTTGCAGACGACGATCTCTCTCTTAAGGAACTGGCATCTCATTGCGGACTTTCCGTCAGCTATTTCGTGCGTGCCTTCAAATCGACGACAGGTGACTCGCCGCATCGTTGGATACTGCGTCACCGCATCGAATGCGCCAAGTCGTTGCTCGCGCATGGCGATACGAACCTCGTCGACATTGCAACAAGCTGCGGATTTGCCGACCAAAGCCATTTCACCCGAATGTTCAGGTCTTTCGTCGGCGTCACCCCGGCGGCCTGGCGACGGGCAGTAAAATCCTGACGATCTGCGATCCTTAGAATGAAGGGAACTCAACTTGGAATCGGATCAGCATTACGCGCAGAGGCAAGTGAGGCTATTCAAGACTGACGCCCTATCCCAGATCGTGGCGTCGGGGCTTGGAAATTCAAACTCCTGGTGTCTCGCGTCAGGCGCGATACTCCGGGCCATGGATTCGCGACACCACCGAGGCCAGATTCGGTATTCTCAATCCTTGTCCAGCTTCGCAAGCAGGAGCGTCGGGAGCTCTATCTGAACGATGGGCTCGTTCATCAGGGATCGTTCCCAGAGCGCACGGTTTCGGTGGTAAACCACTGGCACAGTCCCAAGGCAAACTTGTTGAGCGCCTTCGACACGATAATCTTTACAGTCCCGCAGACTGATCTTGACGAGGTCGCCTAAGAGCAAGGGCGGCGGCCCATTCCCACGTTGATATGCGAGAACGAAGGCCTGCTTGACGGCACGATCTGGAGCCTTGCGCAATCCCTCCTTCCCGCGCTCGGACGTCCGGAAGAAGTGGGATCGATGTACGCGGAGCGTGTCCTGCTGGCGAGCACGACGTATTTCGCGCAGGCGTTCGGCGGGCTGCGTCAGGCTTCGGCGGCTCGATATGGTTTGTCGCATCGGCAAGTCAATCGCATTTTCGATCTGATGCACGATCAACTCGATGCCGACCTTTCCCTGACGGCTCTTGCGTCCGAACTGGACCTGACAGCTCGGCAGTTCGCACAGGCCTTTCGAAACACAACGGGCAGCGCACCTGACAGATGGATGCGCCATCAACGGGCTGAAAAGGCGAAGATGCTGCTCCGCACGACTGCGCTTCCGATTTCGCAGATCGCGACAGCCTGCGGATTCGTCAGTTCAGAACATTTCTCGCGCATTTTCGCATTAACCGTGGGCGTCGCTCCGGCCATCTGGCGAAAACATATTTTGAATTGAGCTTGCGCCTGACAGCGAAGGACCAAGTCCTATAGACCCACTCAGCCGGAGTGCTGACGAGGGGTATCTTGGTCTTGATGAGATTCGAACCGCCGACCTGTTGTCAATCGCGTGGGATAACAGTGTTTTGTGGAACTTCGCCTTCATGCTGGTCCGCCCAATAGCGCACTTTAAGGGCTGCTCATGAAACACTATTTCATGGATCCCACGCCGCGTACCATATGAGGCGCGGCGTGTGTTTAAGATGGGGTCAGCTGGTGCATCAACGCGTAAAGCTCACGGATTTCACCTTCAGTTGTCCGACCGTTTCTTCCATTCTTCATAGCGCGCCTTGTTCTCGGCGTTGGCGGGATAAAGACCCGGCAACGCTGCGCCCTTGTTGACCTCCTGCATGATCCAGCCCTCGAGGCGTTCCTGTTCGGGCGCAAGTTCGAGGATGTCGTCGATGAGGGCCGCCGGGATCACGACGCCGCCGTCATTGTCGACCACGATGAGATCGTTCGGGAAGATGGCGACGCCGCCGCAGCCAACCGGCTGGTCCCAGTCAACGAAGGTGAGGCCGGCGACGGACGGCGGGGCTGCGACGCCGGCGCACCAGACGGGCAAGCCCGTGCCCAGAACGCCGTCGAGATCGCGGATGACACCGTCGGTGACGAGCGCCGCGACATTGCGCTTCGCCATGCGGGCGCACAAGATATCGCCGAAGATGCCGGCATCGGTGATGCCCATTGCGTCGACGACCGCGATGCAGCCGTCGGGCATCGCCTCGATCGCGGCACGGGTGGATTTCGGTGACGACCAGGATTCGGGCGTGGCCAGATCCTCGCGGGCGGGAACGAACCGCAGCGTGAAGGCGCGGCCGATGATGCGGCCCTGCCCCGGCTTGATCGGCAGTGCGCCGCGCATCCAGACGTTGCGCAGCCCCTTCTTCAACAGGATCGTCGTCAGCGTCGCGGTTGTGACGCCTGCCAGGATGTTTTTGATATCTGCATCGGTAGCCATTGGTTTTTCCTTCGATCTCTTAGGTTTATCAGATGCTTGCAATCATGCCGCCGTCGACGCGGATCACGCTTCCGGTAAGGAAGGAGGCCCGCTCGCTGGCGAGAAATGCGACCACATCGCCGTATTCCTGCGGTTTGCCGTAACGTCCTACGGGGATGGAAGCGGTGCTTTCGGTGGCGACGTCCTCGACCGAGCGACCTTCCCGCTTGGCCTTCTGCTCGTCGAGGAACGTGATGCGCGATGTCGCGATGCGTCCGGGCAGGACGATGTTGGCGGTGATCCCGGACCCGCCTACCTCCTTCGCCAGCGTCTTCGACCAGCCGACGAGGGTGGAGCGCAGCGCGTTCGAAAGGCCCAGATTGGGGATGGGGGCGGCGACGCCGGAGGACGTCGATGTGATGATGCGGCCCCATCCGGCGCTCTTCATGCCGGGAAGAACCCGGTCGGTGAGCGCGATGACCGACAGGACCATCGACTGGAAGAATTTGGACCACTGCTCGGGGCTCTGGCCGGACACCGGCGTTGGCGGCGGGCCGCCCGTATTGTTGACGAGGATGGCGATATTTCCATACCGCGCCTCGATCTGCGCGACATTGCCCTCGAGCACCGCGAGATCGCCGATGTCCCATTTGAGCGCAAAGGCCTCGCCGCCCGCCGATGCGATGTCGGCAACGGTCTTTTCCGCAGCTGCCACATCGATATCGGCCACCGCGACCTTCGCGCCTTCGGCTGCCAGCGTCTGCGCGATTGCGCCGCCGAGGCCGCCGCCGGCACCCAGAACCAGGGCGCATTTTCCAGAGATTCCCAAATCCATCGTCGTCAATCCTTAGCTGAAGTTACCGAAGCGACGCGCAGGCGTCGCCAATGCGTGTGCATGCCGCGCGAAGCCGCTCCGTTGAGGTCGCAAACGAAATGCGGAAATAAGGTCCGAGACCGAAGGCCGAACCCGGCACGACGGCGACGCCAACCGATTCCAGCATGTAGGTGGCAAAGTCCACGTCGCTCTCAATGAGCTTTCCATCGGGCGTCGTCTTGCCGATCAGTCCCGCGCAGGACGGAAACAGGTAGAAGGCGCCGTCGGGCGTCCGACAGGTCAGGCCAGGCATCGCATTGAACGAGGCCAGGCACAGATCGCGCCGCTCCTGGACGACGGCATTGCGCTCGGCGAGGAAGTCGAGGGGGCCGGTCAGGGCCGCGACGGCGGCGGCCTGCGAGATCGAACTCGGGTTGGTCGTGCTCTGCGACTGGATGGTGGCCATCGCCCGGATCAGGGCGGCGGGGCCGCCCGCATAGCCGATGCGCCAGCCGGTCATCGCATAGGCCTTGGAGACGCCGTTGCAGGTGAGAACGCACTCGTGAAGACGCGGCTCGACTGCGGCGATGGTGGAAAATTCCCAGCCATCGTAGCGGATGTGCTCGTACATGTCGTCCGTCAGCACCAGAACGCGCGGATGGCGCAGAAGAACCTCAGCGATGGCCTTGAGTTCGGCGGCGGAGTAGCCGGCACCGGTCGGGTTGCTCGGCGAGTTCAGGACCAGCCACTTGGTGCGCGGAGTGATCGCCGCCTCGAGCGCCGGCGCAGTCAGCTTGAAGCCGCTCTCTTCGCCACAGGCGACGGTGACCGGCACGCCGCCGGTCAAAAGCACCATGTCGGGATAGGACACCCAGTAGGGCGCCGGAATGATGACTTCGTCGCCTGCGTCGAGCGTGGCGGAAAAGGCGTTGAAGATGACTTGCTTGCCGCCGGTTCCGACCGAGATGTTGGTCGTCTCGTAATCGAGACCGTTCTCGTTCTTGAATTTCTGAACGATTGCGCGCTTCAGCTCCGGCGTGCCGTCCACGTCGGTATATTTGGTGGCGCCGTCGTCGATGGCCTTTTTCGCTGCCGCCTTGATGTGATCCGGCGTGTCGAAATCTGGCTCGCCCTGGGACAACGCGACAATATCCGCGCCGCCGCGACGAAGCTCGGCCGCCAGCCGCGTGATCGCGATCGTCGGCGATGGCTTGATGGTTTTCAGACGCCCGGAGAGGCTCTCCTGCTGGAACTGCACGGTCATCGATTGTTCCCTTAGTTGGATTCCTTGAGGGGAGATTGACACGTGGACCAACGTAAGAAAACATACGCTTTCATGTTCTCGAAAAGCAGAAAGTCTTAACAATGGAAACCCGCTTCCTGAAGACCCTGCTCCTAGTGATCGACGGGAACTCCATCGCTGCCGCCGCGCGGAAAGAAAATCTGACGCCCTCTGCCGTCGTGCAAAGATTGCGGGCATTGGCAGATGAGGTCGGAGCGCCGCTGGTCAAGAGGGCCGGACACTCCATGCGCGCGACCGAAGCGGGAATGTCCGTCGTCGAAACAGCGAGGCGGATCGTCGAAATGGCCGAAAGCATGCCGGGCCTCGCGAACCGGAACGACGAAATCGGAAAGGTGCGCGTCGGCGTCATCCACTCGATGACGACGGGACTGCTTCCGGAAATCCTGATCTTGATGAAGGAAAAACGGCCGGGGATACAGGTCGAGGTGCAACCGGGGCAGTCATCGGACCTGTTCCAGCAGATGGTCGACGGCAACCTGGACGCAGCGATCCTTGTCGAACCTCCCTTCGCCATCCCCAAGGAATTTGCCTGGCACGAACTGCGCAAGGATCCTTTAGTCGTTCTCTGCGGTATCGACGAGACCGAGGACGATCCTGTCGCGCTCCTGAAGCGGTCGCCGTTCATCCGGTACGATCGCAAGCACTGGGGCGGGCGACCGGGTGAGGTGTATCTCAAAGGGCTAAAGCTCAACCTGCGGGAAAAATACGAACTCGACTCGCTCGAAGCGATCGCGGTGCTGGTGAACAGGGGCCTGGGGGTCTCCGTCGTGCCGGACTGGCTACCGCCATGGCCGGAGGGGCTGTCCCTGCGAAGGATAGCGCTGAAGGGAGGCCCTTTCCGGGGCGTCGGCATTATTTTCCCGCGCCTGACGTTGAACGAGCGTCTCGTGAAGGCTTTCGCGGAAGAGGCCCGTGCCGCGGCGAAAGCGAAAAACCTCGGCTTTACGACGGGGTAAAGCTGACTGTCGAAAGTCACTACGACATCATCAGCGTTTTTTATCTATCCACGACTGAACTGATGGGGATGCTCCCTATTGAAGGCCGAGACGCATTTATTACCTCAGGATCACTGCTTGAATAGGTGTGCTGCCCGACGTCAATTCCAGGATCACAGTGTTTGTCGCAGGATGATCAACGAGCTCGGCTAGGAAAGCGGCCACGTCGTCCCTCGTCACTTCGCCGTAGGGAATGGCGGCACCTGCGCTGATAAGGCCAGTTCCGGTGTCGTCAGTCAGTGTGCCCGGACGCACGATGACCCAATCGAGCGCTGAAGCCGCGAGATAGACGTCCGACTGCTTTTTGACCCGTATGTAATTCTCGAAGCCCGCGTTGCGCTCATCATCGCGGAGTGCATCAGGAAATACCGAGACAAGCAAAAATCGCTTTACGCCGGCCTTCTGTGCCGCGTCGACCGCAAGTTCCAGGCCTTTCCCGTCAATTGCGTTTGTTACCTCCAATCCAGCGCCACCAGCACCAGCGGAGAATACAACAACGTCGCTTCCAGCTATTTTGCCTGCAAGCTCATCGACGGTAAGTTTGGTCAGGTCGCCCAGCACCGGCGCGGCGCCTTGGGCTGTGATGGTTGCCGCCTGTTCGGGTTTGCGGTGCAAAGCAGATGGCGCGTGGCCCCGCTCAGCGAGGATTTTGGAAAGCCGGATTGCGATTTTGCCGGCGCCGCCGACGATGAAAACTTTAGCCATGTCTCTTTCCTTGAAAAATGGGATGCGGACAGCGATTGCCCGCATCCGGTCAATTGGTGAGGTCAGGCGGATGGGTGGGAGTGAAAAACCTTGCTCAGAATGGTCCATATTCCATTGATTTTGAGAAGGTGGAAGTAGTCCGTAAAGCACTGGCCGTCCGAGGAATCGTTAGTATCGACGCGCGCGCTGGCCGCCGTCCCGGTAATGTCGATGTAAGCGATCGCATAACGGCTTTCCGGGGTTGCCTTGAACGCGGTATCAATGCCTTCGAACAGGCCAGAGATCGCGCCACCGTTCAGCGCACCATCCTTGGAACTGAAAATGGTGGCTTCTGCGGCAAAGGCGGGCTTCATGATGGAGCTGTCGGCCTTGGCAACACCCTGATTGTATTTGTTCAGGGTCTCGGTGATCGCGGCGTAGTCGTCAACAAATGTAGGTTTCAAGATAATCTCCTTCAGTGTGATTAAGTGGCGTCGAATTGGATATTCGACGGTTTATGAAGCCTTGCTAGGCGCCAGCGGGCCGAGCTTTGCCAGACGCTTCGCCCGGTTATCGAGCCACCAGCCAAGTTGGGGTGGCCAATTGGAGAACGGAGCATCGGGGGCCGCCGCGTCCAGAGCCTGTTGGGCATGGAAAGCGAAGTTGGGATTGTTTAGCGCCGCATGGCCCACGGCGATCAGATCTGCATCGCCATTGGCGACGATGGCCTCGGCCTGGTGCGGATCGAGAATAAGCCCGACGGCCATAGTCTTGATCTCGGCCCCGTCGCGCACTTTCGCGGCGAATGGCACCTGGAAGCCGTAACCCATGGGATAGTCGAAGACGCCAAACCCGCCCGACGAGTTGTCGATCACATCGACGCCAATGCTCTTGAGTTCGCGCGCAAATGCGACGGAATTGTCAATGGTCCAGCCCTCGCGGCTACCGTCGACCGCAGAGATGCGCACGAAAAGCGGCTTGTCCTCGGGCCAGATTTCACGCAGTTCGCGCGCGATTTCCAGAGGAAGACGCATGCGATTGGCAAGGCTCCCACCGTACTCGTCGGCGCGCCTGTTGGTGAGAGGCGAGAGAAACGAACTCAGGAGGAAGCCATGGGCACAATGGAGCTCCAGAACATCAAACCCGGCAGTCAGAGCCCGGCGTGCAGCAATGGCGAAATCCGCGCGAACCTTGGCCATGCCATCGACGTCAAGGGCTGTCGTATCCGGCCAGCCCTCTTCCATTGGCTCGCCACTCGGCGAAACAGTTGGCCACCGCTCTTCGCCCGCATGCATGGGCACTTCCAGAACAGGAGAATTGCCATCCCATGGCCGCAAGAGCGATGCTTTGGACCCAGCATGACCGATCTGGAGACCGGCAATTGCGCCGAATTTCCTGATGGCAGCACTGACGCGCGACATGCCTTCGATTTGCGCATCATCCCAGAGACCGAGGTCGCCATGGGTGATCCGTCCTTCGGGCGAAACGCCGGTTGCTTCGACCATCACCAGGCCAAAGCCGCCCAGGGCAAATTTGCCATAGTGGATGAGGTGGTAATCATTCACATATCCATCAATCGCCTGGTACTGGCACATGGGGGAGACGACCAGCCGGTTGCGCAAAGTGACGCCACGCAGGCTCAAATTTTCAAATAGCTTCGACATTGGATTCCAGACTGTTTCCGACGTTAAATTGCTCAAGCCAATGAGCGAGAGTGATGACGGACCCGGGCCCACAGTGGGGTAAGTGCGGATTTTCACGAGCCTCCACAATGAGATCCGAGTTGCATACCTTCAAAATTATTTGCCCAAGTTGGTCTTGAGTTCTTGCGATGCCTGCGCGATCGCGCTGCGGGGCGCCGGCAGATGGCTGAACGCGTTGGACAGCCCAAAATCGTGGATCATGCCGTTGTAGCGCACCGACTTCACATGCACACCCGCAGAGTCGAGCTTACGGCCATACGCCTCGGCTTCATCGCGCAAGACGTCGAATTCGGCGGTTTGGATCAATGTCGGCGGCAAGCCCTGAAGCTGCTGGGGCGTCGCCTGCAGCGGCGACGCGTAGATCTGCTTGCGTGCATCGACATCGGTGGTGTAATGGTCCCAGAACCACACCATCAAGTCCTTCGTCAGGAAGTAGCCGTTGGCAAATTCCTTGTACGACGGCGTGTCGAAGTTTGCATCCGTCACGGGACACAGCAACACTTGCGAACGTAGTGCAGGTTCGCCCCTTACGCTCGCCATCAAGGCAACCACAGCGGCCAGGTTGCCGCCTGCGCTGTTCCCAGCTACGGCGAGGCGCTTGCCGTCGACGTTGATCTCCTTGCCATGCTCGGCCACCCATTTCGTCGCGGCATAGCCTTGTTCGATGGCGACCCCGTATCCCGCCTCGGGCGACAGGGTATAGTTGACGAAGACAGCCACCGCACCCGAGCCTGCCACCAGGTCACGCACCAGGCGTTCGTGGGTCGGGAAGTCGCCCAACACCCATCCACCGCCGTGGAAGTACATGAACGCAGGTAAGGTCTCCTGCTCGCTGCCGGCTGGACGAACGATCGTCAGCTTCAGGTCGCTGCCATTGACGCGGATCGTCTTCTCGCTGACGTCAGCCTCCGGCAAGGCCACTTCGGGCGCAGCCTGGGCACCCGCCAACGCGGCGCGGGCCTCGACAGGTGTCATGGTGTCGAGTGTCTTGCCGCCTTCAAGGGATAGCAAGAATTTTTCTACGTTGCGTTCGACGCCCGGTCGGTCGGCAGCAGAAGCGTTACCAACCGCCAGGGCCAAGGCGGACAGGGCGACCGCGGAGGTGAGACTCTTCATGGTATTTTCTTTCTAATGTGTGAGTGAAGCAGACACCTGAGAAGTCGTTCGTATCGATGTGGGCGCTTGCGGCGGGACCGATGATCTCGGCACGTTGAGCTTCAAGCGTCGGACGAAAATCAGTGCCTGTACCGTCGAACAGATTGTGAATGGCTTGGCCTAAAAGCTTGCAGTCGGCATCAACGCTGAACAAGAAGCACCTTCTTACTGAAAGCGGCTCCATGCGGCTTATCCTTCGGCCAGATCCCGCGCAGATCGTGAGAGATCTCTAGCGACAGATGTATGCGATTCCAGAAGCTACCGTCATATCCGCCGCCACATTTGTTGGTAGGCGCGCACTACCATCGGCGATACAGGGCGCCATTCCCACTGGACTGGGTCAACCGGCAGGCTGGCTCAGTCGCGGGTCTTGGATGAGTTGTGCAGATGGTTGGTTAAGGCGCCACGTGCGTCTGGAAAATCTTGTTGACCACCGTCCACTGACCATCGACCTTCAGCAGATGGAAGAAGTCGGTGAACGAGATGCCCGACATGTCGTTGGCGTCGATGCGGGCGTTAGCCGCCGTACCGACGATCTCGATGCGGGTTATCGCGGCCGTCGCGTCGGGAGACGGGCGGAAATCCTTGTCGACACCCTGGAACAGGATCGGTATCGCGCCGCCGGTGAGCTTGCCATCCGGGTCGACGCTGTACATCGTTGCCTGGGGGTGGAAAGCGGATTTCATGATGCTGCTCTTGGCCTGCTTGCAGCCTTCGATGTATTTGTTCAGCACTTCGGAGATGGCTTGGTAATCGTGCACGTATGTCGGGTTGCTCACGGTTTTTCCTTGGTTGGCTATTGGGCGGGTTGGCGAGTCTGCGGCTTGGGCGGTTGTGAACATACCAACAGCGATTGCCGTAAAAATCAAAGTCTTGATGAAAGTCGTCTTCACTCGATTACTCCTGGTAAGAGTCGCCATGACTCTTCGATTTCACGTTGGTACTGTGTCGGCAATCAACCTGCTCAGTCCTCCAGCACAGGCCAGTCGGTGTAACCCTTCGCACCGTTGCCGTAATAGGTTTCACGGGGGGCCACAGCCAGTTCAGCGCCCTCTTTCAAGCGACGCACCAGATCGGGATTGGCAATGAATGGACGGCCGAAGGCGACGGCATCGACCTTGCCTTCTGCGCGTCGGTTCACAGCGAGGTCGAGGTCGTAGTTGTTGTTGCCGATGTAGGGGCCCTTGAACCGTGCGCGCAATGCGTCGAGGTCCACGCCGTCGGGCACGGATCGCGAGGTGGCCGTAGCGCCCTCGACAAAGTGCATATACGCCAAATGGAAGCGATTCAGCTTCTCGATCAAATAGCCATATGTCTGCATGACCTGGCTGTCCAGCGGCGTGTTGCCAGCGTCCGGCGTCACGGGAGAAAGTCGAATACCGACGCGGTTATGACCCCAGACCTCGACCACCGCCGCCGTAACTTCCAACGTGAGCCGGCTGCGATTCTCGATATTGCCGCCGTATTCGTCGCCACGCTGGTTGGTGGAATCGCGCAGGAACTGGTCCAGTAGATAGCTGTTGGCGGAATGCACTTCAACGCCATCGAAACCGGCGCGTTGTGCGCATTCCGCAGCATGGCGGTATTGCTGGATGATGCCGGAAATCTCGGATGTTTCCAGTGCACGCGGCATGGAGACATCCAACATCCCCTTTTCGGTATAGGTCTGCCCTTCTGCCCGAATGGCAGAGGGCGCCACCGGGGCTGCACCGTCCGGCTGCAGGTCCACATGCGAGAAACGGCCTACATGCCAGAGCTGGCACACGATCAGACCACCGGCTGCGTGCACCGCATCGGTCACTTTTTTCCAGCCTGTTACCTGTTCTTCCGTCCAGATGCCCGGCGTCAACGCATAGCCACGCCCCTGCGCGGAGATGTTGGTCGCCTCGCTGATGATCAAGCCCGCGCTGGCCCGCTGTGCGTAGTAGCGGGCGTGCATTTCATTCGGCACGCCATCTGTGCCCATGCGACTGCGTGTGAGCGGCGCCATGACGATGCGGTTTGCGAGCCTCAACGCACCCATCTCCATTGGCGAAAAAAGATCGCTGAAAGAACTGCTGAGCGTCATTTCTTATTCCCTGCGACAACCAAGTTTCATGATGAATTTGTGCCAGGGCTGCAGTATAGAGATCCGCGATAATGACGTAAATAATCAGAAGCGGCCATACAGTATGAACAAAAAGATCACAATCCAGGATGCCGGCCGTGCGGGAGTGGTGCCCTCCTCGCTACCGGTGCATCTTCCGGGGCTTTTGACGTTCGAGGCGGCGGCCCGGCATTTGAACTTTGCCCGAGCGGCAGCAGAATTGGACGTCACGCCCACTGCGGTATCACGCACCATCAAAGCCATGGAAGCACAATTGAATGTCCGGTTATTCAACCGCACCACGCGCAGCGTCAGCCTGACCGAGGCGGGCTCGTCACTGAATTCAAAAATGGCACCCGCGCTTGCACTGATCAGAGACTCCTTGTCAGAAGCTTTGCTGGCAACTGATCAGCCGTCTGGCACCGTGCGCGTCAATTCTTCATATGTCGCATACCGTATGTTGATCGAACCCCACATAGATGCCTTTCTGGCGAGTTTTCCTCTGATCAATGTCGAGATCTCGTTGGATAACGTGCTCGGCGACATCGTCAATGCCGGCTTCGACATAGGCATACGGATGGGCAAGAGAGTGCAGAACGATATGGTGGCCAGGCAGCTGGGATCGGTACAGAAAAGAATCGTGGTAGCCGCCCCAGACTATTTTCAAAATCGAAAGGAACCCAAGACCATTGATGATCTGCTGAACCACAACTGCATTCGGCAACGCTATTCCGTGGGAGGCCGGTGGTTTGAATGGAAGTTCGATTCAGAAGGTCAAATAACTCAAATCGACGTGCAGGGGCGTCTTTTACTCGACGAAATGAGGTCTGTCGTGGACGCGGCCGTTCAGGGGCAAGGCATCGGCTTCGTATTCGAGCAGTTTGCGAAACAGGAGCTGACCGGCGGCCAATTGCGGCGGATTCTGAAGCAGCACAGCGGGATGGACGACGCGTTTCATCTGTATTATCCACATCGCAAACATATGCCGGGAAAGCTTCGCGCGTTCGTTGATTTCATGCTGAATGCGAACGCAGCCTAAAGGCGAGGGCATGATCTTTCAATCGAACCGCGTGCGGATCATAGATCCAGCTGGTTGGCTTCCTCGAGAGAGCCATGACGGATTGGCAGCGCTAACGAAAAACGAGTTGCGCAGTCCGCTTTGCAGCTAATTATGAGACCTGCGCGCCTTGATGAGAATCGAACCGCCGACCTATTGTCTCGATTGCGTGGGATAACTGTGATTTATGGAACTTTCCCAAGGCGGATGGCAATTACGTCTAAGAAGTGGGGTTGATGGATCAGGTGGCAAAATAGTGTGAAGTCTCAGCCAAAATGTTGGACGATCTGCGTCAGTTGAAGGCATCAACGACGCTATCATATCTATGACCAAAACAGCACCAGCCGTTGTCGAAACGCCGGTGGTGCTGCCGAGGCATAGAGTTTTGTATGGCGATCGAAACGGTGCGACTTAGAACCGATACGAAACGCCCAGCATCGCGAACGGCTGGACATCATCCTTCACGATCGGACTATCCTTGGCGTCACCCATCAAGAACCCCGCGCCCGCCGCACCCGTCACGAGCCAATTTTCGGTCATCATGTAGGTGATCGAGCCCTTCACATCGACCCGCTTGACACCCGCCTTAGCGTCGTATTGCGCAAGGCCAGAGCTTGCGGATTGAGCACCGGTAACGCCGAAATACGATTCCATGTGCTTGTCATCCGCCCAGGTACCGGAGACATCGGCCGAGAAGATAAAGCGTTCGTACTGGTACGATGCTTTGGCGCCAACGGCTCCCGTCAGGCCGTCGCTACCGCCGATCGTCTTGTCGAGCTTTGCATAGGCTTCAAACGGACCAACCTCATAGCTGACAATACCGCCAATGACGCCACCCGCATCAATATCACCGAGGCCTCGCAGATAATCGGAATCGTCTTCCTTGCGCCCCAGGTCATAGCCACCCTTCACGCTGGCCCGAAAGCCATTAGCTTCGTAAAGGTCGACTGTGACGCCTGTGATATCAACACTAACGCGGTCGCCGAATTCCGCCGATATGATCGGGAACGGGTTTATGTCGAACTTATCCGAACCTTCATATTCGGGCATGTAGATCACACCGGCGCCAACGGTGACTTCCCAGTTATGCAGCTTATCGCGGAAATCCCCATAGCGCCCTGCATTAACCTCCGGAGGAGGGACCAGAACGCCCTCACCGCCTTCAACGTCCGCAGCGAGCGTGGCTACAGGCAGCGCAATAAGTGCGCTTGCTGACATGATTATCTGAACGGCACGACGAGCGGAACTGGTCACTTTTGCTCGCAAAGAGCTCGGTTGGCATTGGGTCACTAAAAACTCCTGTTGTAGTATCGAGGAAGGCCTCGCCGGTGAAGGCGAGAGCGAGGTGGAAATGGGATCAAGGGCGCCCGCTCGAACTCGGAAAATCCCGGCGAGCGCACCATCGGGAACTTTCCAACGGCGGGGGCTACGCTGGAAAAATAGGAAGTCCGCGTAGAGGGAAGGCGCTTCGAGTTTGCGCCGCCGCTAGAAATGCCGCTGCCGCCACCCAATAACCGGACAGATTTTTAGTCTTCATGCGCATTCCCAAAATCATCAAAGCCCCCGCCCTTCGTCGATAAGCACCACACTCGCGAGGAAGGATTGCCGCAACATTACAAGGCTGTAATTCGCGGGATGATTTTCGAGACGGACGGAGGGGCCTGGGGTCTGACCTTTACCCCGCCCGTCCCATCGCCCGGATGGGAACCGGACGATCGTTCAGAACCCGGGTTCGCAATGAACCAGCGGCGCTTTCAAAGACCTGTCATGCCATTATTGGGTCTGTGTCTTCGGCTGTTTGTCGGTCCATTGCGGCGGCGCACCAACCTTGTCCGCGACAATGCCCGCAAGGCCGGGAGACCGCCCGAATGCGTCGCAAGCAGCATATTTCGGCTTGCCGCCAAGCGCTGAGTTCATACGCTGTGCTGAGGGTAGCGAGAGATCAAGGCCCTTCGGCTCCTTGCCGGTCACGAGCATGCGGGAGAAGTATTTGCCGAAGTTTGACGCCAGACTGTAGGCGTCACCGACTTCGGACACACGGGCTTTGTTGGTGATGGAATTAGCGCCTTTCGACCAGACGACTGCGGCCCGCTGCGTGCCGGAGCTGTCGATCGCCTCGGCCTCGACTGCCAAGCCACCTAGACCAGCGGGAAGTCGTGGAATACCAACCGGGAGGGCAAAACTGCTGCCCAGGGAAACGGCCGTTGATACGCCGGCCATTGCCTTGTTGGTCGGAACAATATCTGTGACGACGGTGCGGACTGTTAGGTCAGCGAGCTGACCAGCTGACACCAGTTGATATTTGTCGCTCAGGGCAACGCACACGGCACGGTCCAGCGCATTCGTGACAAGCGCACGATCTTGCGCAGTCTTGATGCGTGAGGCGGCACCAAACGAGAACGCCGATGGCAGGATCGCGACTGTTCTCACGTCAGAGAGCCCTCGGGCATCCACGAACGTGCGCGACTTTGTGAATTTTCCTTTGACTGGGCTGAGCTGGCTGTAAGACGCCAACGTTCCGCCTTCTTTCAGCGGAACGGAGGTGCACCCCGAGATTATCAGCAAGACCGACATGCCGGTAACGGCAAGGGCCAGCGGGCGCATGCGCCGTTTGTAGGGACCAAATTCAATACATTCTGAAACTTGTTTTTTGCGCACGCTGACTGCCCTCGTGGGATTATATGCGCACAGCTTGTGGGCACTGCATTGCCGCAACATTACAAGATGTCACATGGGCAGGGGCTGAAATCGCTTTAGAGCCAAATTTTGAATGTGGTACCTGACGGCGCGCTATCGATGGTTACTTGGCCGTGATGATTGGCAACTATTTGCTTCACAAGGCTCAAGCCGAGGCCAGCGCCCGTGCTGCGTGGCGTCAGACGATAGAACGGTTCGAACACTTGCTCCCGCTGATCTGCAGGAATCCCAGGCCCCTCATCAGACACGGCTATCTCGCCCTGCCATGAAACCATGACCGAGATTGCGCCTTTGTTTCCGCCATGGTCGATAGCGTTGCGCACCAGATTGCTGATCGCGCGTTGCAAAGCAGGTCGGCTCCCTTGCCGTTCAACCTGGTCGACGTCGCTTTCAAACGAAATCTCATACCCTCCCGCAATTGCCATCGGGGCAAGATCGGCCACGACAGACCGGGCAATCTCGACCAGATCGACGGGCTCATGCACATCTGTCGCCTGATCGTTGCGCTCGAAATCGAGAAGCTGCTCGGCTGTCTCCCCCAGGCGTGCAACATCGGCCATCAGGCGGCGTTGCTCCCTGTCGTCCGACATTCCTTCGATCCGTGTCTGCATGATCGCGATCGGCGTCCTGAGTTCATGAGCCGCATCGATCAGGAAGCGCTGCCTTGCCTGGAACTGCTTTTCCAAACGATCCAGTATGCTGTTGAAGGCAACAATCAGAGGGATCACTTCGCTGGGGACATCCGTGGTTGGAAGGCGTCTGCCAGCGCGTCGCGGATCAATCTCAGGGGCTTTTTTCACCACATCCTTCAGACCTGCCAAAGCCCTGCTGACAATCCGGGGCACAGTCAGAAAAATAGCGGGAACAGCGATAGCAAGCAGTGGCACGTAGATCGGATAAGTCGCGGCCGCCAGCGTCAGAAAAGACGAGCTTAGGTTCGTCTTGCCGCCATACATGACGCGTATATTCCCAGCCGCAGTCTCGATGTCATCGATGGACGCCGCTTCACCTACGCCGGGCGCGCCACGGATGTCGGCATCTTTCACCAGGTAAATGTAAGAGGCGAGGCCTGTATAGGCGGCCGGCACAGGTCCATACGAAACTGTTGATGGATCACCCGCCGCAATGACAAACCACAACCCCTCATTCTCTGCCTTGAAGGCTCTGAGGTGCGGTGTTTCCAAAATGAACAATCGCCCTTGCGAATCGCGCCCCACAGCGTCAACCAGCGCCGCGCCCAACTCATGTTTCAAACTGATGTTCGGTGACAGGATAATCGCGCCGTAGACGGAAATTCCTATAATGACTGCAGCGATGACACCTGCGAAAATGACGCTGAGCTGCCAGCTTAATTTCCACCATAGTGATGAGTTTGGCTTGGTCTCCACAGCCATTATTCCTCTTTCAAAAGGTAGCCGACGCCACGGATGTTGTGAACCGCTACGCCTGCACCTGTATCCAGAAGGCGCTTTCGCAGTCGGGAGATATGCGCGTCGAGCGCATTCGACTGAATTTCCTCCTCATAGTTATACACTGCCGTTTCGAGTGTGGATCGAAGCACGGTCTTGTCCTTGCGCTTTGCCAGGGCGATGAGAACCAGCAGTTCGCGGCGAGGCAGTTCCAGCAAAACCGGACCGATCGTGACATTCATATTGAGCGGATCGATGATAATTTTGCCGACCGAGATCTTCTCTTCCACGACATTCGTCGGGCGGCGCAGGACCGCGCGTAGCCGCGCCATCAACTCATCGACCAGAAACGGCTTTCCAAGGTAATCGTCCGCGCCTCCGTCGAGCCCCTCGATCCGCTCCTTTGGGTCGTTTCTAGCTGTCAACACGATAATCGGCGTGTCAACGCCCGCCCGCCGGAGCTTGGGGATGAACGTCAGGCCTTCCCCATCCGGCAAACGGCGATCAAGCAGGATCGCATCGTACGTGTTCTGTCGGGTGAGTTCACAGGCGTCGGCGAGCAGCATGGCATGGTCGATGACGATCCCCTGTTTGCCAAGTGCGGCACTCAAGGCATCGCCAAGCTCCTTCTCATCCTCGATCAGCAACAGTCTCATGGTCAAGCCCTCGTTTGCATCATTCTTTTCGCCTGCCAAGGTTGCAGCAGGATTACGGAAAGCTCGTATCGAGCCGGTAATGCTGCTGCAATTATCGGCGCCTAACCATGAGAACACCAGTCGCCAGATGAGCGACGAGGCCACCTTGCATGTGGCCAAGTTAAGTTCGACGAAGAAGGATTTTCGTGATGGCGCCCATGTGGACCGGAAAAATCGCAAAAGCAGGGATGCTGCTCAGCGGCTGCATTCTTGCTTTCGTGTATCTGGATCCGGCCCAGGGCACGGTCGATGCGAACGAGCGGGTCAAGAAAGTCGTGGCGGCCGTATCTGCATCACAGTCAGACAGACCGTTGGAACTGACGCATACTGAAGTGACAAAGGTCAAGTCGGGTTCAATGGTCGAGCGCCTGCGCGCAAGCGGCGAACTTCAGCCGATCAATCGCTTGGTGATACGGGCAAAGACCGGAGGTAAAATCCTCAACCTTGCCGTTCGTGAGGGCGAGCGGGTGAAGGCTGGAGACGTCATTCTCCGCTTCGAAACAGATGATCTGCGATCGACCCTGCTGCAACGCGAGAGCGATCGCGATGCCGCCGAGGCAGAGTTGACCCTGGCCATGCAGGCATTGAACCGGGTCGAACAGCTTGCCGCCAAAAATGTCACCTCCAAAGAACAATTGGAAACGGCAAGAAGCGACGTCACCGCCAACACGTCGAAGGTGCAGAGCCTTTCGGCGCAGGTCGATATCGCCCGCGTCGCCCTCCGGGACGCGGAAGTCACAGCCCCGTTCGACGGCGTCGTTGCAAGCCGTGCCGTCGAGGCAGGTTCTCGCGTCAGCGCGGATGCCGAATTGCTGACAGTGGTGGATACCAGCGCCCTCGAGGCAAAGGTACTCGTCTCGACGCGCGATATCCCGCGCATCTCGGTCGATCAGGTCGCCGAGCTTCAGATCGACGGCTTGGAAGGGCAAACGGTCAGAGGCGCTGTTGTCCGTATCAATCCGATCGCCGACAGCGGCACACGCTTTGTGCCGGTCTATCTTCAAATTCCAAATCATGATGGCAAGCTGTGGGGTGGCATGTTCGCCACCGGCTCGATCCTCGTGCACCAGAAGGCCGACACGCTCGTGGTCCCGGCACTATCCCTGCGCAGGGACGAGACGGGCGACTATGTGCTCAAGCTGGAAGACGGCCATCTTCAGCGCCAGGCCGTGCTGGTGGGACAGGCGTGGAACGGCGGAAGCCTTGTCGAGATCGCCGATGGTCTGAAGGACGGCGACACGATCGTTACCGCCCCTCTCCCGGAACTGCAGCCGGACGTTGCCGTGACCCTCACCAAGGCCGGCTGAGATGTTTCTGACGCGCATCTCTGTTTTCCATCCCGTCTTTACTACCATGATGATGGTGGCCTTGTTGGTGATCGGCATCTTCTCGTTCCAGCGGCTGGGGCTTGATCAGTATCCCAATGTCGATGTTCCGATCGTCGTGGTGATGACGACTTATCCAGGTGCTACCCCGGAAACCGTCGAGACGGAGGTGACCCGCCCGGTCGAGGATGCGTTGAACGCTATCAGCGGACTGGATGAGATCACGTCGACCTCTTATGAAGGCCGTTCCGTCGTTACGGCCAAGTTTAAGCTTGAAGTGCAGGGCGCGGTCGCCGCACAGGACGTGCGAGACAAGGTCGCCGCGATCGAAGCGGACTTTCCCGACGACGTCGACAAGCCCATCGTGTCGCGCTTCAATCCGTCGGATCAGCCCATCTTGTCGGTCGCCATCAGTTCGACGTCGCTGGACGTCCCTGCCCTGACAACCATCGCCGACCAGCGTGTTGTTCGGCAACTGACGACGCTCTCCGGCGTCGGCCAGGCGACGCTGGTTGGAGGACAGAAGCGGCAGATCGACGTGAGGATAGATGACACCCGTCTTCGTACACTTGGCGTCGGCATCGATGAAGTCGTCAACGTGCTGCGAACAGGCAACCAGAACAGCCCGACCGGAAGTATTATCGACACCTTCTCCGAACGCACGATCCAGGTGCAGGGCCGCATCGAGCAGCCTGAAGACCTGCTCGAGATGATCGTCGCCCGTCGTGGTGGCGGGCCGATCTATCTGCGCGACGTCGCCACTATCTCCGACGGCGCAGCCGATGCCGAAAGCCGCGCGTTCTATAATCGCGAGACGGCGCTCGCCATCGATATCGTCAAGGTACAGGACGCTAATACGGTTCAGGTCGTGGCCGATGTGCGGGCACGTCTCGATCAGCTCAACGCAGAGCTCGCATCGCAGAATGTGCAGTTGCGCGTCGTCACCGATACCTCGACAGCTATTCAGGAATCCGTGAGCCAGGTGCAGGCGACGCTGATCGAAGGCGCGGCCCTCGCCGTTGCGATCGTCTTCCTTTTCCTCAATTCCTGGCGCAGCACCGTCATCACCGGCCTGACGCTTCCAATCGCCATGCTCGGAACGCTGGCGGTTATCAGCTTCCTCGGCTTCACGCTCAACACCCTGAGCCTGCTGGCGTTGACACTATCGATCGGCATCCTGGTGGATGATGCGATCGTCGTGCGCGAGAACATTACGCGGCACCTTCACATGGGCAAGTCGCATATCCGGGCGGCACTGGACGGCACCAATGAGATCGGGCTTGCAGTGATTGCCACGACGTTGACGATCGTTGCGGTGTTCCTACCGGTCGCGTTCATGGAGGGCATCGTTGGGCGCTTTTTCTACGAATTCGGCGTGACGGTTTCTGCTGCGGTGCTTATCTCGCTCTTCGTCGCGTTCACCCTCGATCCGATGTTGTCCAGTGTCTGGTACGATCCCGATGCGCATCCGGATGCGAAACGCGGCCCCATTGGGCGTCTGATCGCGCGCTTCGATCACGGCTTCGAATGGCTGGCCGATCGGTATCGGCATGTGATCGGCTGGACGCTAAGACATCGTTTCGTGACGCTTCTGGCAACCATCGGCATCTTCATCGGCAGTCTGCTCATGGTGCCGCTCGTCGGCGCGGAGTTCGTGCCGGGCGCCGACGAGGGGCGGTTCCAGATCAACGTGACGGCGCCGGTCGGCTCCTCCCTCGACTACACCTCGACGAAAGTGCGACAGGTCGAAAACGCGCTCAGGGAATTCCCCGAAACCGAGACGATCTATTCGACGATCAACACGGGCGGGACGGTCGGTAAGCACCGCGCCGCAGTGCTGGTGCGTCTCGTACCCCTTGAGCAGCGTGAACGAACCCCGCTCATGCTGGCAAACCCGATCCGCGAGCGGTTGTCCGTCATTCCAGGCATCGAGATCGCAATCGTACAGGAAGGGCTCGGCGGCGGCGACAGCCCTATCCAGCTCAGCGTGCTTGGAGATGATCGCACGGTCATCGAGAAAATTGCCTCGGATCTCGCAGACGACATGCGCAGGATCTCCGGCATGGTCGACGTCAATTCGAGCGCCAGGGAAGTGACCTCCATCCTTTCGGTGCGCCTGAAGCGCGAAGCGGCAAGTGATCTCGGCATGACCAGATCCGATCTTGCCGCCTCGCTCTCTCCGCTTATCGGCGGCGAGGAGGTCTCGAACTGGACCGATGCCACCGGCGAAACTTACGATATCGTCGTGCGCCTGCAGAATGAGCAGCGCGCCGATCCGGCCATGATCGGCGAGCTCATGCTGACAACCGGGCGAACGGATGCAAACGGGGCGCCAATCCTGGTCCAGGTCGATCAGGTCGCCGATATCAAGGCGGTCCCGGCCACTTCCGAAATCCGCCGCTTCGATAATCAGCGTGAGG
>Ga0307515_10003274_pt1 | contig 34249 bp, 14 predicted proteins | sample 17_EM_MG_FD_194513 | JGI IMG/M metagenome (GOLD analysis project Ga0307515, IMG submission 194513) | Populus trichocarpa ectomycorrhiza microbial communities from riparian zone in the Pacific Northwest, United States - 17_EM | ecosystem: Host-associated > Plants > Roots > Unclassified | place...
GTGTTATTTTGCTCTTGTCTTGTTGAAAAAAATAGATATAGGTTGAGAAATATTCTTTTCCCTGTTTGATTTTATACTTTTGGGCCAATTTAGAGGTCTTTGACTTGATAAATTTATTTATTGAGGTGTTAAGTATGTTTATTAGATATTTTTAGGTCAAAATAACTTAAAAAATAGAGTTTTAGTTTTTTAAAAAATTTAAAGTTTAATTTTTCAGCCATCTTTTTAGCGGATGAAATTTAGGCAATCAGACAACACAACATTTGCTAATTTTTATAAAAAAATATATGATAGATAACATATCACCCACTTCTTAAAAAAATAAAAGAGAGTGAACCACTCAGGCCTAATCTTAAAGGCTCATGTACGTATAGCCTTTTTTTGCTAGGCCATTCTCTTAGACATGTCCTCTTTGTGTTTTTTATTGGATTTAGATTTACATGCAAAAAAAAAAGATTGACATGATATTTCAATTATTATTCAATTTTTCTATGGTTCTCTAATAATCTTTAGGTTTTTATGAGGTTGTTAGCAATTCATTTTTCAATTGTTATGTAGAAAAATAAGCTCATAAATATTCAATTTATAATTGGTTTTTAAATTTCTTAATAGTTTTTTTATGTAATTTTATTACGTTTATGTTTTTATTCAATCACATACAAAATAATTAGATTCTATTTGATTTTTTTTGTATTGAATTGCTTTTAATATCATGATGAATTTTTTTATGAATCATCTCTTGCAATTAAAAACATATCTTTGTTAAAATAATCAAAAGATGTATAGATTGGAGCATACATTTTCTCTGCTTACTTCAAATGGTTAAATTTTTTTTTAAAAAAACCTTTATTTTTATTCTCACTATCTTTTATTAAAAAATATGCTCCTAATAAAAAACGATGACATTTATTTGAAGAAGATTATGACTTTTTCCAATGATATAATTAATTACTTTATGGAGAATTATGTATCATCTTATATGTGAGATTTTCATGATAATTTGCTCAATAATATTAAAAAAGAATAAAATTTTTTTTTTCTTGATTTTTTTATTATAATTTTTTTTATATATTTTTTTCAGATTTAGCGTTCTTGTATTTTTATGCGGTTGTTGATAGATGATTGATTTATGATTTTCTTTTTAAATTTGAACTTGTTTTCATAATCATAATAATTTTTTATTTAAAATTTATATTTGAGATATTATTTGGTTAGACACCAGTCAATTCAACATTTTTTTTCGAATGAGTTTCTCGCTTTTTTTTTTGTGTTAGCAATTATATAGTTAATTATCCAATGTGAACCTACTAAGCAATTGTTTTTTTTTGTTTTTGTTTATGGTTATTATTAATATTCTATGAAAATCGAGTTCAAGTCATTATAGTAATCAAAAATGTTTTTCTTTGAATTTCTTTTACTTTTTGTTCAATGAACTATGATTCCTATAAAAAAAATTGCATTTTTTATTATTTTATTCAGTCTTTCTTACAATTTTTTTTTTATATAATCGTATAATTGTTAGAAAAAAATATTTTAAAAAGTTTTCCATTTTAGCAAGTGAGCAATATATTATTCTTTTCTTTTATAATACATTTTCTTAGAAATATATAAAAATATATTTTTTTAATTATTGAAACTTGCATTAATGGTTTTGATGAGCTATTGTTTAAAAGTGAATAATTCCGATTAAAAAAAGCAAAGCAAATTAAGAAAATTAATGAGATAAAGGGGTTTTAATTGAAGAAAAACATTTTTTTTTATCCATATCTCAAATCATCTATATTTGTTTTTATTAATTCTAATTACTTTCTATTCTTATCATACTAAGAACCAAGGAAAAAATATGTTTTTCTTAAAAAAAAAACTATATTGATAAGAAAAGCAGGAAATATGCAAGAAAATTAATTTTTTTAATGGAGTTTTAAATTATTACTTTCTTAAGAGAAACAATTTTATTGTTGTATTATTGAAGGAAAAGTTTTGAAGAAACTTCTATGCGACTTGGTTATAAGTTTTAATATACATCCTTATCTCAATTAATCAATTTGATCTATAGTTAGCATTAAATAACATTTATTAAAATATATGATTTTTAATTTGTTTTATTTAAAAGTATGAAGCAAGTTTTTGACTGAAATGGATTTTTATATATGGTGAAAACGCGTTGCTAACTGCTGCATTTTCTTCACTTTGTAAAATAAATAAATAAATACATCCCAAGAGCGAGCATTTGACGAGTGTACTCTGTTCTTTATGGCTTTTGAGAACGAGAGGTGGAAAATCCATGCCATGGCCTCGAGAGGAATACACGCGACCAATAAAAAATAAAATAAAGACTCGACTACTCTAGTCAATAAAATAGCCTCATCGCTAGGGGTTAAAATTGATATTAATATATTAAAATGATTTTAAAATATTTAAAATTTAATTTAAAATAAAAAAATTAATTTTTTAAAAATATTTTTAAAACATAAAAATAAATGAACTGATCCCCTCTTCAGTGGCCACTTTTCATGCCTTTTATTTTTATTTTCCGTGGCTTTTATTTAGATTCTTCTCTCTTCCATTTTGGCTACCAAGGTAGAATTTAGCTTTTGTTAATTGAGTCTCTTTTTTTTTTTACTTCTTCGAAAGGCAATTGCACATAAAATTAAATAATAAGAATAGAATCATTTATTTTTTATCTTAACTCTTTACCTATTACCTACTTATTTTCAAATTTAGAAATTCAGGGTGTTAACAATCTGGACTCTTCCATTGAGCGCAATTTTTGTGTTTTTTATTTTATTTTTAGTAATGCTACTTCATAAAGCAAAAAGGTTAAAAAAAAAATACAAGGATCGAGAAATTAAATTAATTTTTTTTAAAAAAAAACTAAAGAAAGAAGGGAAGTTTTTGTACCTCGTAAACAAAATATTATTTATTATAATAGTATAATAACAAAATTATTCTGTAGCTATTAAATCTTTGAACCGGGCATTTGAGGCAAGACGATTTTTTCTTAATAATACAATTATTTTTTACAAATTTTTTAGAGTTAAAGTGATCATTTTATTTTTTATTGCATATTAACATCATTAATTTAAACCTAGAATAAAAAAACACAATGCCTATTACAAAGGTGCATTTTGGTCTTTTTAATTTTTTCAAAATAATTTAATTACTTTAATGCTATTAAAGACAAAATCAACATAATTCTTTCATTAGGGTTTCTTTTGTCATTTTATATTTGTTTTATTGTAGATTTAAAGGTTATTCAAAAATAATTCTTATAATTGATATATATCAAATATTATTTTAAAAGACATGCTGGACAGCTCATGGGTCATCCTGAGTCATTCAGGTAGCACATGTGGGGCTGTCCAGCCACCAAATACTGCCTTTCAGGGTGGCGTTTGAAAGTTCATAGCACCCCCTTCATGATGCTATGACGCGTGGACCACAGACGTGCCTCTGATTTGGCGCCAACAACCATTTCTTTTTTTTTCCTTATTCTTCTCACTTTCCTTCTCGAATTCATCATCAGTCCCTTTAAAATTTTAGATCAGCCCTTTCATTTTTTTCTTTACAGTTGGTTTATGTTTTTTTGATTACTACTTTTTTATTTTTATTTTGAACAAGCTATAAAATTACAAATATATTTTTTAGTTTCAACATTTTTATTTTTTAATCTTTTAAATATGATTATCATTATTTTGATTACTGTTTTTTTATAAGTTATAAAATTATATATTTTTTTAATTTTACCCCTTTTATTTTTTAATCTTTCAAATTTAGTCCTTATTATTTTGATTGCTATTTATTTTGTTTGGGATCATTTTTTAGATTACTTTTTGTTTACAATTTCATCCTCCAGGGTTTTTTTCCTATCAAATTTTGATTTTTGTTCTTTTTATTGCTATCTTTTTTTTTGGCAAGTTTTCTAAATTAACTGATATTTTTTCACGATTTCATCCTTCAAAATTAAATTGGTGGGAAATTAAGCTTTTTAATTGAATCCGGGTCAAAAAGCTCATGGGTTGCGAGTTTTAGATATTAGACTAGATTTAATATGTTTGTCGAGGCTGGTTTCATTCCCCTTCTTTTTTAAAGCTAATCTTTTTTATATTATGTTTTACTTTTTTTTAGAGTTTTGATTAATTATTTTTTATGGTTTGTCATCTATGGTATTAGTCTTGAGTTCTTGACTAGAGTCGTCGATTTCAAATGTTAACATTAGGGGTGTTCATTTTCGGTTCGGTTCGGTTTTTATCAAAAAAAATAACCAAACCGATTTTTTTTTAAAAAAACCGAAACCGGTTCAAACCGGCCGGTTTTGGTTCGGTTCGGTTTTGTAGAGCAAAAACCGGTTCAAACCGGTTTGGCTCGGTTTTTTTCGGTTCGGGTTCGGTTCGGTTTTTTTGGTTCCAGGTTTAAAAAACCAAAACCGAACCGAACCGGTCGGTTTTTTCAAAATTTTAATCGGTTTAATCGGTTTTTTTTCACGGTTCGATTTTTTCGGTTTTTTTTTTCCGGTTTTCTCGGTTTAATCGGTTTTTCGGTGTTTTCGAACACCCCTAGTTAACATGGACTAGCTTTTTTATGCTCTCTTTTTAAATTGATTTATTTCAATTTTATTTTTCAACATTTTATTTATTTGAAATTGGCCTTCCTACTTTTTTTTCTTTTCCTTTCAATTGAGTTATCTCGATTTTATGCCCATGGTCACCGAGTTTACGAGTTAACCTGAGTTGACTCAAATTTTATTTTTATTGTTATGGGGTAGTCTTGGGTTCACGACCAGAGTCACCCGTTTTAAAGTTTAACGTGGATTGATTTTTTTTCAATCATTTTTTAAATTGATTTATTTCAATTTCATTCTTTAACATTTGATTTATTGAAAATTGATCTTCATACTTTTTTTTTCATTTCCTTTCTATTAGGTTATCCCGATCATGTGCTCATGGTCGCATGGTTTGTTGGTTAACCTAAGTTGACTCATATTTTTCCTTCGCTTTTTTAAATTATATTTTTTTCATTTCCCCCCTTCAATATTAAGTTGTTCGATAACTGTGCTTCATAATTTTATTCAATTTGTCTTCGAATGCGGTCATCCTTGTATCATGATTGGATTATAGATTTTGTATTTTGACCTAGGTGGACTTGGATCGAGTTTTTTTTGGCCTTTTTTAATTATGTTTTTTTTTAATTTTTATTCTTCAATATTTTATTTGCTAGAGATTGATTTTCACATTTGATTTTTGTTGATCTATCATGTTCTCATTTGATTTATTAAGAATTGATCTTCAAACTTTTTTTCAAGCATTTTTTCTACGAGATTATTCCAATCTTATATCCATGGTCGATAAGTTTGTTAGTTAACCCGGTTTAACCAAGTTTCTTTTAATTTAGCCCTTTAATATTGAGTTGTTTCATAATTCAGATAGACTCAGATGAAGTTCTTTTTTTTTTTTAATCTTTTTTTGTTATTATTTTTTTTGTGAATTTATTTGCTATTATTATATATTTTTTAATCATATTATTTAAATTACTAATTAAACCAATTACCTTTATCTTAATATTTTTTACTTCATTTTTTTTTTGCACTGCAAACCATTGTTATTAAACCTGGCCCGGCCCGACGGGTCGATTTAGGACCCGGTCCGATCTGAGTTTAATAAAAGACCGGCTGTGGCAACAACCCGGCCAAACCCGGGCGAACCCGGACGAGACCTGGTTTTTTTTCCTTCAAATGTGGGATTTGAAACCCATTAGTATATATATTCTATGTTCCCAAGAAAAAAGTCATGTTTTTTCAACGTGGGATAAAAAACCTTTTGGTTTAAATATTTCAACTTAAAAGGATAACATAGTATCTTTTCAATGTGGGATTTGAAGCCCTTTCGTATATATACTCTATGTTCCCAAGAAAAAAATCATGTTTTTTTAATGTGGGATAAAAAACCTTTTGGTTTAAATACTTCAACTTAAAAGAACAACATAATATCTTTTCAATATGAGATTTGAAGCCCTTTCATATATATACTTTATGTTCCCATGAAAAAAGTTATGTTTTTTCAATGTGAGATTTGAAACCCATTAGTATATATACTCTATGTTTCCAAGGAAAAAGTTATGTTTTTTTAATGTGGGATAAAAAACTTTTTTAGTTTAAATACTTTAACTTAAAAGCTTAGCATAATATCTTTTTAATGTGGAATAAAAAACTTTTTAAAATATTTTTTTAAACTTCATAATATGTATAATCTATATTTACATGGATTTTTTTATATGAAATATTAAAACTTTAATTTTTTTTTATTTTTTTAGGTTAATATGGGTTGATTCAGATTGACCCATAAAACTCAAGACCCGATCTTTTAATCAGAAAACCCCAAATCAGGTTTAATAACTATGCTGCAAATAGAGGAGCGTAGGATACAAATCTTAGTAATTAATGAATTATTGGGAACTGTTGAATCCCACTTACTTATTTCAACGTTTTTTCTCTGACATTCATTTTTATCAAAATAGCATTACTTGTATTTTTTTAATTTTTTTTTGTATCCATGGATAGATTATTTAATGACATAACTTTATTTTTTTTAATTATCTGTAAAATTATTAGAAAATGATTTGTTAAGGGTCCATTAATTTAGCATTGCTGCCATTTTTTATTTTACATTTTGAAAAGAAACTTTTTAAAGATAAAAAAAAGAGCAGCAGAGGAACTAGCAAGCCTAAATAAACAAATATTCTAAAATAGTTTTTAAAACATAGAAAATAAGATAGAATGCGAAAAGAAAAAGAAAAAAAAAAGAGGACAATGTTCTGAACAAACCTAAATAAACAAGTTATTGCTTTTTTTTTTAAAAAAAAAAACAGAAAATGAGAAGAATACTATATAAAAATTTGGGCTAAGGGACACTACACAGCAACGGCTCTCGGGTTTCACATGCTACCTCAAAAAATTACAACCAAAAAGACAAAAAAATAAAAATAAAAATAATTTTTTTCTGTTTTTTAAGAAGAATAGGTAGAGAGAGCGAGAGGGGGTAATCTGTTCGCTTGTGCTCGAAAGAAAATTGCATGACTGGAGGGACCCGACCGCACTATTCCTCCTCTCCTATTGGTAGCTAAGGCCAAAGCTAACAAACCCTCGTCACCTCTACCTTCCATTTTCCGGCAAAAACTTACGATGAAACACTCTCAATAACTGACCACTTCCCTCTTTATCTTTCTCTGTGCCTTGAGTATGGGCGCCTCGTTATCGAACCTGACGGAGGGAGCGGGCATGGGTGGTCCTGGGCTGGGGGACATACCGGAGAGCTGCGTGGCTTGTGTTTTCATGTATTTGACGCCTCCTGAGATTTGCAATCTGGCTCGATTGAACCGTGCTTTTCGAGGAGCCGCTTCTTCCGATTCCGTTTGGGAAAACAAGTTGCCTTCTAATTATCAGGATCTGCTCCATATCCTTCCTCCTGATAGATACCTCAATTTCTCCAAAAAAGACATCTTTGCCCTCCTCTCTCGCCCTCTCCCTTTCGATGACGGCAATAAGGTCTGTCTCTCTAGCATTCTTCTTTTTGGATTTTCGAATTAAGGGTTTATTTATTAAAAAAATGACAAAATTGAACAGGAGGTGTGGCTTGATAGAGTGACGGGAAGGGTTTGTATGTCGATATCGGCCAAAGGGATGTCAATTACGGGAATTGAAGACCGCAGATATTGGACTTGGGTTCCTACTGAAGAATCAAGGTTTCTTTCTAACTTGGTTTATTTATTTATTTTAACAAGCAGCACCAGCACTAGTTTGTCCTCTGCAACTTTCATTCATGCTTGATTTGGTTGTTAATCAATTAGTTATTGATGCTCACGAAATGATCCATTGTTTTCAATTTCAAAATTAATCGTTGCTAATTCACTACCTGTCGAAGTTGATGCTATAACTTCTTACGGTAAATCAACCTCAAATTCAGCCAAATCTGTTCCAGGTATTGTTAATAACTTGGCCATTTCATTGTTGCTTTGTTGGAATTTAACAAGTTCAAAAGCTTTGCATGAAGTCAGCGATGATATTTGGATCAACCACTACTCTCTTCAGCTGGGGTTAGTTACTTTCGGTTGGTTGTGGGGGCATCTGCCCTTTGCTTCCCTGCGAGTTGTGGAGAGATGCATCTGCCTTCTCTTTGGCTCACTAACTAAACCCGGCCTGAAAATTAATATCACTTACTACTTTATCTGCTTCCTACGAGGACCATCTTTAATTGGTTTCCCATCAAGCTTTCTCATCCTAGTTATTTGTCTATTTTATTGTCCAATACTGGATTTGTATGTAATGTGTTTACAGCTTTTTTATTCTAGTTTTTAATGCTTGTTTCTGTAGTAGTTTACATTTCCCATATTAAATGTGAAATATCATTTGTTTTCTTTTCCTGTTTCTGGATGCTTTTCTCGATGATAGAAGTCTAGGCGGTAGAAATGTATATTCTGCTTATTCTGTCTGTGCAACAGTGATCAATCTTCTGCGAGGGTATATTCTCCACTTTCCTGTTCTGTCCATATGCTGGTCATAAATGTGACCTAACTGCCCTGTCATCCAAATAATTTGTGTAGTCATTTCCAATTGAAGAAGAAGTGCACTTGTTGACACAAGCAGAGGATGGACAATCCCTTGTGATAATTTCTGCCTGCCTTTGTTTAGATTATCTTTTCCAATTTTTATGCTAGATAATTGAAGCATGCCTGGTAGCACGAACAACTTGGACTCTCAAATACATCGTTACACATTTTTACTTGTCCTTTATGGGTTTTCTTGTATCAAAATGTCTCAAAATAATATGCTCCAGTTATCCTTTTATCAATTCAATGGTTGTAGTTTTTAGATGTCTGGAATTTATGTAGAGGTCTTCTGATGTCATTTTGACACCTTACTGAGCTCTTGTTTGGCTGGTTATGAGTCAGCAGTATATTGTTGTGTTACTGACTCCTTCAGTCAATATGTGTGTGTCTGTGGAATAAGAATATTCAAATGCTGGTAGCTCCTACATTGTTCTGCTCTATTTTTCACCAAGTGCTCTTGCAGATCTTGACAGTTTATCTTTTGTAGATTCCATGTGGTGGCCTATTTGCAACAAATATGGTGGTTTGAAGTGGATGGAGTTGTAAAGTTCCCTTTCCCTGCTGATATCTATACTCTATACTTCAGGCTTCACCTTGGAAGGTTTTCCAAACGACTGGGACGCCGTGTCTGCAATTTTGACCACACTCATGGTTGGGATATAAAGCCAGTACGGTTTGAGCTGTCTACCTCTGATGGCCAGCAAGCATCATGTGAGTTCTGTTTAGACGAGACTGAACAAGATGAAGCAAATGGCAACCAGAAGCGTGGATGCTGGATAGATTACAAGGTAGGTGAATTTATTGTGACAGGCTCAGAACCTGCTACTGAGGTCAAATTTTCCATGAAACAGATTGATTGCACACATTCCAAAGGTGGGCTTTGTGTAGATTCTGTATTTATTATCCCCAGTGATCTGAAAGACCGCAAAAGAAGAGGGATTTTGAAGTAGCAAATGCAACGGGGATGTTGCTTAATATTTTCAGTGATCCCAGAAGTTTCTACTTGGGCATATTTTTTTTGTCATACTGCTTATACTTCTGAAGGCATTTGATGTTTTAGAGGATATCGTCAGAAGTTGGTTTTCCAAGTAGGTGTGTTTCCTCAATGGCTATATAATTCTTGCTGCTGTACTTAATCCAGTTTTGTTGATTATATACCTGAGCACATAGGACTAATAGAAAATGCTTCGTTAATTATTTCACACCTAGTTTGATGCAAATGAGATATAATTCTTGAGTTTTGAAGGCGCATAAATTTCTTTTGCATTCTTGAGTTTAGCAGAAATATGATCGTTGCGGGACTAGTTCTCAGTTAAATGCAAATGATCTTTCAATTTGCCTGGCATTTTTATCAATAGTTGCAACCAGGATGATTGCATTACATTTCATTCTAAGAATTAATGCATTATTTGATTAAATTTGCGCCATTCCTAGAAATAATTATAAGTTGGCAGAGGGTAACTTGCCACCAGGTCAACTAACACAGATGAAAACGTGTTTTTTTTAAAAAATATCTTAGAAATCGTGATGAATCTATCTATGATTTTAAAAACCCGTCTTAAAAACAAAAATTAACCTATGCTCAGATATGTTTTTCATGAGTTTTAAAGGTAAAGATATGTTTTTCATGAGTTTTAAAGGTAAAAAAACATGTGACATGAACTTTCCATTGATGTTAATGATATTTTTCTCTCTATCAAAGCAATCCAGCAACCTTTATTTTTCCTTTCTCAACCAGAAAATAAAAAATAATAAAAATAAATTTTTATATCAAAATTAATTTGAAAAAATATTAAGATACTGAAATTGTATAATTTGTATTATTTTTAAAGTGTGAGAACTAAAGTATATTTTTTCGAAATTTATGATATGCTATCCATGTTTGATGATTTTTTTATTATGATTCTTGTTCTTTTAATTTCACCATGGACTAATAAATAAATAAATAAATAAATTGTCTAAAATAAGATTTTAAGAATCAAAATAAATTATTAAAAAAATATAAAGGAGATCGATCCAAAGTGTTTTATGTATATATGAACAATGCCGGCTCTCCATTTAAAATCCCATGCCTTCCAGATTTTTACTTAATTGGCGGAAGAACTCCGATCTGGAGATGAGAAGCTGTGTTTCGGCATGAACAATTGGGTACATTGACTTTTATTTACTTAACTTCGGCAGTAGTTTCTAGTTTCTCCCATTTGTCTTTCGTTTTAATGATCACGTGTAATGGTAATGCTTGTACTTAATTCTTGATTTAATCATATGTTTTTATTTTATGCATGTGCATGCATGGTAAATTAAGGTTTTTGTGTGACTTTAATAAACGTTCAACTTAGTATAATCTTGTCTGTTTATTACGCGATTATCATCAAAAACACAATTTTTTTTTATCATTCCCTTTTAAATTTTGCATCATGGCTAATCCTCTTAAAACAAAAAAAAAATATCCTTGCATTATTTTTTGAATTTATAAATGCTTTGCTAATTATTGATGTCATTTTAACATCTTTATGTTTACATTTTAAAAAGAAAAAAGGCAAAAAAATATTTTTTTCTTATTGCATGCATCCAATTTTAGTTTTATAACAAGTTTATAAAATTAATTCATTGACACTTATAAAATACCTATTGAATTAACATTCCAAATCTTAAAAAAACTCGATCTTTGTTTTCATATTAATCATGTAAAAAAAGTGTTTTGCTTTTCACTTTTGATATTTAGAATAAATGAACTCGAGATGAGCTCTTTCCTTGGATATTAAGAGAAGTAGCACATTCTTTTAATTTTTCCAGACAATAAAATTTTTAGTCTGATAATATAACACCCCAAACCTTTTAATGCAATATATTCCTTTCAAATAATCATACATATGAAGAAATATGGTAATTTTTTTTATTTGATAGAATCTTTCCTATACGAAGGCCCTCTCAATCAACACACCAACACAAGATTTACTTTACGCATGCACATCAAACATGTAAAGGATTTTCCATTCAAATTAAAGGTTTTATTCAATTTTATAAAATTTCAGTAGAGTCTACTTTGTACAGGGCTCTACTGAAAGTTTTGTCCTACAATCAATACTTGCAAATATGACCGCAATCTAACCCATATTTGGTTTATACAACCAATACTCACAAACAGTTGCAGGCATGCCCTCCCCAACACATATTTCATCACTCATAATTGTTCACCACATTTATACACAAGTAAAGTTTATATTATTTTACGAGATATATAGATTCGATTATATATTTATACAATGAAACCGTAATAATTAATAACCCATCATTCTACTTCTTACAAAATTTAACATATACACCAAGTTTAACTACCTAACATAAAATGAAAAATTACAAAATGTTACCTAACACAAAACTATGTAGTCCTAACAACAATGTCATTGGTGCAATGATGGATAAGACGGACCTGAAATACATAATAGGAAAGACAACGATTAAATGCATGCAAGTATACCTTACACTTACATATTATATACTATAACTTAGATGTACAAGAACCTACAATAGTTCAATTTCATTTGAATTAATTCTTTTCAACAAAAACTACATCATTACACATTTAGTAAAACTATGTGCAGCTAGTAAAATTCTCAAACATAGTTTTCATCATTACATCTAGCTCATTTACAACATAATTAGGGCATGTCAAGGAGGCCAACTTAATTTTACACGATTAGTCCCCACCAAAACGACCAACATTAAATTATTCAAACTAGCCCTCGCTCATACAACCAACTTAATGACTCGAGTTATTTTTTCAAAACATATTTATGGCAACTGAACATTATTTTTCACGCAAAAAATAATAATTTCTCTGTGCGGGGTGCGAGTCCACACCTATTATGTATCTAAACTAAAAAATTAAAATATCCATATATGACTCGTCAAGTTTCATATACAAGAATTATTTATTATTTTATATGAAAATCAAAGTATGTATATTAATATATTATAAGAAAACAACTACTACAGAAGAAGGATTCACTGTAGCCTCCCTCATATTTTTCTAATTACCACTACAGTGTGATGACTTTTTTTTATCATTCACAAGAAAAATTGTTTGCCTTTGAACCAGGGGCATGTTTTGACTTTGCATACGGTGCATTAGGCATTACGAACTTTTTGGGGGTAGGTTTATCTATTCAATATATTTATAAACAGTAAAAGAACCAAAATACCTCTAGGATAAAAAAAACTAACACTATAGGGTACAAGTGTTGTTGTCTTTTTCTTTTTTAGCATATAGTAAGATTACATATATGACTTTAGGGATGAAAAAATTAAGTCATTGAAACAAGGGTATTGACATCTTTTTCTCTCTCTTTTTTTTTTTTTGTAATTGTTGGTTTGGTTGAGGGTAGTAATGTAATTTATTATTTAATTTATAATTTTTAAATGCAAAAAGTTGCTAGCGTGTGCATCGCAAGGGCTAGCGTATGAGAGAGACCGCACACTTTAGACGGCGCACACAACGTCTCCTAGTGGTGAAAAATGAGCTTTTGCCATGTCATTTGGCTCTCCTTTGTGTTGTTCTTTATTGGGGGTACATGTCTACTAAAGTTGGCTAGTTTGTCGCCGGTGATTTTTTTTTTTCCTTTCATTTCTCTTTTCTACCTTAGAAAATCAACTACGGTCCTTATTGTTGTTAGTGTTTCAGATTTAGTCATTTAAATTTTGAATTTTGATCTTTGTCCTTTTCCCTTGTGTTAAATTTTTATTTATTTTCAATTTAATCCTTCAATTCTAATTTGTACATGTAATATTCTCAATTCAGTCTTTCTACTTTTGATTTTGATTTTATTATTTTATTTTTCTCTTTTATCAATTTTTTTATGGTTTTTAATTTTATTCCTCATATCAGGTTTTTTTATTTTTGTTTTTTCAATAAGAATAATACTAACTTCAATTTGGTCATCTTTCTTTTAATTTTTAATTTTTTTTCTTTGTTCTTTTGTCAAAGTTTTTATGGTCTTTAATTTTATCCTTCAAATCAAGTTTATGTTTTTTATTATTTCAATAATAATAGTAGTAGTAGTAGTAGTAGTAGTAGTAGTAGTAATAGTAGATCATTCTAAATTATAATTTAGAATAATAAATTCTAAATGAATATAAATCTGAATTCTATTCAAATAAAATAGAATAAAAAATCAAATATATAAAAATATTATATAAATTAAATTTATTAGATAAATCTAAATGTATTAGATGCAGTAAATTAATTAAATATAATAGGTAATTAGATGTAGAATATTTGGTGTAGCTATTCATATATAGTATACAAATAGTGTGTGTCAGTACTAAGACAAAAACAAAATATGGATATAGTCGAAAGGTAAAATTTATCTTTGCCAAAGAGAAGAAGCGATAATAGTAGTGGTGGTGGTTATAATAATAATAACAACAACAACAGCATTAGCAGCAACACCAACGATAACAACAACAAGAATTGTAATACTACTAATAATAGTAGTAGTGATAGTAGCCTTCAAATTAAGTTAATATTTTTTTGTTATTTCAATAATAATAGTAGCAGCAGCAGCAGTAGTAGTAGTACTACTACTACTACTACTAATAATAATAATAATAATAATAATAATAATAATAATAATGCTACTAATAGTGGTAATAATAATAGTTTATATTAATTATAATGATAATAATAGTAATAGTTGTGGTCGTGGTGGTTATAATAATAATAATAATAATAATAATAATATTAGTAGTAGTACTAGTACTAGTTGTTGTTGTAGTGGCGATGATGGTGGTAGTAATATTGATAATAATGACGAGGATAATGATGATGATATTTTTAATAATAGTAAAATAACAAAAACACCCCATAGGATAGAAGAATCAACAAAACAAGAACAATGGTATTTCCATATTTCCATATTTTTTAAATAAATAGTCAAATTACATATACGCCCTTAAACCCAAGAAATATAAGTAATTGGGGTCACGAATATTAGGGTCATTTAGCTAAGGTTGTTTTTGTTAATTATATGTTTGATTGATGGTGATAAGGTAATTTAACATTTAAATAATATTTTTAATTTGAAAAAATATTGGCACATTGGGTCTATAACACACTTTGGGTAGTGCGGGTGGCGGCTCCCAGTGGTCAAAAATAGACTTTCGCCGTATAATTTTATTTCTCGATGTCTCCTCTTCCATTATGGGTTGCTCGTGTTGTCTAAAAATAAACAATGTATTATTAGCCTTAATTAGCGTTTTTACACATTTATCATGACTGTTTTTCATGTCATTTTTAACCCCATTTCAATATTTAAAAATTATTTTTTGTACAAAAAAATAGTCCGGTCCTTGTAGCGAAGCGCTGACACCGAGGCTAGTAATATACTAAAACCCTTTAGCATTTCACTATAGTAGTGAAATGCCAAGGCATTGTACACTTTAGTCCTTAAAAATACAAAACAATTTGAGAGCTATTTTTTTTTTTAATTTTCAACATATTGTTTTTCAATTTCATCCTCTAACATTAGGTTTACCAGGTATAGACTTCATAATTTGTTTTGATTTGCTTTATATGGAGTTATCTTGGTCTTCTTATCCGAGTTGACTTGGGTAATTATTTTTGTCCCTTTTTTATTTGATTTTATTTTCAATTTAATCCTTGAACATTGAGTTAATTGGAAATTGAGTTTTATAATTTTTTATAATTTGCTTTATAGAGGGTTATCACAGTCTTATAACCCGAGTCGTGGGTTAAGCCGGTTCACTTTAGTTTTATTTTTTAGTTGATCTTTTTTCAATCTTATTCTTCAATTTTAGGTTAATTAATTGGGTCTTTATGTGTGGTATTAGTTGCTTTTCAAAGTGCTTTTAACTCAGAAATGCATCAAAATAATGTTTTCTTTTAAAAAAATTATTTTGACATCAATATATCAAAACAAACCAAAAACATAAAAAAACTTTAAGCAAAATGAAATAAAATAAAAATTCAAAAATCATATAACGCAGGTTGCACCGCAACCCCTGAGAATCATGCTTCCGAATCTTATGACCCGGGTCAAGAGTTTGTTTTGTTGACTTAGGTGTTGTTTTATCAATTTTTTTAATTTCATCCTTCAACATTGTGTTGATTGTCAATTAAGCTTCATAATTTGTTTTGATATGTTTTTTATAGGGTTATCTCGGTCTTATGACTCAGGTTTAAAAGATTAACCTGGGTCGATGTAGCTTATTTTTTAGTTGAATTTAGTTTTTAATTTTATTTTTCAACATTGAATTGATTGATAATTTGATTTAATAATTTTTTTTTAAATTTACTTTCTATTGTATTATTAGGGTTTCATGATCTGGGTAGCATATTTGACAGGTTAACTCAAGTCAATCCGATTCGATTTAATATTTTGTTGTTTCAATACTTAAAAAAAATATCGTCTTGATTTTTTAGTTAAACTATATTTTCTTGGTAATCCGGGTTGTCTTTGGACTTGCTAAGTCGAATAAATCACATTAAATCAATCCCTATAAATTTAATTTTTTTTTTACTAAAAAAACCCCTTAACAACTACACAGCAACACTTAAATATTTTTTCATGCTGTGAAAAAACTTAATCGAACCCCAGCATAGCCTAGCAATTATTTAGTTTACATGCACTAATGGCTCTTGTGATATATATATATATATATATATATATATGGTTAAAAAACTATGGTTAAAATAGTCCTTTAACTCGCGCTTAATTTTAAATAACATTGCAAGAGAAAACAACTTACATTAATTTTATACTTAATTTACTAGTGTTATTTATCAAAACATAATATTTGTAAAGAACTAATATATTGCTTGGGTTAATAGAAAAAAAAACCTTATTTATCAATTTAATTAAAATCAAACACTATAATAAAATTCAATTACAATATAAATTTGATTCTAAATAACCCGTAAGAATATCTAATAATATTTTAAAGAAGATTGATGTTATTATTATAGTTTTTTACCTATGCAGTGCTGCAGGGTAATTTTAAAAATCAAATTTTAATTTGTTTTGTTTTAAAAAAATATTTGTTTGTGAGAAAAGCAATAATTTAAATTATAAAAAAGAAATATACTTCATTAGATGAATTTTCATTTTTTTTACTAATATATATATATTATCTCTACAAAACATATATATTTTTTTATTAGAAGCATGATTTTTGAACAAAAAACTAAAGACCATTAAAATAAATATTCATTAAAATCTAAATCATTTTAATTAAGGAGGGAAAATGTATCTTTTTAATCAACACTCCCTCTCCTTGTTCATTTATTTCTTTTGTGTTTTGATGAAATTATTTTTTTTTATGAGAATCATTGTTATTCAAAAAGAAACTTATTATGATATGAAGAACAAGTTTGATTAAAAACAGAAAAAATCATGATCCGATAATTTATACTCAATAAAAAAAAGAATAATTAATTTGGAAAAATATGTAAAAACCTTACAATATAATTTTTTTTATTTTCAATTAATATTCACAATACATATGTTGATGGCCATCAAAAAGTTTTTAGGTTCTTAACCCAAAAAACTATTTTTAAACTTGTTTTAACCTAATATCATATGAATAAATCTTAGAAACTCGAATAAACTTGTTCATAAACCTAGAACACCATAAAATGTAAATAAAAAATGAAATGTTTTTTTTTTAAATTTAGATTCTTATTTTTTTTCAACAACAAATTATTTGTTTTTTAAAAAATTAATGATTAATTCATACTCCAGAAACCTCAAGCTTACAATACAATAAAATGTAAATAAAAGTAAATTATGGTACAATTTATATAATCATCAAATTCAACGACGAAATAGTAAAAAATAATAGCTAGAAGACAAAAAATACTGTAGAATTAATAATGCCATCCTTTGTTGGTTTCTGTTTTAGATGTCAGTTTATAATTTTAATTGTTGTTACATATGAAGTCACGTGAAGATTGTATTTCATATTGCCGCCCAAATGGTATTTTTAGAAAATTTTGAAAACTTTTCTAGCTTTGAATTAGTTTATATATATATATATATTTAGATTTTTTTAATGTATTAGCATTAAAAATAAAATAAAATAAAATTTAATAAATAAATAAATTTATTTTAATATATTTATATATAAATAAAAAATATTTTTAAAAATAATAATACGGTAATAAGTTAATAACTTATTTTCCTCACATTAATTTTTTTTTTTAATTAACATAAATGTTCGAGTCTCAGTCGGTTTACACACATTTTAATTAATCTTATATGAAATTATAACTTTCCAGTTTACGCTACATTAAACTGATATTCCTGAAAAAAAAAACAATTTGTTTGAGAAATTAGCTACGAGCATAAAGTTCATGGATTGGTCCCCACTCGGCGCCGCCCTAGTGCTGGGGATCTATAGTGAAGTGGCTCTATTTTTAGCTTAAAAGTTGTCTCCATATTAAATTTACACCTATAAATGTGTATCCACGAATCCAGGACCAGTAGAAAATAGATTCTCATTAATTTACAGACACACAGTTGTGGTGGATTTTCCCAGCAGTTTTTAAAGCTCACTAAGGACCCCTACGAATTTGAAATTGTTCTATAACCTTAGATGACCACCACCTTATCTTCTAGGTCCGCTGCCGGCCCCCCTCCCCTCCGTTTCTCTCCTCCACTGGGAACTTTAGGCGCTGAAACATGTTCTGCAGTTCGCTTGTATTATATCTGCTCAGGCCGACCTGCAGTATGAGAAATCGACGAAGCATGAAATTAATTTATAGCTTGAGTTGTAGTGGTGGATGACTTATCAATTAAGCTTATATATTTTCCAATCTGATTATATATATATATATATATATATATACACTATATATGCAGCTGGGAACAAAGAAAAGAAGAGAAAAACCTCAAAGTAATTCAGAAATGGTCTGATCTTCATCAGAGGTTGGCTTGTTTTTTTATTTTCTAAATTTGCCCTGACACCAACAGATCTCCTAACAAGAGAATTTTGAAGCCCATTAGCCTCTTCGGCGGTGCATGCACATCTTCATGCATGCATGCATGCTCTCACTTGTCCTCCAATGATTATTAGACTAACTTGGTTATTGTCGTCAGGAGCTAGTTGAAAAACACTGGTCAGAGTTTGAAACTATGTATCACTAAGCAAGAGATTGGTCTGAGGTTAATCTGATGTACGTGGAAGATGGTCCTAGTGAATTACCATTTCTCTTAGTAGGCGTCTGGTTTTCCAACTCTTTGTGCTAGGAGAGCTAGAGACCCTTGGTTTTGGTCAATCAACGTATGCTGATATCGTCGTTGAAAATCAAAAAGGTTTTCCTTTCGGCCTAGAGTTGCTTCACAACTGTAAAGCTCATGGTAGCGGATGATGAGTGCATGCTGGAGCTCCTCGCAGCACAATTTCAAGTGTTAATTTCCATCTAATTGCCTACAGGTCATTGGGTCTAAGGGAGCAATTTTACAGCCCAGCCACGGGGTTAAGTGATAGTTGGGCCTGGGGTTGAACCTTGAAAACACCACACAAGATATTTAAATTTAAACCACGAAGGGTGTACTTTAACTGATCAAATTTTAAATTTGTTTTATAAAAATCATTAATTCAAATCCCATAAACTTTAGGGTCATTGAAGGTTTACATGGTCGTTAACTTCAGGACCCGTAGAATTAATTAGTCGAGGTATACGCAAGTTGGCCCGGACACCAACATTAATCATTAAAAAAAATATATTTAAATTTAACTCATGGTGGGTTTGAAAACCATGTTCAGGGAAATTACCAGATCGTAATTTTGAAATCTTGAAGGTACTTTGAGTTGAATTTTCATGCCTCTCTTTTATAGCAAAAAAAAAAGGATGTATAGTGGTAATTAAAGGATTAATTAAATTACATGATCACCAGTTTGAATTTGGTTGTCTGGTTATGCAGCAGGAAAGAACATTTTCATAAATTTAATCAACTGTCAATCTCGGCGGGGATCTTCTCTAATCTGCCTTTAATTATCAAGCGCTACCTACCACAACAAACTTATATTTCACGAGAAAGCACCAGCCGGTTCATGAGCAATGACCATCCTTAATTTTTCCTTTCATGTACCATGCAATCGATCCTATCCGATCCGATCCGGTTTTTTTTTTTCTTTTCCAACACTCACCTAATTTAACACTTTATATAGACTTGTTTTAAGGTTTGTTGGAGAATGTTCTAGAAATTATTTTTTTAATATTTTTAATTTTTAAAATTAATATATTAAAATAATTTAAAAACATAAAAAATATATATTTTTTTTAAATTACGATTTGAAAGCACTCCCAAGCACACGCTCGTTATCGTAGCAGCTGAAGGTTGAGTGGCAGTCCCAAGTTGCAGCTTTATTCATGGACATAGTTTTTTTTTTTTGGCGAACTGTAGAGTACTACTAGCTAGTAAATTATTTCAATGCAGGCATCGAATGGTTCTGGAAAAGGCACTTGCCTCTTGCACTACTTTCATGGAATTGGAAATGGGTTTTACTTTTGCTACTGTTTTTCTATTTAAGGAAAAAAAAATAATAAAAAAAAGCATGCACGGTGCGTGGATTATGAATATATCGAACCTTTTTCATTTTGTCATCTCAAATTTCATGATGGGTGTCCGGCCAGCTGCTATTAATGATATATGATGTGTTGTTATCAACAATTCAGAAAGAAAACACCTTTAATTAATGCACAAGATCAATATTCTTCAATGTCAAAGAGAGAGAAATGTGGAGCTAGGCATGCTGCAGTGACCTACCTAGCTCTGTCTCATATATCTCTTTCGCTCTTCTGGGCTCTATGTGTTCTCTCCTCCTCACTCCTCTCTACAGTCATCCCTTCACGTTTTGGTTTCTAAAACGATCATGTATTATGGAGTAGGACTACGGATCCTCTCTCTCTCTCTCTCTGGCCTCTACACAGTACAGACTCCCTCTTAGATCTGAGCCCCACATATTACAAATTCAAGCGCTAGCAATTCAACAAGCCAACCCTAGATACTGATAGGACCAACCCTTAGACCTCAGCCCCACTTCCAGTAGGAAGTGAACAAGCCAATACACACAGGGGAGAGAGAGAGAGAGAGAGAGAGCTTTCTTCTCTGTCACGTACTGCTGTACTGCAAGTTAATTAAGGTGCGAAAAGGGGGTGAAACAATAGGATGAGCCCAGCAACTTACTTTCTTTGACAGGGTGTGTGTCTTTTATTGGATGCAATTACAGATGGCAGGTTTTTCACGTACTGGAGTGGTTGTATGCCTCCTCTTTTTAGCACCGTGCATGCCTCGCCTCGCCTCGCCTCACAGGTAGATTCCTATATATGATCTGTGTATCATTTAATTTCATATAGTATATGGTTTCACCTATGACTCATATACGTCTACAGTGCTGCTTCCAATAGTTGATTTCTAATTAATATCTTGGACGAGTCTGATTGCATCTACGTAAACATCAACATCATCGAATCTAATATAAAAATATTACTTAAACTATAGTATGAGTTATTATATTAAATTAATTTTTTATATAATATTAGAACCCTGTTAATCAAACAATTACGAGTTCAAATCTTACTATACTCATTATCTCTTCAAATTAAAATTTAAGTAATAACATATATAATAGTGTGAACCTATGCAAGTTCTAAGCTCAAAGAGTTTTCATTTTAGGATTGTATTAGATAATAATATAAATTACATTCAAAGTTTTATTTTTGTTCATTATTATTATTATTATTAAATCTCTCTCCTTCCTCTGAAATTTAATGACATAAATATTAAATTCTCGTTAACTAATTCTGTGTGATTTTCCAGCTAAATGTATAAGTTTAGTAAAAATGGCAGTGAGATTCATGATGAAGATTAATATAAATATTGAAACTATAAATGAACATCTGAATAAAAATTTATAAAATACATTAAATATTTAATCTATCTCCTTCTTTTTTAGGTATGGGCTAAATTTTCTTTTATTTGTTAGGAACAAATTTTATGTTTTATATATATTTCAATATTTAATCTCTCTTAGTTTTTTTTTTCTTAAATCATGAAGAAACTAAGCTTTCTTTTTATTTTATTTTTGAGAAGGAAGATTTATATATTTTATATATTTATTTTATATGTGAATTGTTACTGAGAATTAATTAATGTCTATTTGTAGTTTTCAACACATCTCTTTATTAATATTCATTATTAACCTGTCGCCAATCGTACGTACTAATTGGCAGAAACAAACATGATCAATTAATAAAAGTTTAAGATGTATCATACTTACTTAAAAAGAGAGGCAGAACCCAAGAGAAAACCGGACGGACCACTAGTGTTTTTTTATCCTAATTAATATTAATAAATAATCGAATAGTTATTTAAGCACCCTCAACGTGTGTTTTTCTATATATATACATACATATATACGTGAGTCAATGTCACTAGATACCACCTGGTTTCCAAATCAAGAAATGGATAATGCATGGAAAATCGGGGGCAATACAGGACCCTTAAACAAGTCACCGGAAAAGTTTATACACATATTAGACAAGAACAAATCAAGTGTGTGTGTGTGTTCATGGCAGGGCGACGGGAGGAGATACAGGAGGAGATAAATACAACGGGGAAAGAAATTTATCCCACTATTTGATGTGCATGTCTGGGTGATTCCCGATATATATTAATCAATGAAAAGCTAATGCACAAAAAATTGTATATATATGAACGTTGAAATTTATGGTTAAGTACTAAAAATGTAATGCATGGATGAATAATTGTTTATTTTTGTGTTTTAAAAGTATTTTTAAAAGAATTTGAATTTTATTTATTTATTTATTTGTTTTAAACTAATATTTTTTATGTTTTTATATTATTTTGATGTAATTATATCAAAAATAATTTAAAAAAATAAAAAAATTATTTTAATAAATTTTAAAATAAAAAATACCAAACACGCTATCAATATTCAAACACATCCGAAGACCAAAGTTAACAAGGTTTATTTGAGCCTGGAATTTGAAAAGGTAGCGTATGGAATAATGTATATATAGATACATATACAGAAACAAGTAGAGGCGGTGGTAGAAGTGTAGTGAGTACTGATGATGATGATGAGGACGTCGAGCTGGGTAGGCGTGAGAAAGGGAAGGCATAGTGTCAGTCCATGAAGGAGCAAGCAGCTGTTCTCACTTCTCAGTCGGCGGGACCACATGCATGAATGGAATGGGGCTGGAGGCCTTTGATTCCTTTCCAATCTCTCTTTCATAAAATTTCAGGATTGCCACCCCACGCCATCTTCTTCTTGTGGCAACCGACAGCATGCCCTCTCTCTCTATATTAGACAGACACACACACCACCTTTGTTTGCATCCCCAAAAGTGAAGCAGAGACGAGCTAGCTACAACAACCTTTCAGTTTCTTCTCTTTGCTGCCCCCTAAAAGAGTAGCTAGAGAAAATTGACTCCTTTCCCCCCCCCCCCCTTTGCCCACGCCTCCTCTCCTCTCCGCCACCCGATACATCAGTCGTCTTTCTTTCTTATCTCTCGCGCGTGGTCCTTAATTTACTGGCCAACAACAGGTATAACACAAACGTCGTTATATACAGATTAGAAAGAGTAGCTAGCTAGTAATCGTAATATGAATATGGATAATATGGATTGGAATGGCAACTTCAGAAGCTTTGTTTCTCGACCAGATCAGACTTCCTTTAACTTCCTCTACAACTATGCCTATGACCCGCAGTATCCAGGTACGTATGCACGTAATCATCAACCTTAATCATTAATCTTAGTGAAGAGATCTCCTCACCATTAAAGAATTCCATGCATTCACTCATCAACCCAATCATACAATCTGAATCTGCATTTATGTGTGTGTGTGTGTGATCACCTTGCTTTCAAATTGAAGCATGCATTGCATGGAAGCAAAAGCAATCATGCTTCAACCATTACTACCAAACTATACATCCATCATCATACCTCCTACTTATTATACTATCATATATTAATAATTAGCATGTGATTGTTTCTCATATATTCACACACACACACGTATGAAATGTTGTCTCGATATGTATCGATCTTTCAGGCATGGACATGAAGCACCCAGCAATATTAGCAGAAAATGCACCCAACAGATTCGTCCCAACCGCTCTGGACAAGATCACCAGCTATGAGAGTCAAGAGAAGAAGAAGCGATTGACAAGTGACCAGTTAGAGTCGTTGGAGAAGAGCTTTCAAGAAGAGATCAAGTTGGATCCTGATAGGAAAATGAAGCTGTCTCGTGAACTAGGGCTCCAGCCCAGGCAGATTGCTGTTTGGTTCCAGAATAGACGTGCTAGATGGAAAGCTAAACAGCTCGAGCGCTTATATGACAACCTTAAGCAGGAGTTTGATTCTGTGTCCAAAGAGAAACAGAAGCTTCAGGAAGAGGTTAATTGCTCATGTCATGTCATGTCATGAATGTGTTGTATTTTCTAACAGGAATATATATATCGACCTCTTCCTTTTTCTTCTCAGCACCCACCTAGCTAGTCCACGGACTCCATATTTAATTAGAACCTGAACCTCCCAACTTCTATGCTTGACAACCGAATTTAAACATACATATACATATACATACATACATATATATATATATATAAATTAATGATTAATATTTGTAATTAAGTTGGTTATGCATGTCAGGTAATGAAGCTGAAAGCAGTGGTGAGAGAACAAGCCACGAGGAAGCAAGTCTCAACAGCAGGGTACACAGAGATATCAGGGGAAGAGACAGTAGAAAGCACATCAGTTGCTGCAGCAAGTCGCAAGCTACGAGGACACAGTCACCACCAGAACAACGCAGAACACTGCAACTATCTTCTCAATGTGGATGAATACAACCCAGTTTCATCTCCTTACTGGGCTCTTTTGCCATCTTATCCTTGATAATCACTTCATCACCTGCTCCATAACTCTTAAATATCGGGCTAGCTAGCTGTTATTATGATATATATATATGAAGGACATTGTTCATAAATATTATTCTTCTTAGGGGGTTAATTAATTTAGCTCATAATTTAACCTTTAATTATGACAATGTTAATTAATTAATTAATTTGCAGTTCATTTCCTGTTTAAGTTCTTTGCACCCTCATGATCATCTCTGATTATGGTTAAGTTAGCATATATATTATCCAGAACAATCGAGCTACATTGATATTTCCTGTTAAAAGGCATATCTCCTGCATATATATATATATATATATATATCACAGGTCAGGCTGGGCTCGTCCTTCCTAGCCAGCGCTGTGCTTTCAACATCTTCCGTACTATGCATATCCCTCTCAGTTCCTTCAATGACGAGATATGCTTCATGTGACCTACCCTTTTCCTAGTACCGTATGAGTCTCTGTTTGAATTAACGGAAATGGATAGAAAAGAACAACGTAATTTGTTTCCATAAACATAGCAATCTATTAAAAAAATCATTTTCCCAGTTCTATTAAAAAATATGGTTTTTATTATACAACAAGAAAGATCAATGTATAACAAAAACATTTGCACCTTGTTGTTGAAGACAAATCACCGATTAACCTCTCCCTCATTCCTCACACCCTATCAAGCATATATGTAGTTGAAGTTCAAAGGAAAATCGATTAAATATCCTATTTTTAAAGATTAATGTGAAATTGTTTTCGTTAAAAGGCTAAAATCAATGAAATATTGTATTTTAGAGATTAATAACAAAAGTTTTGGTTAAAAAAACCAAAATCAATGAAATCTTCTAGGGATTAAAATCAAATTTTTTTGTTGTTAAAAATAAATAGATAAAATCTCATATTTTTAGGATTAATGTCAAAATTTTTTATTATTAAAAATAAATCGATAAAATCTTTTATTTTTAGAGATTAATGTCATAATTTATTTGCTAAAACCCCAAAATTGATGAAAATCTCCTATTTAGAGATTGATGTTTTTTTTTTTTGTTAAAAAGCCAAAATCAACAAAAATTTTTATTTTTAGGAATTGATGTCAAAGTATTTTTGCTAAAGGGTCAAGATCAATAAAATCTTTTATTTTTAGGGATTAATATCAAATTTATTGACAAATATTCTACTTTTAGATACCAAAGTTGTTTTTTAAAATGAATTAAAATAAATCATGAATTAACTTAGAAATAAATTAATGTAGACAATTAATAGCACAGAAAAAATTTGAAAAAAACACATAACAAATGTTATCTTTTGAAATGATACAATAAGAGTGATATCTATATTTTTTTAAATATAATTAACCTCTTGGTTGAATTTTTAATACCTATGTTTATTTTAAAAATTTTAATTGTTAAATAGAAACTTTATTAATTTTTTATATTTTTCTTTAATTTAAAAGGTTTCAATCATTATGTTGGGTACCGGTAAAAAATAAAAAAAATTATTTACTTTTAAAATAATTTTAAAATGCAAAAACAATCCTACCTTAACTAAAAAAAAAGTTACAACTAAAAACCACGTGCCAAATTTCTACTAACTATATTTTTCTCATTGATTTTTGTGTGAAAATTAAATCAAAGAAACAAAATAAAAATTTCAAAAAATAAAATAAAAAACAAGAGATCTAAAATTAGATAAGAAAATTGAAAAGGATACGGGTCATTATTCTTGCTGCTACTCTTCAACGGAGACGACTGGTTTTTACTTCTTAGAGAGAGCAACGTTGTTTTGGTTTCTAGAGAGAGAAAAGAGAGACGAAGAAGGAGGGATGGAATTTATACATGGTCTACTTGTAATTAGATGAAAAGTGAAAGATGATTTTTGTCCGAAAAAACTCATTAGGAGAAGTTTTTCGGCTAAGAGAAATTAATGGAAAAATCCAAAAAATATTTTAAAGATGTTTTCCCAGGCAAAGTCTTATGGTTAAAAAAAAGGAGGTTTTTTCTTTTTTCATTTATAAAAGGTAGTGAATTTAAATTCAAGGTTGTTAATTTCATTTCGTTTCATTTGGAATGACCGAAATATTTCGTATTAATTCAAAAAACAAAACAAAAAAAAATAATTTTCATCTCATTTCAAATCTCGGTCCGTTCCGGATTTTGCGGCTAAATTTCAGCCGGAATATTCCAGTTTTATTTCACATGTTCTGTTACGGTCTGGAAAAGCCGTTGAATCAAATTGAACCCAGTTCAATTTAATTAATTAAACCACCCAAGTATAAAAAGCTATTTTTCATTACTATTTTCAATAACAATGATATTAATAATAATATTGAAAATTATTATTACTATTTTCATTAACAGTGATATTAATTTTTTAAAATTAGATTTATCACTAATATATATGGTTTATATTCATGTTGTTTTTTTTTTCATGTTTATACTTTGTAGGAATTTGAGCAGAACAAGAGATGCTTTAGATCCCATTAGTCTTGATAACATTAACATAGCTTTATATTTAAAATATTTGTGTTAAAACATTTAACTTTCATAATATTTTGATATTTTGTTAAGTTGAATTACTTTAAATTAAAGATCTATTTAATCATGATTATTTAAAAATATTTTAAATTTTAAAATTATATTTGTCTGACATTGTGTTTGTATTGCATAATTTATAATTAATTTATCTTAAATTTGAATTATATTTATTGAATTTTATATATATATATATATATATATATATATATATATATATATAAACAGTACAACCCCGAAACGGCATACCAAAACACTTCAAAACTGAAACATTTTATTTTAATTGAAAAAATAAAACACTTACCAAAACAGAATTGACAACCTTGAATTGAACACAAATATTATTTTCCATGTTAGTGTTTTTGTTTTTCTTAAAAAATAATAGAGTAATAATTCATTATTGAACATACTCTTAAAACCCCTCTTTTCTAGAGTTTTTTTTTTTATTATTATTACTGATAATTTGCTATCTTTATTAGGAGTTCAAATATCATAAAATTATAAATATTAATCAACAAATCCAAATATTCAAGTTAAGATGAGTTTTGGCACGTGGATTTTAAGACTTCAAGTATTATAATGAAAAAAAGAAGAAGTGAAGATGAAGAAATTATTCAAGACAAATTATAATTAATAGAAAAAGAAAGAGGAAATGAGGTTGAAAGTGTACTACGTGGATAGTTATGTGAAAATTATTATAGAAAATTTATGAAAGGATTTTATATAAGGAAAATAGAAAGTTTTCTCCTGAATGGAAAATCATCGTCCAATTAAAAAAAAATGGAATAGTCTTATTTTTTTTAATGTATTTTTATAATAAAAAAAGAAAAGGTTATGAATAGTATTATATGGGTGTAGTTGTTTTTTAAAGTAATTTTTTTTAAAATATATTTTTTTAATTTTTAAAAATTATTTTTAATAACATTATATTAAAATGATTTAAAAATATAAAAAATTAATTTAAATATAAAATTTAAATTCAAACAGATACATAATTGTTCTGGGGGGGATAAAATAAAAAAATATTTTAATTTAAAAAAGAACAGTTAGAAAACGGTGGAGAAGAAGAAATAGAAAAGAGAGAGTAGAAATAGCAGTTGAAGTAACAAACAAATAAAAGGAAATCATTTGTGGAATGGAAACGTTTAAAGCTGACTCTTCATCATTTCCAAACTGATGACGGCACCTCACTATCACTAAAACAACCAAATTATTTTTATAGAAAATAAAAAGAAAAAAGAAAGAACTTTATCGAAACTGGATCCGAACCCGAATCCTACGGAAAAGAGTAGGAAGGCAGATCCATTTGCTTACCCTTCTAACCTCTAATCTAAAAATGGATGAGCAGCGGCGGCAGCAGCAGCAGCAAGTGAAAGTAGAAGAGGAGGATCGGAGCAGTAGCAGTGATAGCGGAGACTACACGTCGGAAGACGAAGGAACCGAAGATTACAGGCGCGGCGGCTACCATGCTGTTCGAATCGGAGACAGTTTCAAGAACGGACGATATGTCGTTCAGAGTAAGCTTGGTTGGGGTCATTTCTCCACCGTCTGGCTCGCTTGGGACACTCAAATTTCCGTACTCTCTTCTTTACCTTTTTATCAGTTTAGAAATTCAGCGACGATTGCTTTTTTTTATGGATCTGGGTTTATATTGCGTGTGTTTAATAAGACGGAGGCATGAATTTTTAGCCAACAACATCAGATCGTTTAAGTCTCAATATTCTATAATTCGACCTCCTGAATTGAATTGATAGTGTTTAAACTTGTTGTTGGGAGTAGTCAGCTATATGAATCACTTCTCACCATTTTGTTTTCTCGTTTGTAAAAACTGCCTAAACAATTTTTTATTTTGATTACCCTTATGAGCTTTTGTGGATCTTTTGTAATAATTTTTCTTTATCGGGTCTCTGATGATGTTTTTTACTTGGCCATAAAAATTGCAGCGATATGTAGCTCTCAAGGTACAAAAAAGTGCTCAGCACTACACCGAGGCAGCCATGGATGAGATAACCATCTTGCAGCAGATTGCAGATGGAGACCCTGATGATAAAAAATGCGTTGTAAAGCTTTTGGATCATTTTAAACATTCGGGTCCGAATGGTCAGCATGTTTGTATGGTTTTCGAGTACCTGGGGGATAATCTTTTGACCTTCATCAAATATTCTGATTACCGGGGACTGCCTATTCACAAGGTTAAGGAGATATGTTTCAATGTCTTAGTGGGTTTGGATTACTTACACAGACAGCTTTCTATCATTCACACTGATCTGAAGCCAGAGAACATATTGCTATTAACAATGATTGACCCATCAAAGGATCCTAGAAAATCTGGTGCTCCTCTTATTCTTCCGAATAGTAAGGATAAGTCTGCATTGGAGTCTGGGATTGCAAGATTAAATGGAGACTTGTCTAGGAATCAGAAGAAAAAGATTCGAAGAAAGGCTAAGCGAGCAGCTCAGGGGTGTGTGGAGAAGGAAGCGGATGCAGATCCTGAAACATCTGCTTTGGAAGAGTTGTCAGCTAATGCAAAATTAAATGAGGGTTCTACTGAGGAGCAGCCTACTAGTTCAGAAAATGCAAATAGATTATCTGATGTTGATCGAACAAGGGGCACTGGATTGGGAAATCAGGGCACTAAGAGGGGGAGCCGTTCCAACAGGCAGAACTTGTTGGCCTCAGTTGACCTGAAGTGCAAGTTGGTGGACTTTGGGAATGCATGCTGGACGTACAAACAGTTTACGAATGACATTCAAACTAGGCAGTACCGTTGTCCAGAGGTGATCCTTGGATCCAAATATTCTACATCTGCAGATATGTGGTCCTTTGCTTGCATTTGTTTTGAGCTGGCAACTGGTGATGTACTTTTTGACCCTCACAGCGGTGACAACTTCGACAGGGATGAGGTAAGGATTTCTTTTAGAATTGTAATCATTCATGGTCTTTCTTGTAATATTTCTTGTAAGTATTTACTGCCCCTCTCTTAACACACACATGTGCCCATGCACACACATGTTCATTTCAAGTTTGTTAACAGATGGTTTCAAATCCTTGGATTGAATTCTGATCATATCTCATGCAACATATATTATATTTCAGAACAATATAAGTAGGACAACAGATAGTTTCAAGTCTTTGGATTGAATACTGATCATATCTCATGCAACATATATTATATTTCAGAACAACATAAGTAGGAAATTCAGCGTCGAGTGCAATATTCGAGTGCATGCTGTAATTGATGCTTTTTTAAGAGTATAGAGTTGTCAAAGTCCTGGATATAGGATATTTTCTGTATATTCTGCCCAGCAGATGTTTAAATTTATCAAAATATTTTTTAATCTCAATAGGATCCATTGGGATGCTCATGTTTTATATAAAAAAAAAAGAAGAGAAAAGCAAAGCAAAGAAAACAATAACAAAAGGGGTTCAGTATGTGTATGCAATGATGAGTGTTAACGAGAGATCATAGGTCATGAGAAATATAATTGCAAACCAGATATTCTGCTGGAATCTTTTGCTGGCTGAGAATAGAGATCTTGATTTAAGCCTTTGAACTCACCCCAGCTAAGCCTGGTTACATGTAATCAAACATTGTCCTAGTGGAGTGACAAGTTACCTGATTAATGCATGTATAAAAAAAGTCATTCAAACACGGTTTTGACGCACTGTTTTGAACATCATATAAATTTATGAAATTTTGTTTTCAACCTCAAGGGTTGTGGGCTCTCTGTATCATTTTTGTAATTTGTCATCATTTCTCTATGCTATGCATACTACCGATGAAGATTGTATAGAGTTGAAGTGATTTAAGTTATCTCCTTTGGGAAAATAGGTTCAGTTTCTCTTTCGTGGGCATGTCCATGTAGATTTAGTTTCCACAGTTATTTTGAGTCTGCCCCTGGGCATCATCCACCTTTATTAGGTTGATTGCTAGTATTGACTCTTATTACAGCACTTAGCTAATGCTGATGACAGAAATCTTTTAGCAGTGAAAGTATGTAACTGAGAAACTATAAAGGCCACTTTGAGGTGGGACAACTATTGGAGATTGGTAGATAGAAATAGAATGTGCTGGAAACAACAGTTAGAACCGCTTGGTCTTAGTGGTATTAGTGTATGGCTGAAAGGAATAGAGATAGAAGATCAAAGAATTCCCTATAGAAAAGGGATTAAAATAGACTAAAGAAAGAAGTCCGTAAGAAATAGTCAAAGAGAATGACAATTGAAAAGTTTGAATAGCAATTCTCAATTCAATTCACAATAATTCAGATTAAAACATAGAAAAGGTGCTCTTAATAGGCACCAAAACCCTAGTAGAATTCCTTTAAAAAAACCAAAGTAAATAGCAGCAATTAAGTCCTTTAAATTCAAACCTGAATCAAACACCTAAAATAAAACAAGGGGGAAATGGCCCAATCTGCTTTTGGTTTTTTGTCCAAGCAAATGCAAGCTTTTATATTCAATTGTTTTAAGGTGCTTATTGTTGTAGCACTTAATTCTTTGTACTCGTACCAAGTACTCATGTCTTACTCGCAGTCCCAAAATTTGTTTGATTTATTTACATCTCACATATTTTTTACTTTTAAGGATTAGGTATTTAGCCCAATTTTGATTTACATTGCATAAAGTCTGGCTTTGGTTTATCTTTTTCTTTTTTTCTTTTTAAATATGACTTTCCATTGCTGAATATAGTTTTCAGTCTTGTATTCTATCTTTCTTTTCCATGTTATTATGTTTCACTTGTTAAGCGTCTTATTATAGGTATGCTTGCTATGAAGATTAAAAAATAATAAAGATAAATAGTTAGAGTAGGTAATAGGAGTGAAGAAGTACAATTTTAATGATGTTTGGTATGAGTTTAAAAGACTATTAGGTACATTTTTAATAATTTCAATTGAAAAATATGGTACAGTGTGTGTATTTATACTGAACTGTAATGGCAAGGTACAAGTATAAAATAGACTGTTATAAGTTTGAGGAAAGAAAAAACAGAGGAAATATCTTTCCCCTGGGATTTTCTTAAAGATACCCTGTTAATCTCAACAACAAATCCTCTTTGGTAATAACCGTTCTTCTTTTATGTCCAATGCCAGATTCCCATTACTTTTAAATGTATGGTGCATTTCATTTGGGAGAGTAGATCAAAGTAATTTTGGTCAATTGCTCTTCTTTCTAGCTGTCACTACATTAACCCAGTTAGAAAAAGCACGTCTTTCAGGATGATCTTCAGTTGCCTTGTGCTTTATATTTAAATTTCTTCCCATGTGTTCTGAGGATATCTATCACTTCCCTAAGCATGTGATCAAAGTAATTTTGGTCAATTGCTCTTCTTTCTAGTTGTCACTACATGCACCGCACCCAGTTAGAAAAATTGTCTCTCTGGATGATCTTCAGTAGCTTTGTGTTTTATATTTAAACTTCTTCCCATGTTCAGAGAACATGGAAGGATATCTAGCACTTTCCTGAGCATGTGGAATTGGAAAGATATCACAGTTTTGTGGGGTTGAATGTGTTTTGTATTTGCTAAAAGAGCTATTTTAAATGTGCTATAATTTGGCTTCTTTGATTCCAGTCAGGCCTATTCGACCATTAATTTTATGCCCTTTTCTCAATCTGTTTCAGGACCACTTAGCATTGATGATGGAGCTTCTTGGAATGATGCCGCGGAAGGTGAAATTATTTCATTGCCACTGTATGACAAGTTTATGTCATGATGTTGTCACATCTAACTTCAATATATGGTTTACTGTTACCAGATTGCCTTAGGTGGCCGCTATTCCCGGGACTTCTTTAATAGATATGGTGATCTGCGGCACATACGAAGGTTGCGTTTCTGGCCCTTGAATAAGGTTCTCATGGAGAAGTATGAATTTAGTGAGAAAGATGCAAATGAAATGACAGAATTCTTGATTCCTATCCTTGATTTTGTCCCTGAGAAGCGGCCGACTGCAGCTCAGTGTCTTCTTCATCCATGGATTAATGCAGGCCCTAATGTTTTAGAACAGTCTGGTCAAAACCAAGCTTTAGAAAGTCTAAATTCAGAGAAAAAGAAGAGGGAGAAAGATGAGAGGGAGGCAATGGAGATTGGACTGGGGAATATAGCTATCAATGTAGAATCTAAAGGAGTTAAAGATCCTACTTCCAGTAATGTAAAGCTATCCCAAGCAACTACAAGCAGTTCATCTAGATAACAATCTGGCGTATGCAAATAGCAACTTGGTCCCTCTCAACCGTCCCTGTGGAGTTGTCTGCAATAGCAGCTGGCAATCTTGCAAGGCATAATTACTTCCTATGATGATTTTGCATCCATTTTTCAATCTTGATGGGCATTGGAATGTGGTTATGGGATTGGACGGAGCATTGGCTTGAGAAGAATACATCTCCAGAAAGAATTCTCTTTTGAGCACAACCGGAGGAGTGCATGTGCCTTCTTCAACCACTGAACACCATAGGCCAGCAACTATTGCTTCTTACGAACTCCTGCATGTGATGTTGTTAATTTATGCGATTCATGTACTCGATGGCTGACATCTTTGATACCACTACAACTATTAATACATTACTTAAATCCTTCACATTTTTTAAGCGAGGAGACTTGGCCATTTTATTTGTCATTCTTATTCACAAAAAAGAAAAAAGAAAAAAAAAAGATAACCTCTTGCTTCATCGTAAGCACTATTTTCTAAACTGTAATTTATGAAATTACAGGAAAAAAAGTGCTATAAAATGCAAATTTTAAGACGGTCAACATGACTTTATTTCAAGAAACTATGGGCTATGTTTATTTCTGGCTGTATATGTATCTCTGGAAATTGAGGAATTCACAACTTCTTTAGGGCATCCTATGTACGCCTTTGGTTGTTCTGGGTGGGAACTGCGGAAGCATCCTCTCTAGTTACTCTAGTAAAATTGACTTTTTTTTTTAATTTTTTTTTATCATGTATTTTGTAACTATCAAATAGGTGTTAGCATTTTCGGTTAGGTTTTTGATTAAAAACCAACCAAATTAAAATTTATAATTTTTAAATCATGAACCAAAACTGAATCAAGTAACCGGTTGACTAATTCGTCTCTTTTTTTTTTCCCTTCCAAAACTGGCTAAACATGTGTCAATTTAATTGGGCTTGGTTTCTTCTTAACTTGTTTAGGGTTTTTTTTGGAAGATAATTTTTTTTTTT
>Ga0307515_10003275_pt1 | contig 34241 bp, 10 predicted proteins | sample 17_EM_MG_FD_194513 | JGI IMG/M metagenome (GOLD analysis project Ga0307515, IMG submission 194513) | Populus trichocarpa ectomycorrhiza microbial communities from riparian zone in the Pacific Northwest, United States - 17_EM | ecosystem: Host-associated > Plants > Roots > Unclassified | place...
AATGCTAAGAGATCTAAGGGACTAGATCTTAAGGAGGGAGATAAAGTATAGCTACTATATAAAAATTTTAAGAGTTAATAACTAAGTAAGAAGTTGGACTATGTTAGACTAGGACCTTTTAAAATTAAGTAAAGAATTTTACTAGTTATGTTTAAGTTAAACCTACTAGCTAAAATGAAGATCTACCCTATATAGCATATTGTAATACTAGAGCCAGTATATAGGAATGTTAAGCTACCAGTTTATAAATTAGACACGTATAGAGGATAAGAGGAAGATAAATAGCAAGTTTTAAAGATTGTTAATTATAAGGACATTAATAATAAAACATGGTATAAGGTTAAGTAGTTAGGCTATACTAAGACTACCTAGGAACTACTAGAGAATTTAAAAAACGCTATAGGAAAGGTATAGGAGTATTAGAGGAGATTAGGTTAGGTAGTATTAATAAAGAAGAATCGCTAAAGAATAAGTTACCTAAGGGGGACCTAAGAAGAGCAGTTACCGAGCTACTCGGATCTATTTCCTTCTCTATTAGAAGAGAATCCGTTCTTTTATTGCCAAGTTCCTATAAACCCTATTTTATAAGTTTCTACTCCTTAAAATAAACCTTCTTATAAACCTTCTTAAGACGAAGTAAATAAGTAGACGTCGCGATCCGAGTATCTAGAGCCTTCTGTTCCGCATTATAAAAACGTTCTAACTTAGTAAGGGCTTAAGACAGTTTACTATCTAGCCGTGCAGCAGTAGATTAAATATAAGACCCTAAAACAAATTAATTAGGGAACTAGACAACTATTAAGAGTAATAGGTCGCGTATATTTAGTATTAGATATAAAGCGAATGTTATAGGACAAATAAATATTTGCTTTAGTGTACTTTAAGTAAGAGGACGGTTGTTATAAAGATGGGTTCGCTAACACAATATAAACTAACCCCTCTTTTAAATAGCGAGAATATGGAGACGGTATAATCTCACTAAGAGATAATATTGCAGTAATAGTGCGAGCACGACGTTGGGCGTGTAAAGAAGAAATTACTTTAGGTATAATAAGCAATAATATTAACTAAATTAATTAGACGGATATTATACCTCTAGTAAACAACTTGGAGATATTAGGAATCTTTAAGGACAAAGATAAAGAGGAGGGAGATGGTATTACGGACGCTTTAAGTACGATATTATAACTACTTGGGGAAGAGTTAGAAGAAGCTAGTTAGTTAATTTAGGTACGGTCTAGGATGGAACTAGTAAAACTATATAACGAGGAATAATAGCCAAGGTTATATAATATGCTATATATTAAATAAGAGGAATAAGAGGAACTTACGTACCTTATATATAAGACGTATATTATATATAAGAAGGATTTTATAGGAGTACGGTTGTGTATTTAAGGACCCTTAGTCCCTACCTAGATAGTTCCTTCCTTATAGTAATTCTTAGAATATAATTAGAGTTAATCTGTTAGGTAACCACTCCACTAGTTATTATTACTTGTCGACTATTATTACTTGCATTTCCTACACACCTAGCCTAATAACGAGCCTACCGTAGTTTCTGCTATAAGGTTCCGTTATATAATTACTACCTAGTTACGGTATTAATAACAGTAAGTCGGACAACATGCTACTAAAAGTAGCCACTATAACGCCATTAACGGTAGCAACTATATTAAGGTTAGGTAACGACACCAGTATAGCAGATACTAACTTATAGCAACCTATAACGGTCGGACAGCTATAGGAAATAGTTAACTAGTTAATAGCTAACAATGCAGTATTAGAAGAAAGACTTAATGGGATAGAAGCGGTAAAGATCAAGCTACCATTAATCGAGCGATTTTTAGGAGAAAGATTAAAGCTTAAAGGATTCCTTATATAGATGCACTTTAAGGTCTTATAGGAGGGAGCGAAATTACCAACGCCCGTGAATTGAATAGCCTATATAGGACTATTCTTATTAGGAAAAGCACTCGAGTGGTTTAAACCTTATTTTACGGAGATATAGGTAAATAGAATAACGACCACTAACTAAGACGTGTAATTTATGTTCTTAAGTTGGGAAGGATTCGCAGAGCGACTTACGTAGATGTTTGGAAACCCGGAAGAAATAACTATAGTGAAAAGAAAACTCTAGAACCTCGTGTAATAAACTTTAGCAATTAAGTATACAATATAGTTCTAGACACTAGCAATATAAGTAGAGTGGAATAATAGGGCACTTATGGCACAGTATAAATAGGGACTTAAGGCTAAAGTTTAGGACGTAATTATTCTAATAGAAGATGCGGACACCCTAAAGGAACTAATAGATTAGGCGATTAAGATTAATAATTGGATTTACTAAAGGGAATAGGCTAAAAGAGGCTAGGATAGAGTTCTATAGTTATATAAGGCGTAAAGTACGTAATAATAAAAGCTAAGTTAAAAACTATAGTATAGCGTAGAGCTAATAGACCTAAGCGGTACTAAAGAAACTAAGAAAGGAAATAAGTAACTATAGAAACCTAGAAGATAAGGATTAAGTAATTAAAGGTCTAAGGAGCAAAGGCCGAATTAGGGATCTTAGCAGTAGAAGACATTTAGGCGGACTCTATAATAAGAAAAATGGTTTAAAGAAGGAGCTTATATAAATTGCGGAAAATAGGGTTATTACGTTAGAGACTGTAGAAGTGGGTAAAGTCACTATATAGTAAAGGGCACGAGACTAGTAGACGATATATACGTATAGAGGGATGATAATATACTGCGAGGAACAAAGGAATGTTTAATTAGAAGTTTTGCGTTTTGTTATAATAACGCATACCAAATTTATGAGAACGCTAAGTACGGCGCAAGCTATTAGCTATAGGAGCTAGTACTTATAGAATGCAGAGAAACTAACGAACTAGCTTATAGATCGGATATTAAGGACAATAAATTTAATATAGGCGAAACATTTCGTAATAATAAGGCAACAAGAGCGGTTTACTGGGGACACGTAGCCATCGGAGATGTTACACTAAAAGTAGAGGATAATTCCACTATAGAATAGGGAACATTAGTGGGAATTAAGACACTACTAGACACGATGTCTATCGCTTCGCGAGATGTAAGAGAAGTAGGATAGCGAACTATTTTGGCACTTAATAAAGGCAAAAGGCCAAAAACTTAAGACTCTTATAGCGAGACGAGAGATAACTAAGACTCTTAAGATGAGATAAGGTAAGCTTAAGGACCTATAATGGACGACCACTGATGGAGCAGAGTAGTAGCTTAGTTTAAAGATATACAAATAAGCTCGGGACGAAAGTTCCTATAGATATAAGACTCTTAAGACGAGATAAGTGAGATTTAAGACTCTTAAGATGAGATGAGAATACTAAGTAAGCCTAGTTAGACTAAGGCTGAAGCTAAGCTTAAGTTAGAAGCAAGCTTAGGATTAAAGAATCTAAGGGGTTAAGAATTTGGAGTATAAATTAAGGCACCCACAAGTAAGAGGCAAGGGGCTTTTTTATAGATTAGAGAATCTATAGCGTAAATAGTAATTAGACTGGGAGACGAATATATAGACCTAAAGGATTTACTAGTAGAATATATAGTTCGGACTAAAGATCGAAAAGTTAATACCAGGATTAAGAAGTAAGAGAACTTTAAGGATTAGAGCGTAAGGCGCCAACTAAAAAAAACTATAGAAGAGTTTAGATAAAGAATTATTGCATGGTAAGAATAGAAACTAGATAAGAGATTTAGTATATTGGGACGTATAAAGGACAGAGCACCAGTATAAAGAATCACTAATTAGCTAAGAGTAGGCATATTAAGAGCTAAGTGGCTTACTAAACTGGAAAATAAAGAGGATCTAGGAATTCTAACTAGGTTTAAAGAACGACATATAAAGGGCTATTACAATGCAGTAATAAGAAGATACTTTCTTACGGATAAGCCGTATACACTCCAGCAGCTGTATTAAAAGTGGTATAGGTAAAGGCATAATAATAAGTGGGAAGATTTCTATATGTGGTTGGATAAGAAAGTTATCTAAGACCACCTAATTACAGAAAAGGCTATAACACACATTAAAGGAGCCTTAATTATAACGTTAAAGGATCTAGAAGAATAATTAGAGGACTAGAGAAGTAAGAGATGTATCTTAGTACCTGTAAATGAAGTCGCAACGTTTAGATTAACGCGATAAAGGTTTAAACTTAGGGATAAAGACGAGCTAAGAGTTAACCTAAAGCACCCGGTATACTATACGTTATTATAGATTGCGTGCGTAGACGATATATGCGAGATGTATAAGAATCTAAAGGAAAAGAATTGGAAATACCCTATAAGAATATACTAGATAATAGATAAGCGATAGTACAGGAATGCTAAATATATATATAGATGGTATCTAGCAGAGGTCCAAGAGGAAGGAAGCTTAGTACTTTAACTAGGAAGATTCCTTATAGAAGAATGCTTAGACGGACGATAGTAGTGGGAATACCTAAAGAATATATATCTATAGTATATTAAAGATAAAAAGCGAACTAGGTATTAGCTAAAGAATGAACTAAGTATAACAGGATTAAGCAGCTAATAGTTAGGAAAAGTAGAGGCCTACGGAACTAGAGGGAGCTAGTAGTAGAGCCTTAGACCCTTAAAGGAATTCAAGGATAACACATAAATTTATAAGTTAAATGGCAAGATTAATAGTTTAAGGTATTAATAGATAGTGGAGTAATAAGGAACTATATTTTACTAGTAGTAGTTAAGAGAATGGGGCTACCTTACAGATAAAAGGAGGAACCTTACCTATTAGTTACGATTTTAGGAGACCCAATAGCCTATAGAGGAGGCGTTATTAATCTTAAAACAGGACCTATTTAAATAACTATTAAAGGAAGATAAATTGAGATGTCTTTTAATATCCTACTATTAGGACAGGATGAGGCGGTGCTAGGTATGCCTTAGTTATAGGAATATAATCTAAAGATCGATTGGATTATAGGTTAGGTCGATATTAGGGATACTTAACGCTATAAGATGCGATAATAAGCTAAGTTGGTATAGTACTAAGTAGGGGCGACCTACAAAGAAATGGAAAAAGGCTTAGGCTATGTACTAAAGAGATACTATAAGTATGGTAAGAAACTATGGTTGCCAGAAAGTAAGAAGCTGTTAGAGTATATAGTATAGGACTATAAGATAGAATTGGAACTAGGAATAAGTTTAAGGTTCTTTCTAATCTATAAGCTTACTGAAGAAGAAGGTAGAGCACTAAAAGAGTTTATCTAGGAAAATCTATAAAAGGGATATATTAGACTATCGCAGTTATTAGCGGGATATCCAGTACTGTTTATACTAAAGAAAAATGGTAAACTAAGGCTGTGTATTGACTATAAACAGTTAAATAGCATTACTAGAAAGGATAGGTATCCTTTACCCTTAATTAGCGAAATCTAAGATAGGATAGGCAACGCGTAAATCTTTATAAAGATAGATTTAAGATAGGTATACTATTAGATTAGAATTAAGGAAGGCGACAAATAAAAGGTAGTCTTTAGGTTAAAGGAAGGACTGTATAAACTATTAGTTATGCAATTTAGGCTTATAAACGTACTAGCAACGTTCCAAAAGTATATTAATAATGTATTAGGAGAATACTTGGATAAATTTGTTATAGTATATTTTAACGATATTATTATCTACTTAATAACTAAGGAAGAATACGGGGAATACGTTAAATGGGTTTTAAGGAGACTATAAAAAGAACAGATATTAGTAGCAATTAAGAAATACGAGTTCTTTACTAGGAAGATAGATTTCGTTAGATTTATTATTAAATTAGGCTAACTTAGTATAGATCTAAAGAAGATCGAGGCTATAGTGAATTGGTAAGAACTAGAGAACGTTACGCAGTTAAGATTATTCCTAGGGTTTTGTAATTACTGCAGGAGATTTATAGCGTAGTGGTTAAAGGATATTAAGCCATTTACGCGGTTAATAAGGAAAGAAGAACTATAGGTATAGGGAGAGGAATAAAGGGAACTCTTTAAAAAAGTTAAAGAGTTGTTTACCTAAGAGCTAGTTCTTAAGATCTATTAACTAGGACTAGAGACGGTTATAAAGACGGATGCATTAGACTATATACTGGGGGCGTGCTTTATATAAAAGCATTAAGATAGATAGCACCCAGTGGTATCTTATAGTCGGAAAATAACACCATTAGAGTTAAACTATGATATCTATAACAAGGAGTTGTTAGGTATAGTTATAGCATTAAAGGAATAGAGAGCATTCTTATAAGGCATAGAGAAACTATTTATAGTTAAGATGGATTATAAGAACCTAATAGGATTTCTAATAATAAAGGAACTTAATTAAAGATAGGTTAGATAGGTAGAGATGCTTGCAGAATACTATTTTAAGATTTAGTATACTAAGGGTATAGATAACACGTGGGTAGATGCTCTGAGCCGTAAAGCTGAACTATAGAACGATGAAAAGCCATTAGGGGCTTTACTACGAAAGGATATAGATGGATTGATTAGGTATAATTATCTAAAAATTATAGCAACTTAGGAAGAACTAGAGAGAGTTTATAAAACACTAAAGAGCTTTTAGGTATAAAGAATTCTAGAAGCATAACTAGAAGACCTATAGATGGATATATATAAAAACTAAGAAGTAAAGTATATCCTAAAAAGCATAGCAGAGTAGTTTGTGGAGGACTTCTATAAGGGATTAACTTAAGGACATAATAGAGCTACAGGCTTAGTGTTAAGACTCTAGGAGGAGTATATTATTAACGGAATCTAGAGGATAGCCAGAAAGATTATAAAAGAGTATTTAGATTGCTAAAGGAATAAACTAATAAGGCATAGGCTATATAGAGGGCTACAACCTGTTAAAATACTAGAGAGACTATAGGAGGTCATATTATAGGACTTTATTGTTAAGTTACTAAAGTTAAGAGACCTTATTACTGGATAAGATTATAATATAATCTTAGTAATAATAGATAAGCTTATAAAGTGGGGATACTTTATAGCATGTACAGAAGAAATCTTAGCGGAGGATATCGCTAGAATCTATATTAAAGAAGTGTTCGTAAGATATAGAGTATTAAGTAAGATTATATTGGATAGAGATCTAAGATTTATAGCAGTATTTTAGGAGGTATTCTTAGCGGAGTAGGGAATTTAAGCAGTAACTTCCACTGTATATTATCCGCAGACAGACGGCCAAATGGAAAGATTAAATTAGACGCTAGAACAGTATCTAAGGCATTATGTCAATTATATACAGAATAATTGGGTATCGCTATTACTAGTTATATAGTTTATATATAATATAACACCTTAAGAAGGAATAGGCATATTACTATTTAAGGTAAATTATAAATATAAGCTAAGAATATCGTTGTTACTATAATAAGTAAAGAAAACGAGTAGTATAGCTAAAGAAAGAATGAAGACGTTAATAAACCTTTATGCAGACCTTATAGAATTAGTAAAGAAAGTATAAGAGAGAATAAAAAAGTACTATAATGCTAAGAGATCTAAGGGACTAGATCTTAAGGAGGGAGATAAAGTATGGCTACTACACAAAAATTTCAAGAGTTGACGACTAAGTAAGAAGTTGGACTATATTAGACTAGGACCTTTTAAAATTATGTAGAAGATTTCACCGGTCACGTTTAAGTTAAACCTACTAGCTAAAATAAAGATCTACCCTATATAGTATATTGCAATACTAGAGCTAGTATATAGGAATATTAAGCCACTAGTTTACGAAGTAGACACATATAGAGGATAAGAAGAAGATAAATGGTAAGTTTTAAAGATCGTTAATTACGAAGACATTAATAATAAAATATGGTATAAGGTTAAGTAAATAGGCTACACTAAGACTACCTAGGAGCTACTAGAGAATTTAAAAAACGCTATAGGAAAGGTACAGGAGTATTAGAAGAGATTAGGTTAGGCAGCATTAATAAAGAAGGATTACTAAAAAATAAGTTACCTAAGGGGGACCTAAGAAGAGCAGTTGCCGAACTACTTAGATTTATTTCCTTCTTTATTAGAAGAGAATCCGTTTTTTTATTGCTAAGTTCCTATAAACCTTATTCTATAAGTTTCTACTCCTTAAAACGAACCTTCTTATAAACCTTTTTAAGACGAAGTAGGTAAGCAGACGCCGTAATCCGAGTATCTAGGGCCTTTTATTCCGCGTTATAAGAACATTCCAACTTAGCAAGGGCTTAAGACAGTTTACTATCTAGCCGCGCAGCAGTAGATTAAATATAAGACCTTAAGATAAATTAATTAGGGAACCAGATAACTATTAAGAGTAATAGGTCGCGTATATTTAGCATTAGAGGTAGAGCGAACGTCACAGGATGAATAAATATTTGCTTTAGTGCACTCTAAGCAAGAAAACGGTTATCGCGAAGATAGACTTGCTAACGTAATACAAACTAACCCCTTTTTCGAATAATAAGAATATAGAGACGGTATAATCTCACTAAGAGATAATATTGCAGCAACGGTGCGAGCACGACGTTAGGCGTGTAAAGAAGAGATTGCTTTAGGTATAATAAGCAATAATATTAACCAAATTAATTAGACGGACATTATACCTCTAGTAAACAACTTAGAGATATTTTAAATCTTTAAGGACGAAGATAAAGAGGAGGGAGATGGTATTACGGACGCTTTAAGTACAATACTATAACTACTTAGAGAAGAGACGGAAGAAGCTAGTTAGTTAATTTAGGCACGGTTTAGGATAGAACCGGTAAAACTATATAACGAGGAATAGTAACCAAGGTTATATAACGTGCTACGTATTAAACAAAAGGAATAAGAGGAACTTACGTACCTTACGTATAAGACGTATATTACGTATAAGAAGGATTTTATAGGAGTACGGTTGTATATTTAAGGACCCTTAGTCCCTACCTAGATAGTTCCTTCCTTATAGTAATTCTTAAAATATAATTGGAGTTAATCTGTTGGGCAACTACTCCACCAGTTATTATTACTTGTCGACTATTGTTACTTACATTTCCTACACACCTAGCCTAATAACAAGCCCACCGTAGTTCCTGCTATAAGGTTCCGTTACAATAGGAGAGAATATAGCTTAGATTATAGAACCTTAAGAAGACAGAGTGTATAAAGAGCTAGTACTAGAGTAGAATTTTAAAAGGAATATAGTAGTTATATAAAGAAAGGGATATAAGAGATATATTATATAACACTAAGGGGTAAGAGTATAAGATATATAAATAAAATAATTTTAGGTAAAAGGTAACCACTAAAGGCGTATAGGTGGCATAGGTAAATATATACTAACTTTAAACTTAATAGATTATAAGTTTAAATCCTACTAATATCGTCCTTTATTAAGAATTGGGAAATATAATTGTCTGGTATACTTCCCGTCCTACTATATAAGAGATTTTTCGGTAATATTGCTATACTATAAGTAAACTCTCCTCTCTATATAATATACCTATATAACTAACTACTCTTAAGATAAGCAGAAGAGGGTAGAAGCTTTACCGGTAATTAATATAAAGGCTTAGGTGGGGGGGGTATTAGAAAAATAGGTGCGGATAGGGAGGCCTTTATATATAAATGCAATTCTAATTTAAAGCTATAGATCTCTAAATATAATTATAAGTAACCTATATTACTTATATAAGGTAGAGAGCTAATTAACGCTAGCCCTATAAGGCCTATACGACAACTCCACGTCGTTTAGTAGGCCCTCGCCCCTTTACTAAGTATTAGAGTCTCCCAGGGTTCTATAGTGGGTGCTGTAGAAATTATAAGTAGCGGGATTATAGAGCTTAATGTTCATTATATAATAAAAATTCTTAGCCTATAGTGGCGGCAGCGGGAGCACTAAAGGGTAAGGATCAGATTGTGGAACTAAAGGATAACGAGAAATAAATAAAAGTTACTAATTTTAATCTTCTCTCTTTTTTGCTATTTTTATTTTATTTTATAGTATCTTATATAAAGAAAAGTATAAATAGAGGGTAGAAAGGAGATACCTAATTAGTAGGGAAGCTAAGGACGTTGGTAGATTACTCGCTTATTTAGTAGCGGATCAAAAAAATCAATCGATATGATATGATATGATATGATCTCGCGTATCGTATCGATCTTATCGATACGGGATTTCGCCCACCCTGCGCTACTGATTAGAGTTCTGGATCTTTCTTCTGTGTTTCTTAGGAAGAGAGCGGAGATCACAGCTTTAGCAATGTTCATCGCGAAGTTATTGTAACCTCTGCTGAGATCAGACTTGCATCCACCAGGGCAGACCGCCGCAGACCACAGTGACGAGAACGACAGGCTTTCCAGAAGCAGCTTCCGAGGACTTAGCAAGAGATGTGAGCGTTTGCATAACGTACATAACGAAAAGCTTGGATACCAGTATTGCTCCTTTGCATTGTAGCCGTTCGAAGTGTTGTAAAACTGTAATAAGTTATCTGCATGACGACACTCTGCGGAGATGGTGGCATCCTCGTGATTTCCTGAGGAAACAATTTCTAATACTGGAAGGGTATTTTCTGTCTTAGAAGCCTCCATTTTTTGGAGCAGAAGTAGGCCGATGGGTGCGGTGGATAATACGTTAACCTGCAGCGTCTCTTCCCAGCCATACCTGGATGCTTCGTATGCGACCTTGTAGACGCTAGCATTCAACACGACACCATATCGAGATGATCGAGACTTGAAGCATACTTGGTACAGTTCCGAATGCTGTCGTATGAATTTCATGTCGAGCTGCCATACTTTAACTTGATCCTTTTTACCCGTACGTTGCTCGATTACTGACTTAGCGTGGTCACCCTTTGTAATATCTCGAATACCAAGGATAACCTCAGACGTGCTGAGAGCAGCGAATTTTACGGCAGCTTCAAAGCCGAGGCTGGTATTCGCGCCAGTGACAATAATGTTCTTGCCTTTCAAGGACACTTCTGGATCCGCAGGTGGCACACATTTCTGCCGGAGAAAATAGAAGAGACGTGACATAAAGTGTAGTTTATCGGGAGCTCCTCTGAGTTTGGTAGCACGAGAAGATGGAAATTGTAAACCAAGTAATATCAAGCTTTGCCGGTGATTTATCTTGCTGTATTAATCCATGCACGTAACTGCCACTCTCGCAGTGACTTTTCCAAAAGCGGGCAAGTCTGCTAACTTCGGGCCCGAAATATTCAACGCTCTCGTCGCATTTTGATAGCACCATTACATCGGCAGTACCAAAATAGTATTTACATTCCTTCATATATACCCCTCTTACACAGTGGGCCTCGCTTATTACATTCCACAGAACACACGCTTCCCTTGCTAAATGGAAAATCGGTCACATCGTCCGCTCGTTGTTTCCTCAGTTTGAAATATCAATATTTTGATTAAACAAAGCAGATGAAGCCGACGCAAAGCAGTAGAGCTAAGCAGAATATTCGAAGTTCCGTAGGAACAAACCGTAAACTCGGCTACTGAGCGAATAGGTAATGGGAGCGCGCATATCTTACCATGACGATTGAAATTGTACGATTCAAGCGTTTATAAACAGACAGCGGTAGTAATAAAGCATTGAAGAAATGAGTCAAAATATTTCCGAAAGAGAACCTCAGAGATTTGTGAAGGGGCCAGACGAACATAAGCAGGACATGAAGACAAGGAATAGAGTTCTAAATAAATCATTTCGAATAACAGGAGTCCATTAGACACCATCCTGAGCATCCCTATAAGAGATTTTACTAAATTTGCCAGTCAGCGAGCTTTAAAGAATCTTTCGTAGAAAGGCGCAACCCGCACATTAGAAAACCGAGAAAAGAAGCCCTTGTTAAAGAATGCTATAAAATTACATCTTACATAGGGAGTGATGTTTGTAATTATACTTGTTCACCTTCGCTCAAAAAGATCAAAGTTCTACGCATATCGAGAGTTCAATGAGCCAAAATTTCCAGGATGTCCGTATATATACACCGTCTAATGCTCATCCTGGCTCAAGATGATGTTCCGAAGCTCACAAGCCCATCCTATGAGGAGAATGTTCGATACTGTACAATGGTACAACTCCACTCAGAGAAGCCTTAGCTTCCCCTAGAAGTAATTTGTGCCGGGGACCTCTCCCTGGTGCCTCTTATCACTCAGCGGTTTCTTTTTAATTCATCATCACCCAATCCACTGTCTTATTTGGGCCGTTATCCCTTGCTCTCAAAATCGCTCGCCTGCATGTTCCTCGTCATACTTGGCAGCTTGACAACCAGCCCGTCCAGTTCCTTCGTCATTTTAACTTGGCATCCCAAACGGCTTGTCTCCGTCAGGCCAAACGCCAAATCCAGCATATCATTCTCATCATCGTCCGGTTCAGGCATCAGGTCGTAATGGTCAGATGCTACAATAACGTGGCAGGTACTACAGGCGCAAGAACCACCACAAGCGCCCTCCATTTCTAAATCGTTGACTTGCGCGATGTCGAGAAGGTTGTCGCTGTCGGAGACTTGGAAGGTATGGGACTGCCCCTCTTTGTCAATAAAGGTTACATTGCGTCTGCGGTATGTCAGTGAGAAATATTTGAGGATACAAGAGACCTAATTGCGTACTCTTCGCCTGGTTTCGGGGGCGTAAGGTGGCCATGGCAAGAGATAGGTGTTGAAGAAAATCTCCGCCGACTTCGGGCGAAATTTGGGATGGAGGCGGAAGGGGGCCCTCGAGGGCGAGTATATGTTTGTGATGACTCCGAACTCCTCCATATTTGCAGCTTAATGGCTGCGGCTTTCCTCGAGTTCCAATTGCTTGACTGAATATGTATATGCCTTAATTGCGATGCTTGCTGGGATGAAGATCGGGGTAAAGCGGTGCGAGAAACGGCGAAGAGCGCTATTCGGCTTGAAGAATGTAAAAGTGGCATTATTTATGACGGGTAAGATGAAAACAAATACTGTCGTGAATATGGTCGAGGGGTTGCATGTGGTAGAAAGATTTCTTGAAGTTTCGCCTGCATCAGCCGCTCTGCGAACCCCCTCCAAGCAATGATCGCCATCGCATACACCTCCGTTAAGAAAATGGAGGGAGAAGAATCAAACCTTCACAACACCACCATATACCCTCCGTCCGCCATTATGGCCACCTCAAGAGATGCCTCAAACCCATTGAGACCGTATTATATTCCGCCATCCATCGGACTACCACCAGACACCACCGCGAACAATACCGCACCACCATCACATTCACCGCCTTCAAAACCAAGCTTCGGTACACACGCACGCGATATCCTTTCAGACTTAGATTATGGAGATTACCTTTCGGATAGCTCGCCATCACTGGCGGAGATGGCTAAAAAGCTGGTAGACCAGGCAATATGGAATTATACCACCGTGTTGCTGGCCCAGCCGCTGGAAGTTGCAAAAACAGTGCTGCAGGTGTATCAGGCCCCAGGACAGACTCCACCAAGCGTTGTGCCAAATAGTGAGGACCCAAAGAGGCCGAATAGCTACATGAGTGGGAAATTTGAAGATGTAGGCTAAAATGTGAAAATACGCGAGAGATTATGGGATGCTAATATTTCCTTCCAGTATCCGTCGGAGGAAGATTCAGACGCCGATTCACCATCTTATTTTACTTCCACCGCGCCGCGCTCACAAGCTTTCTCTCCTCCTTCTACCGGCTCTCCCGAGCGACGACGTCGCACTCCTAGTCGTTCCAATTCCTCAACGCCGACTCCTAGCTTCACGAAACCGCCACACAAACTCGAACTCCGCAAACCAGACTCTCTACTCGAAGCGCTGGCTCAAATTTGGGCAAAAGAAAGCGCCTGGGGTGTATGGAAAGGCACTAACATAACCTTTGTCTACAACTTTCTGCTCAAAACATCAGAAAGCTGGACGCGGAGTTTGCTTTCTGCTTTGCTAAACGTGCCAGACCCGGCATTGCTGGGAAGTGCGGCGAATGGTATCGGAGGATTAGATATCATAGACAGTCCGAACCCGTTCGTGAGCCTGGTTGTTGCAGTCGCCGCTGCGGCAATCACAGGCTTAGCACTTGCGCCGCTAGACCTCATACGAACCCGGTATGATAATCCCTAGAAGCCGTCGTTGAAAATAAAAGCTAGCAATATACTGACATTCCAATGAAAAGGCTCATCGTCACTCCAACATCCTCCACTCCTCGCAATATATACCCTTCCCTTCGCTCGCTTCCTTCTCTAATGATACCCCCACAACTTGTTCCAGTCACTCTCCTCCATTCCGCTCTCCCAACACTCTTCTCGACATCGACACCACTCCTCCTACGTTCTTCCCTTAGCATCGACCCAATACTCACCCCTGCAACCTACTCGATATCCACCTTTCTATCCTCAACCGTCGAGCTCTTCCTCCGCCTACCCCTCGAAACTGTCTTGCGACGTGGTCAAGTCACTGTACTCCAAGAGTTTGAGAACGAAAGACTTAGCGGTGCATACCGCAACCTCCGCTCACATTCCCGTAAGCCAAGCCGGGACGAAGCCACCACGCGCAATTTCAAGACTATTGTAGATGTAGGACCATATAAGGGCGTGATAGGGACAATGTGGTTTATCGTCCGGGAAGAAGGTGTGAGTGTTATAGGTCCTGTTGCTGGTGCCACGAAAGTACCACAGACACCAAAAAGTGGATTCGTGCCAAAAGCGAGAGTAAGAAAGGGACAGGGGATCCGCGGACTTTGGCGAGGGTGGAGGGTCGGATTTTGGGGTCTAGTGGGAGTCTGGGGTGCTGCTGCGCTAGGAGGAGCTGGTGGTGGCGAGTTTTAAATGTGTGAGTGATGAGATTTTTTGGTTCCTATTATATTCAAGCCTCTATACTCACCGGAACTATTTATACGGGCGTTAAAGGATTTCCGACGTTTATGGGTGGGGATATGACGATGTGATATGACGATTACTTGGTGTATATATAAGAGAAGGTGGGTGTAGATAAAGGAGGATTGACATGGGTGATTGGAAAGATATGTACATTCTACTCCCTCCCCGAATCAGCCACTACAACTACTTCTACATGGCCGGAAATTTTCAAGACCATCACCTTAGTCTTGCGAGCATAGATCGTACTAAACGCCTCCGCTGAAAGACCATCCAAATTTAATCGAGCATCTTAATACCCAGAAAGACCGAATGAATAGAATTGAGATGGAGTTATCGAGCACTATTCCAACCATATGTGCAACCTACGTAACTTTTGACTCTTCGTTGATCTTGGCGCCATCTACAGGAACGATATCCCACCAAAACGCCCACCAATGCCAACTTCTTTTCATCAGCGACCCTGCATTTGTGCAAGTTGCTGCTGTACGAACGCCATCCTCTGTATCAACTGCGCATTTCGGGCCGTTGTATTCTCTAGTTCAACATTCTTTTCTTGCAATTCCCTTCTCATTCGCCTTTCTTCATCTCTCATACCACCGATTCTACCTCGCAAGCCCTCCACTTCCGCCGCGATGGGTCTTAGTCTTTCCAGATCTTGATTTGCGGCCACAATCTGGCGCCGTAATTCAGGCTCCCCGTCTTGAAATCGCCGTAGGTTAATTGCTTCGAGCTCAAGCTGCTGGATTCTGGCACGCTTTGTGTTGATTTCTGCGTTTAGGTCGGCAAGGTTCTGTGCTTGTACGTCAATTGTTGCCCTTAGCTGAGCCGCTGTCCCATTGAGCGCCCCAATGGCGTCTCTTTGAATGTCCAAGCGCCCATTGGTGGCCTGAATGGTTTGGTCTCGATCACTAACTCGTCGAGCGTACTTTTTCCACTTCTTGAGCGGGTCGCCGGCTATGCGAACACGGATTGCGGATATCGTTGCTACGAAACAAAGCCCGAGGAAAATTCCAAGGCTCATCCATAGGAGATTTTGACGTCTCTGGCCATTAACGAGTGCTGGGTTATGTAATTGTCTCGGAATCACGGCCATATCTGCGTGAGAATTGTTAGCAGAAACTTCGCTCCATGGGTTTTTTACCGTTGGTATTGACTTACTCTCGACACGCCCCGGCTCCTTACAAGTAAGAATGTCTGGATACTGGAAGGCTGGGTTATCACTCAACTTTAACCCAGCGGTAGTGGTCACGTCAAATATTCATTGCAACAGTGCTGTTCCATGCTCTTGGTCGTCGTTCTATTGCAGTTAGAACAGTTCAGACAAGTACAGAACTGAGAAAAAGGAGCAGACGTCATGTCCGAAAACTAGCGCGTTTGCGCAGCTTTTGGACGCGCTGTTAACTGCACCTAGCCTCAGGGAGGCCGCCCCGAGTGGCTCAGACGGCTATGCAAAGTAGTCACATTCAATAATCGTGCAGACGCCACGAGGCTGAGTTCCAATTTTTGGCGGGCTTGGTGAGGCCGAAACGAGAATTCGCCAAGACAAGGCCGAACTTCTAGGCTCTAATGACCTTTTCAAATAGCAGACCAGGCGGAAGAATTTCTATGCATCATGGAACTCCGTCTAGCAGATCTGGTCGTGGACTGTAAAAAACCCTCCTCTACGAACTCATAATATTCTATACCCTTCGGATCTCACCATGTCACTGCTATTGGCTCGAACAGACCCAACTGGTCCAACAGCTCCCGGGATTGCTGCGAATTGCAACAACTACGTAGTTATTCAGGAAGGAAACTCGTGTGAAGTAGTTGTCAATCAGGCTGGGATAACTCTGGACGAGTTCTACGCGTGGAATCCTTCTCTTCAATACAGCTGTGTTAGCCTAGTAGTAGGAGACGCGTATTGCGTTGGAATCTCGAGGACTACAAGTATCAGTATCACGGTGCAGCCAACCGCTCCACCAACTGTACAACCAACCACTCCATCAACCGTACAACCAACCGCTCCACCAACTGCACAGCCAACAGTATCACCCACAGCATTGCCAACGCTTCAGACTTCAATCATACCTACGGGAACCGTATCGATTGCTACAACCCCAATTGGCTCTCTTGCACCAGTTTCTAAGCAACTATTCTGGCAGATCCATCAAGAGAACGGAGAATGTCAAACCGCCACCTCCATATCCCTCTGGTTCATCTCGCTATGGGCCCTTGCCGCAATGTGGAGTTTAATCCTCGGAGCCAAAGACTTGCAAGCCTGGATCAGGAAAATCGTCGGCTCGCCGCTTCAGGAAAGTCCTACAGCACGTCAATTACTTAGTATCGGCGGCAGTACGGCGCTCCAAGTGGCAATGACAGTCATTACAGCAGTCATGCTCCGTGGCTCAAGCCCTCTCGGCACCTACCCACCGCATCTCTGGCGTCTAGTGATGGCTTGGTTTATTCGACCACTCCCCGCAACTGCAGTATCACTCGTCAGTCTAGTCTCTCCATCCGTATATATCCGCAACGCCGCTATGCAGCAAGTATCTGAAGGCATCTATGGCCTCGTAGCCATCGGGCCCTACGCCATCTTAGCCCGGCACCTCAATCCCACCGTAGACTCCTCGTCCACTCTGCCTGACCACCAATCTAAAAAGGGACTGCACATTCTGCAAGCAGGCGCCATACTTGGGCTCAGCCTCTGGTGTATCTGCCTTCTTTGCGGGATATGGGCAGGTACCGATGTTCAACGACGCTTTCACGACAATCCAAAAAAAAGATTCTACTATGCGGCAGTCATATTCTCTGTATTCAATTTATGTCGGGTATTTTCTGGCTTCTTAATCTGGAATGGCGCAATGCTCCTCGATTCAGGTTCGTTTTGTCCCGACGCGAAGACTATGGGGGATATCACTGCATTGTGGGCGATGGTCCCAGCTTTGGATCATTTGTACAGGGCTGTACTTAGCTGATACCCTTCTTTATTATCTCAACCATAATAGCATTTGCATTAGCCTTATATGAAGGCTATATTATTAGAATCAATTCAATGTCCGTTTGTTAGCTTTTTCCTCAGTATCAGCTCAATTGCATTGTAAGCACCAAAGCTGCTGCTGTCCCGGATTGGTATCTCTTTAACACGTTGAAAGGAATAATTTTACAGCTTTGCCATATCACTGTGTTTCCCAAGGCCAGTTGAAACCCATAGATTCTGCCTCGCTAGAGGCGCTCACCGTGGTTCCGCTAGACGCGGTTTCAAGTGCTTGCTGTAGATTTCTAAACCTCTGCCCTAACAATCCTGTTCTCCTTTGAATTCCAAAAGCGTTATCTGGAAAATTGTTTAAGAGCTCGAAACAGCGGGGAATCGACTCCCGTAGCTCGGTCATCAAGGGCCTTAGGATTCCCGCTTCCGCTTCGTACGGCTTCAGCCGAGTGACCTCAGATTTCCATCCTTCAGACTCTGTGCGCAGATCGACAAGCTGTGGTCGTAGTCGCTCGAGTTCCTCTTCGAACGGCTTCAGGCGATCAACTTCAGCTCTTGCTGCCCGGTGCTCGTCAAGATGAAGCTCAGACATGCGCTTGGAATCTGCTTTTACGCTTTGCATCTCTCGTGTGGCTGCCCAAAGCCTTCCCCTCAAGCTCTGTAAATCACGCTGTCGATCGCTCACCTCATGCTTCAACTGTTCATTCTCTATATTTAGATCTACGAACTGCTGCTGGATGAATGCGAATCTCTGCACTCGTACGACATTCCTGGCTTCAGCTGCTCGTAGGCTCTCTTCTGTTTCTCGTTGGGCGCGCTGTGACTCTCGTAGAGAGTCTCGTAAATCGCCAATCATGGGCCGTAGACGGTTCGCCTCTTCCTCGAACGGCTCCAAACGACCGACATTTGATGTGAGAGTTTGAAGTTGTTGGGTGAGTTGCTCAATTTGAGTGGCCCGTTGTGCGTCTTTGGTAGCTGCCCGTATCTCACTGTTTTGAAATCGGCGAATTTCTCGGGCCAGGTCACCAGCAATATCTGAAGCATCTCGGACATCGTGACGAAGAGATGCAGCTGAGTTTTGAGAATGCCTCAAGGACTCACCCTGCTGATTGTAGCGATCCTGAAGGTCCGATATCTGTGCTTTCCAATCGTTGCTCTCCCTCAGGCTCTTGCCTAGCTCCTGCCGCAACTTTTCGACATCTTCTCGTAGAATCCCGGATCTCGTCTGAGTCCTTTGCAACTGAGTTTGCTGGTGGTTTATTCGTTGGGTTAGCTCTTCTTGAACGCGAACTTTGTCGTCATGTGCGCCTCTCAGTTCTTCCTGAAGTTTTCGATTTTGCTGAGCCAGTCTAGTCGCTTCTTCCCAAGCCCGCAAGCACTCTTTGTCCTTTTCGCTGAGTTGTTGATTTGTCCTAGTAAGCTCTTCAACCTTCGCTCTAAAGACTATCTTCACGTGCTCCATCTCAGCCTGGACTTGCTGGGCCTCATTCTCAAGGAGCCGCGCATGATCCGCGTCACTCGTTTCTTTCTGCAGCAGGGTCAACAAATTCTCCTTTTCTTTTTCATGCCGCTGCTTTTGATTCAGAACCTGCTGTTCAAGGGCTTCATTGTATCTTCTTATTTCAGACAATTTCGCAGTGAACTGAGCTTGAATTTGATCCCTCTCTAGCGGATGCCGTTGCTCTAAATTATACACCAGCTGCCGGAGAGTGCCGTTCTGGTGCTTTTCATCCTGGATCTGCTGCTGAAGACTGAGAATTTGCCCTTGGGCCTCAGCATACCTTGTAGTGAAGTGAGATCGAAGCTGGTTGATCGTTGAGTCTCGCTGACGAATTTGTTCGGTGGTGTCTTGGTCTATTTCCTTGTCTTTGAATTCTACTATTGGTTTCTCCGGAATTGAAGGCAGTATATCTCCTTTATGTGGGAGAGGAGTGCTGATATGTTCTCTCTTAAGATTCTTGGTGGATCGTGTGCGGAGGAGGTCCTTTGGATTAAAACCCATTGCGGCAAGACTCGCTGAACACCAAAAAAAACAAGAGCAGACCCAAGATTGACTCTAATTAAGCCAAATCTTAGTTAAATGCATAGAAACATGCGCAAGCGAGGAAGATGCATAAGTGAGAGGGGGGAGCGTGGGATCTGAAGATCGGTGTATGAGAGTCACGTGCAGGTGCAGTTGGGCTGCGAGGCTGGAGTTTGAACATGTTGGCAGGCTTGAGAACGCCAGAGGAGGCTGAGCCTACCGATTTCTCTACATGTTACATGAATCGTGGCCGGGCTGTGACCGTGTTGGCTTGTGCTTGACGTGTGCATGGGTGATTGGCTAGATGCCCGACTACCGGGCAAAACGAGGCATCGGCAAGAGGCTTGGTGCGTTAAGTCGTGGCCGGAATTTAGCAGCGCCGACCGCCATGGCTTAACGCGCCAAGCCTCGGACAACTTTACCACCTTTCCAACAAGTCAACTGGAGCATCATTTCACAGCTAAGGTTCTTGTTGAGACCCACAACAGCTTTTGCCTCGCTTTTCTGCGCTTCGCGTAAAACGCAAGATAAGGCAAATGGAATTATGGAAGTAACAAGGGTTGTGGCTCGAGGAACGGATGATCTGCCATGTCTATCCAAGTCATTTAGTATTTGATAAGCCAAATTAGAGGGGTAGCCTCAAACCTTTATATATCTTGCAACAAAGTTGCTGACGACGACACGTAATACAGAAACCGCGAGAAGCATCCACCTAGCCAACAAGCAGCCAGACTCGAGGGTTCATAAGTGACATAGTGAGAATTAGAATGTGGGTTAACGTAAAATAGGTAGCAGTAATTTTGTCTAGTGTGAGCTTAGTACGATGCAAGGATACTAGGAAATAGGTGAGTAGCGTTACAGGAGAGAATAAGTCAAGGACCATAGGTGACAGACCTATTTGCTTTCGTTAATTACACAGTTAAAACCCTTGGCCACCACCTTCCTAAATCGAGTTCTCCTGAATGCGCCGAAATCGGTGGTACCGCCCTGGTTCCTTGCTGAGGCTGGTATGAAATGTGCAGCCACAGCTCGTCATTGGCTGGTTCCTAGCTCCCGGCTGCACTCAACGAGGCAATTTTGGCAGAGGGGTAATTTGAAAGGATCCGATTTAAAAGGGCACGATAGGACCCTAAAACTAGACATTTGTAAAAGACCACAAAACGTCATTCGTTAAAAGCAGAGAAACGCAAGCCAAGACTTATCTCTCTTTTTCTTAATGCACCAACAGAGGATTCCCATAACGTCCGACGGCTTCCACACCACGCACGCCGCCGGTACGCCGGATCCCGGTCAAGAAAGGTAATGAAAGTCAGTTTTACGCTCGCAAAACTTTTATTCGTCAAAACCTAGCGTGAGGACACCCGAATATGTTTGGAAGATCAAAAACGAGGCACTTATCATCCGTCGACTGAATCATAGACATATCGTGCAAGTGGTGCCTACGCATCGATTAGCAACCTACTTCGCCATTATCGTGTTCCATGTAGCTGAAAAGAACTTTGCCGATTTACTGGACGAGATAGATCAGATGAAGGAAGGTGTAGAGAAGACTGCAAGTTTAGAGCGGATGCAGAGGTGGCCCGGTTGTCTCATCCGAGCTACTGGCTATATGCGTCTCTCGCACCAACTAGTCCCTTAGATGTGTATAATCTTTATTCTCGGACGGACGGCTGAAAAAGGGCTTCTTAATTCTTGAGGGTTGGTTGCGCTTTCCAACAAGATTATGGCAATCGATTAGCGTTCTTCTGAAATTGTTCTTAGTGAACATGTCGTAGCATCGATCGGTAAGCACCTTAGTACGACTTAATGGTACGTTAGAGCCTTGATGGGTCCGTTGGACCATTCTGGCGACTTTTCCTGTAAGTTGTCTACGTCTTTGAGGATGAGATTGACTTGGTTGCGGAGATGTCTGCGCGGGCAGCGGCCATAGCTCCCTGACAACACGTGGTTGGGTGAACCTATTGTAAGACGAGGTGGTGGGAGTCGGCGGCATCCCGAGCCGGCCAAGGTCTTCTCATCTATGTGACGCTCTTCCGAGTCGCCAGAGGGTGGTGTAGTGGGGCCCATGGGAAGGGGGGGGAGGGGGGTATGTAAAAAGGGAAGTTAAAATATAGGGTTGTATTTGGATGGAGATGAAGCCTATGAAGCTTACATACTCGTAGCGTGCACCGTCGGCCGCTGGCATTGCCGCCCACACAGGGCCAAAAAAGCGGCACACTAAAAAACCAACTTGTTCAGGAGCGTTTAGCCCAGAAACCTTTTCAGATAATATGTTAGATCGCTGACTAGACGGAAAGCGGAATAAATATGAGAGGCTTTATAAGGAAGAAGTTATTGAGCTCGATTGCTCGAGAAAATATCTACAAGGTGGCCCGTGCACTATCACGTGCACTATCACGTGTATATTACCGACTGCCCACGTAAGCCCCCCCACCAACATAACGTGTTCTACCACTCAGTCGGACACACCAGTCAGTCGGACACCCCAAAAACCACCAAAAATCAGAAAATTAGTGCTTTAATATCTCAATAATAGCTTAATAATAAATTCTAAAATTTTATAATTAGCCTTTTATACCTACTTTAAGACTCCTATTAAAGTTTTAGAGTAATAAACCTAGCTATTATTAAGATATTGAGTTTTAGTCCTTAATTTTTAGCTAAATTCCTATATCTCTAAAAGTACTTAATAAAGTACTTAATAAATCACTTTTAAAATTAAATAAGAGTCTTAAAGTAGGTATAAAAGGCTAATTATAAAATTTTAGAATTTATTATTAAGCTATTGTTAAGATATTAAAGCACTAATTTTCTGATTTTTGGTGGTTTTTGGGGTGTCCGACTGACTAGTGTGTCCGACTGAGTGGTAGAACACGTTAATATAACTGTTGGACAAAAGGTATATTTCGAAATCCCTGAAAACTTTAAAGTACTTCTAATTTAATGTACCTAGTATCCGCGGCTATAGAAAGCTGAAGATGGGCTACTTTTTGAAGGACTTCGCTTATTTGGTGACCTGGTGTGCTTGTCTCAGCATGCTTAGACTAAGAAACCGATGAATATCCGCTGCGCGGATAATCGAATATCCGTAAGCTAACCTATTTGATTAATCTATCTGTTTCTTAGTCTAAGCCACTTTAGTAAGCTTTTAAAAGCTGAGCCGCTCTATTTATATAAGGCAAACTATTAACTTTAATAAAATTAATATAAGTAACCGCTATGTCTATTATTCTGTAAATACCTGCGTTAGAATCGCCTTAATCAGCTCTCTAATTAATGGATTTTCTAGAACTAACTGCCAGCTATGGGTGTATCTAAAAGGCGTTAAAGAAACCCCTCTACTTCGTCTAGCAGGAGCTAGTCTTCTTAAGCTTTTAACAATAAACTACCTTTTCTATCTACTAATACCGCTAGAGGATTAAGAGATACAGCGGATATAGTACCCGAGGACATTAGCGGTCTTATCCCACCCCTATCGTCTCCCTTATTGCTATCCTTAGCTTAAATACGGTCCTTAATAGCCTACTTACCGCCACCAAACTATATAGATCCCTAAGAGGATAAAGAAGTAGGAGTTAATAAAATACCCACAATATCCGTAATATCCGCAATATCCGCTAAGAGGATATCCGCTATAGAGAAGGTCCGGGCAATTATTAACTATCTTAGGCTATAGCGGATATCTATAGAAGACCTAGCACTTAAATGGATTATAATAGCTAAAGGATCACGTAAGGCACTAAAGAAGAAAAGAGTAAGGGAGCTCCTTAGTAAACTCCTAGAGGATGCTGATATCCTAAATATCTATACTAAAGAGATAGAGAAACGCGGTATAGTAGGTGCTAGTATTACTCTTACTATCTAGGGAGAGCTTAAAGAGCTGAGGGAGAAAAAGTTACTATTTGGCGGCTTTAACTAATATGCGGATATTAAGCAGCTTAACCTTAGGCAGTGCTATTAAGCTATAAAGACTTACGCACCTATACTAGAGCATATAATTATAGCATATTAAGAGGGTTAACGCAAACATTCTTTATATAAAGGCCGTGCGGTTCTAATAGCTTCTACACTTATATTTAGCCTTTTACGAAACTCCGCAAATTATATCCTATAGCTATTAGGGATATATCTCTAAGCTAACGGCGTTAAGCGCTGCGTGCTTTCTATACTCTATAGGCTTAGATTAATTAATAGTTATATTACTTTAAATCAGCAGAAGGAGCGGGTAGCCTAGGAGTTAAGGTTTAGCCCATAATCTCCGCGGTATAGGCGCACACTAACCTATATATAGGTGAAAATCCGTTTAATAGGTGCCGCTTCTAATATAATTATTATTTATAATAACTTTAACTACCTCTAATAAGTTTAGTATTAAATACTTAGGGATACTAGGACGTTCTATTCGCGCATAACTAGTAAGCTTATCTTTGGCGTATATATACCTAATAGTAGGCTTTAATAAAGTATGCTTTGTGTGGATATTCTAATTAAGTTCTCGGATATTATAGAGGCTTTAGGTAATTTATAAGACGAGATATAGAAGCAGATCTTAATAGCTTTAATTTATAAAGCTATTATAGAAGCATACCTAGGCCTTAATATATTACTTAGCAAAAACCCACAGTTTAAACATCTATATATGCCTACTATTAATGTAATACCCGCTGCGCGGACGTTTGGGCTTAACCTAGGACCTATTATAACTAGAGAGGCTTCTATATCTAAAACCTATAGGGTACTAAATAATATCTTTCTCTATTAAATAAATTTACAACGCACTAATAAAGTATTTAAGGAGCGACTGTTTCTAATCTATAGTGATCAAAAGACTACAAAGCTTATTTGGTTATGTTGGGGAAAATATATTAAGTTAATATCCGCCTATAATAGCCTGCGTTAGGCTCTGCCTATTCTAGCTCTTTAGCACCTAAAGCTAAACTACTTATATATGGTTATATAGTGTAAGCTTTGCAGTAAGAAGAATTGCATGAGCGACTTAATTGTAAATCTATGGAAATTAAGTGGTATAAATACATGAAAGTAGACCCCGAACTCCGAAGCCCATAACTCATTTCCAACGTATCTGAGACATACGAGGGTAGTGCTGACGTAGGTGAAACAGGGTAATATGCAAGGTCCGGTAGTCGGTTACATATAGTATTACTATAGTGGCAAGCAATTAGCCTAAGAGTACTCTACGCTATATACCTATATAAACCACCTAGGCTAAAGGAATATCCCAGCTAAGCGCGCGCTGTTTTATTATATAGAGGAGCTAATTCTCTATAGCTTTAACGCTTATATTATAGCGTTGCTCCATACTTAGATTAAGGACTCCTATAACACTAAGTCGCCTATAGATATTAAGCGGTATCTTAAGAGTTTATCTCCGCAACGTTTATTAGCAGTAGTTAAGGATATCCGCACAGCTGTTTTCAGTCAAGAAGTCTCTTAGGTAGCTAACTATGCTAGCTAGCCTACGGAACTGTAGTAAAAGGGTTACCCTAAGTAGGCTAGCAGTGCTATATCCTTATAAATACTTCCTAAGCCTGCTAATACAGAGTTTTTAATATATATCCGCTTCTTATAACTAGTAGAGACGTATAAAGTCCTTAAGCACGCTATTAAGCTTACGGATATCGGCCTACTTAGCCACATACTCCCCCGCATCTATATCTATTTTATAGGTAGTTAGAATAAGAACTATCTACTAGAGATATTACGTTTTTTCTAGTTAACTTTAACAGATGCCTATTCCCCTAAGCTCTAATAAGCTATCCTAGTAAATAGTCTAGTAAATAACCGCGGCAAATAGAATAGTTACTACCTAATAGATCTCGATAATAAGTTACTTAATAGGGAGCTAAAGCAGCTTATATACGCTTATAGCAATTTAACGTTTAACCTAAACTCGCTCTTCTGCTAAAGTATTTATATAACTAATTATATAGGGCCACTATATGCAAAGTTTAAGATTATATTTGGTAAACGGATATCTACTCAATATACTATTAAATCTGCTACGGCGGATATTTAATTACTTACTAATGCGATTGCCGCAGGCTTTATTATTCGCCGTTAGGCACGGCAAGTAAAAATAGAAGCGCCGCCTCTATTACAACTAGGTATTAAACGGCTTAATTAATCTACCCTTAACGAGTTTAATTCATAGCTAGGTGGTGATCTTTCCGCCATATTTAATGAGCTTAATCTCTATAATAATAATAATAAGTTAGATGGCTTTATGCTGCCTACTAACTTTACTTAAACCTAGCTTTAACCTATATATAAGCTGCTTAATAAGTAATACAAGATATTAGCTATAAGCTACTACTATAACCGTTTAATATCCGCTATAGTTAGTAGCACTAGTACATATTCCTAAGTAATTAATATTATTAATTAATTAATCTATTTAGTTCCCGGGCCGCGCTTACTAGGGGTATAAAGTAGAAGGAGGAGGGAGGGTTATCCTAATAGATATCAGCTACTATGGTTGCAATATCCGCTTAGCGGATATAAGGTAAACTTACCTAGTATTAGCTAACCCCGCCTAATATTATCTAACCTCGCCTAATATTAGCCCGCTGTATACTAATTAGCGTTGCCGTTAATTTCCTATAGTGCTCTTTATATACGTTTACCTCTGTTTAATCGCGCTAACCGCCTCTATAGTACTAATAAAGACGTATTTAACTAGTAGGTTGCTAGCGGTAGAGATATATCTAACGGCTAGTATAAGGGTAATAATAGAGGAGTAGGAGCTGAAGACCTAAGAGTTAGTAAAGGCATAAGTATATTCTCTTCCTAAGTTATTGGTAAGAGGTTTATAGCTAACTGTTAACTAGCTTATAATATATTAGCGCTATAGCGAGGTGCTAATTACTACGGCGCTGATATTTTAAATCTCCTATCTAAAACCTGTAAAGCCTATATAAGAGCTTATAATAAGCGCTTATCCGTAGTAGCGTGCTGCTCTAATACTTAGGAAAACTACTCTAATATCTATATAATTAACCCAGAAGGACCTAAGAGTTACCCTATTTCTTCCTATTTCTACTTTTATTTTTTATCTACTAAAAGCTTAATAAGGGACGGAAGCTCCTTACTAAGGATATTGGGATCCTACTTAGGCATTACTTGCCTTAATAATGCCGTATCTAGAACCCACCCTATATTATAGAGGCAATAGAGCTGCTTATCCGGTATAACGTAATTAACTATAGGCGTTTATAGTGTATTCTAATACCTAGCCTCCGCCTATTACGTAAACCACTTTTATATATTACTTAACATAGGCTCCTGGCGGGTTTTTGTAATATCCGTACTATAGCTAGTGCGGATATTATACTCGTAATCCGTAAATATTATTAGGTTATAGTTACTATAACATAAGTCTTTACTAATAGTAGACTGTGGGTCTCTATAGTATATAAGTTATATCTCTTATAAGCATACCTAATCCTTATTAACTAGCCGCCATAGGGTGAACGGCAGTTTACTACGCAACTACGCATTAGTTAACCGCTTCTTTAGGCGTAGGGTCGGTATAATAAGCTCTTTAGGTAGGCGTATTATAGAACTACTAGGGCTTAACCTACGCCCGCTTCTTGTATCTACTAACTGCTTAGTACTAACTAATGCTATAGATAAAGCATTACCTATAATATCCGCAGTCTCTACGTTTTGTTACCCGCGGATATTATTATATAGCGCGCTTGCGCGAAGATCGCCTATATACTAAGGTTGTGTATGCTTAGAACCACCTAATTTATTATAAGGACCCCGCCAGCGGCTCTTAACTATAAAGATTGCTTTACCTAAAAGGCCTTCTCCTCGGCCTGCCTGGCTAAACCGCTATATTAGTATATTATAGGATTTATGGTGAGGTATTCTATATTAGATCGAACGGTAGATATCTAAGACATCTACACTGTGTGCTACTGCATTTAATATAACAAAAATTTAAATTTAAGACGTTGGGCGCGCGTATTCGGCGTATAAGCGGTCTTTATTAATATCCGTAAGCGTTACGTGGTAGCTCTAAACCACTTCTTTAGCAACAGCAGTATTATAGCCGCAATGGATTAACCAGCTGCGAATAGTATCACAATAGGCAGCTATCCACTCCTTAGAATTAAAGAAGATGATCGTCTTTAGAATTAGCTAAAGTTAATTAAACTATTAGCGGTGTGCGGATATTAAGCGGCTTCTTAATTGCTCGCCCTTTTTTTGGTTACTATTACTAGCAGTATATAAATACACTAGAGCAGCAGCAATAGTAAAGTAAAGAGCTCAAAAGTCCTTCTTTTCTAGCGCGGTTATAACCCTCCGTATAATCTTTAGCTCTAGCCGATTAATTAGGGTTTTAATAACTTATATATTAGGTTTAAACCTAGCCAGCTTATATATAGTCTAAAATGTAAAGGGGTTTAGCGTTACGGTATATGTAAACTAAGGCTTATTAACTAAGACCGAACGTACTTTAAAGAGTTATACGTACGCTATACGGAAGGTCTCTTCCTAATTAGTATATAGGTGTACTTTATTAACTATTATAAGGGCAACATAAGAACGAAATATTAGGTCTATTAGAACCTTATATAGCTTATCACTAACTAAAAGCTCTAGGGAGATAAGGATATGTGTATAGCTGCCCGTACGGATATCCTTAATTAGCTTAGCGGATATTGCCTTCCCCTATATATAAATAGGTCGAATATAAGGTAGCTTTATAATCTTTTTTACTTACTCTAACCTAATCGCGTTAAGTGGAAGAATAATAATAATAACTACATTAGGTATAAGATATGGTAGTGCTTACATTATTATACTTTTGCTAAAAGACGTCTTTGCTATAAGTATAAGATCTCGCCGCTTAAATATTAGCACCCTTAGGGCCTTAAGCTGCTCCGTATAACCATAGTATAAATATATCTCCGTAATAGCTTTATCTAGCTTACTTATTTAAAGCTAATAAGAGCTGTTTATAAGCTAGGGTAGCTCCCTTTATAGGCTATATAGCCGTGGAGACCGCTAGGGATCTATTTTAATGTAATCCCTAGCCTATTGCGTACTGCTAGCTTATTAATCTACTTAACTAGCTTATAGTTTATAACCTCTTTACCTTATTTGCTTTAATGGAGGCATTAATAAATAGCGTTTAAAAGCAGTAAAGGGAAAGTAGAGGGTTAGATAAAGTTAGGGAAGACTTAAATATGTTGTAATAGATAGATCTTAATAGGTTTTAATTATTAGATTATAGATATAATAGATGGAGAGTAGGTGGTTAAGATTAACGCGTCGTTAGTGCGGATATTGCTAATTATTTACTTTGGCAAACCGCGTTACAGCTATTTTAAAATTAATGTTAGAAACGGGAAGGTAGGGAGACTTCTTATATAGACCATTCGATTCGCTGGAGCTTAGTATATAATTAATGAATTTTTTAAGCTGCCTAAACTCGTCGTAAGAATAAGAAGTGAATATCCGTAATATTTGCTATGCGGATATCGCGACGTGCGTTATAAACGTCGGCTAAAGTGTCTTAGACCTTATAGGGACAGATGGCCTAAACTGGTTTAGTGCCATCGGGCCGGATTTATCCGGCCTCCCTGTGGTCTAAGCATGCTAAGACAACTGGTGTGCCATTTTTTCTTGGCCCCACGTGCGCGCAGTATTTATACCTCGTACGCGTCGTCTTAATACTATTCCCTTCTGCCGTGACAGTTGCAATAAGTAATTCTACAAGAAAAGGTTTCTGAAAGTTAAAATCCTGCAGCTAGATCTTGCTTAAAATTCTGGAGAGGAGCCGAACTCATAAATCAGACCCTCAGTAGTCGTTGGTACGTGCACTACACGCACATGCATACTGCTCCTTATTAACCAACCGAATTTTCCACCGAGGATCTGAGAGAGCTTATGGTCGCTGATCTTATTGACCGATGTGAATGCTGGAAGAAGGCAAGATCTAATTCTTTTACTCAGCCTTACTGCATCTACCAGGCACACTTTCCACAATTACCGTTGTTTGAAAATACCTTTCACTCACAGTGTCACAAATTCTATTGGAGCCGGAAAAATCGATAAATTATGCAGGCCCATCTATACTTTAAGATGAACAAGGTCTGCTATGAAAACTATGGCCCCCTTTGTTGGAATATGAGCAACACAGTCTGCGTGGCAAGCCAATCACATGACTTCTTGGCGTCTTTAGATTGTGCATAAAGACCTCACATCTCATCTCACGCAACAGACTTTAAGATGAATCCAAGCCTTTTGCTCACCACTCAAGAAGCTCTTAGCCGGTCATTTCAACACTCTTATCCAAATTGTAAGCTTCACACGCTACTATATCGAAGACGAAATTAATCAGAGATCGATCGCTATTTCGAATTTTTGGACCTCGATTACATAGGTTCACGGAGACAGGCAAGTAGCGCTGGATTGTCGGCGGCAATCTTTGCCTACAAGAGAAAATCAAGACCGAAATCATCAAGGCCGTTGACGGGATGTATGTATCTCACGGTAGATTAAGCAAGCTAATATACACTCATTTGTGCGCCAAAGAGCTAGACGGCCCTCGCCTCATACGATCTTTACTGATAACTAGATGGAATTATTCTCCTGCTAACAGCAGATGATGCATAGTACAATAAACAAAACCGTAACCAGTCCTCATGTTTCTCCTAAAAGGTAAAGATGGGAATTCGTTCAAACACCCAGTACACATAATATAGCTGGCTCACAGCATCACTAGGGATGCCAACCGTGTTTCCTGTCAGGACAGCTACAGCGTAGTCACCGGCAAGAAAGTTCGCACAGCTGTTAACAAGACCAGCGACAGCCAAAACGTGCAGAGTGACCGAGTCCCGCCTGCAACCTCCTGATACCCATATTATGAGGGAGCCGAAAGCGAGCGCTCCCGAGCCGCAGACCATGATGACCAAAAAAATAGCAACGGGATCCCATCTGCCTTGAAGTCTTTTGCTCTCTATTTGGAACCATGTTAGCATCTTCCTAGGTGGTTGAGCAGTATCCTTGGGAGGAATGGGGACATACTGGACATCTGGCCCATTGCGTAGATTGATGCGTACGATACGCCGTACAGTATCGCACCCCACAACACCGTCGCCCGTATAAGCCCTTCCTGTTTCTGGAAAAACCGGTGTACGTTCAGAGCATCCATAATGAAGCCGAGCACGACCTGCAGCGCCGCGAGGACGATGAGGGGCTGAGTTTCTTGCACCCGGCTGAGAGTCACGGTGGCAATCGCGATGGAGACGATGGAGGAGGTGACCACTGAGCACATATTGAAGAGTCGTTTCTTGAGGTGTTTCCAAGGCATTGTCGGGCAACGGCCGTAGTAGTGGCAGAGAATGACATAGTAAGTGAGGATGTGCGAGATGGCGCCGAGGACACCGTATGGCAAGCTGTATTGGCCGAACTTGCTCTCCATCTCTTTGTCGTCGGCGTCTGGAACGGTTCCGTTTTCAGCCGCGTAGGTTTGCTTGGTGTAAAAGAGGATGATCAGAAGAACGGGAGAGGGTATGCTCCAAGCCCGGAGTCTAAGATGATTCTTAATACCCATCGTGTGAGGTATTCGTTAAGTCGCCTGGTTTGGTTGAAAAGATCGTTTTAGTTAAGTGGGAAGCAATGATCAAGCACGACTCGGGAGCCTCGTCATATATCAAGTCTTCCCAATGCCATACTGCCAAAAGCATTAATGGCGGCATGGTTTGTGGAGGGCCGCTTGCATGTGGTCTATCAGCGCCACTAATAGGGTAGGTGGTGACAAGGGAGGTACGCGCTGATTTTTGCCTATCCCATGCGCCGTTAAGGCGCTGCCACAATTTGTGGCCCGTGCGAGAATATCAAAACATCAAAAATCTAGACGATTTGGTTGGTTCGCTTACGATAGCGCCTATATCAACGGCGCATGGGATAGCCAGGTATGACTCGTGCTCCAATGATCTTTAAATTATTAGTGAGGCCCGATTTTTCCCCCTATTAATACGCCACATGCGCCACATCCCCTGATAGAGAGTGATAGTTTGTCCGCATTTGGAGAGGAAAAAGGATTAACGTCATGGCCTACAAAGGGGGTAGCACGAACGGGGCAGGCGCTCCCCCTGCTAGTACATTGGCAGAATAATACAGACCATCCACTTTGAAAGGGACTCGCTTATTTTGAAAACATACTAGCAGGCAGGACGTCTGCCCCGTTCGTGATACCCCCTTGCAGACTTCCAGAGCCACAAAGCTCAGGAAGCGAAGATGCAGCAAGCAGGCTGCTATTCCTGTCTTGACCTTGGCCGAGCGGTCTCCTGCCGCAACTAGCGCCTGGGCGCCAAGGGATTTGCCGACACGACCACCCCTGAATTTATTGTTCGAAGGCCGACGATTTTGAAAATGGTCCATCTGCTAAAACGCAAGGAACACCAAAATCTCTACCACCCCTCTATATGTATTACGCCTTTTATAGACAAATAAGAACTAGTGCTATCCGCCTTAACTAACCAAGCCCATCTAATAGGAAAGGCAGTATAATATTTATATTTAGCACCGTAAAGTAAAAATTTGCACTTTTATACTTAAGAAGTTTTACTATTAGTAATCCGCTTCTAGATAGCTTACTTATTACGCCATTATCTAACGCTTAACTAATTAGGTAAGGTAAGTGGCAAGAGATTTATTAGCGAAGCGTGGTAAATTTCTAGTAGCGCACTTAAGGGGAAAGCCGATTTTATAAGCGACAGCCGACCTTAAAAAAATAAGACTTATAAGATTATTAGTAACCGTTACTACTGGCCTAAAATAGTTATAAATATTAGACGTTATATACGGAACTATAATAGTTGCTATTATTACGGACCTTATATTGGCAGTAGTATAACTACTAAAGAGAGATATAAATGGGTTGGTTAAAATAGTATAGGAGGCACTAGAACCGATTAAGCTATAGAATAAGGGGTAGCTAAGTTATATAGCTAGTTATATTATAAGTTTAGAACGTGGGACGTACTGATATACTAATGTACTAACGTATTTAGTGCATTTCTTAGGCGCAGTATTATATATTTAAAGGACTATAATCCCTACTTAGATAGTTATCTTCTTTATAATAAACCTTAAAATATAATTAGAGTTAATCTATTAGGCAACCTACTCTATTAGTTATATTTACGTTATTAACTTCTTATTTACCTATATATCTAACCTATTAATAAGTCTATCGTAGTATTTCCTATAAGGCTTCGTTATAGCTATAGGTATAAAATTCTATAAGATAAGACCCTAAGACTATTAAAGCCATATCTAATACTAGAGCGCCCCTAATAGTATATCTTTTTAGACTTTTATAAGCCACCTATAGATTGTAACGATTATAATATAGTTATAATTCTAGTTAACTGCTTTAGTAAGCGCCTATTCTTAATTCCTTATTATAAAATAATTAATATTAAAGAGGCGGCCTAATTATATATCTACTATGTCTACTAAATTTATAGACTAATTAAAACTATTATATCTAATTATAAGCTATAGCTTTTTAGAACAAGTTTACCTAGATCTTAGATATTAGGCTAAAGCTTTATATAGTATACTATCTCTAAATAAATAGCTAGATAAAGATTATAAATTAATATTTAGACTAAAGGCTCTGGCCTTTTATTAACTACCTTTAGAATAACTAGGCTAAACTACTACCTCTAATAGACTATGTCCATATAACCTTACCTTACGACTCTATTAGATTTGCCTTTATTTAACTAAAATAGGCTACTTACCTTATATAAGCTTCAACTAGAAAAGACTAAAAGGACCCCGGACTATACGTGAAGAGCTACCCTATAGGGAAGCCTGGTAATACGTTAAGCTTTTAAAAGAAGCTTAAATAGTAGCTTGTATAAATCTAGGAAAAGCCTAGAAATTAATAAAATAGTAGGTAAATAAGTATAGACGCGAGCTTAACTTTACTATAGGTAATATGGTTTAGGTTATAATAAAGAACTAGAAGATAAAATGGCCTAGCTATAAGCTTAATTATTAGATAATAGAACTGTATAAGGTCCTTAAGAGAGTAGGCAAATTATATAAAGTAAGGCTCCTAAAGTTAATTAAGGTCTACTTATAAGATATATTGCTAGGGTATATGGTAAGGAGCAAGCCGAGCATGAGTTGTAAGGAGAGTCGATGGAAGAGGACAATATGGTAATGAGGGTAGGCAATAGCCTAAGTATAGAGAGAGACGAACCGATAAGGAGGGAAAGGGCTACAAGCCTGGGGTGCTTATAAGGAGGTGCCAAAAGATCCCTTACACTACTCTATTTTCTCGCTAAATAAGCTATAAAAAGCTATAAATAACCTATTACCTAGATAAAAGAATAAACTGCCCCTACTAATTTA